>Ga0180436_10003005_pt1 | contig 15660 bp, 13 predicted proteins | sample SS_ome_2_FD_132434 | JGI IMG/M metagenome (GOLD analysis project Ga0180436, IMG submission 132434) | Hypersaline lake sediment archaeal communities from the Salton Sea, California, USA - SS_3_S_2 metaG | ecosystem: Environmental > Aquatic > Non-marine Saline and Alkaline > Hypersaline >...
CCAGTCGGCGGCGAGCGCCGCGATGTCCTGGGCCGCCAGCTCGGCGAAGACCAGGCATTCGAGCAGCGAGTTGCTGGCCATGCGGTTGGCGCCGTGCAGGCCGGTGTAGGCGGTCTCGCCGATCGCATAGAGTCCCGGTAGATCGGTGCGCGCACGGGCATCGACGAGCAGCCCACCACAGGTATAGTGAGCCGCTGGCACGACGGGGATCGGCTCGCGGGTGATGTCGATGCCCAGCTCCAGGCAGCGCGCATGGATGGTGGGGAAGTGCTCGATGATGAAGTCGGCCGGGCGCTGCGAGATGTCGAGATAGACAAACTTGCTGCCGGTGCGCTTGATCTCGTGGTCGATGGCGCGGGCGACGACGTCGCGCGGGGCAAGTTCAGCGCGTTCGTCGAAGCGCGGCATGAAGCGGTCGCCATCGGGCAGCTTGAGTTCGGCGCCCTCGCCACGCAGGGCCTCGGTGATCAGGAACGACTTGGCCTTGGGATGATAGAGACAGGTCGGATGAAACTGCATGAACTCCATGTTGGCGACCCGGCAGCCGGCGCGCCAGCCCATGGCGATGCCGTCGCCGGTGGCGACATCGGGGTTGCTGGTATAGACGTAGACCTTGCTCGCGCCGCCGCTGGCGATGACCACGAAGCGGGCCAGGAAGCTGTTGACCTCCTCGGTCTTGTTGTCAAGCAGATAGGCGCCGAGGCAGCGGTTCTCGGTGCCGCCGAGCTTGCGGTCGGTGATCAGGTCGATCGCGGCGTGATGCTCGAAGAGTGCGATGTTATTACGCGCGCGCACTAGGCTGGTGAGGGTGGTCTCGACCGCGCGGCCGGTGGCATCGGCGGCATGGATCACGCGGCGATGGGTATGGCCGCCTTCGCGGGTGAGATGATAGCCGCTGGAGCCGCTCCCGCTGTCATCGCGGGTAAACTGCACGCCGGCGTCGAGCAGCCAATGGATGTTGCTGGGGCCGCGCTCGACGACGAGCCGCACGATCGACTCATCGCAGAGTCCATCCCCGGCCTTCAGGGTATCCTGTACATGGGCGTCGATGGTATCGGTGGCATTGAGCACCGCTGAGATGCCGCCTTGCGCGTAGAGGGTGTTACCTTCCTGCAGCTCGCGTTTCGAGACCAGTGCCACCGAGAGGTCTTGTGGCAAGCGCAGCGCGAGACTGAGGCCAGCAGCACCGCTGCCGATAATGAGGACGTCGTGGCGGTAGAGCTTGGGCATGATGTCAGGGTTCCTCGCGCGAGCTGAGACGGATAATGACGGTTCTGTTGCAAGCGGGCCTCCGAGCAAAGTATGCCGCAGGCTTGCCCTGGCGTCGCCTGCGAGCTGCCGTGGTGGCCTGTTCGATCGGATCAGTAGGCCTGGCTGGTCGTAAAACCAAGGCTTGTCTATGTCTTGGTGTGGACAAAGATTAGACGATGCCGAGATTAATCGGCGAGTCCGTCGGCAGGTCTTAAACTGACGTCTTCGGTTGCGACATATCAAGGCGCGAACGGCTCGACAGAGAACTTTCATTGGAGAGGTGGTGTCAATGCGGCAGGCGAGGGGAAACCGACGGGCACGAGGGCAGCCGCGTGTCTGAGCGCGAGGTTGATCAGGTGCTGGTGGAGCGGGCCCAGGCCGGTGATCGGCGGGCATTCGATCTATTGGTGTTGAAGTACCAGCAGCGCATCGCGGCCCTCATTGGTCGCTACCTGCGTGATAGCGCCGAGGTCTTGGATGTGACCCAGGAGGCCTTCTTAAAGGCCTATCGGGCGCTTCCGGGGTTTCGTGGCGAGTCGGCGTTCTACACCTGGATCTATCGGATTGCGATCAACACGGTGAAGAACTACATGGTCGCGCAGAGCCGGCGTCCGCCTGGCGATGACGTCGATGCCGAACTCGCCGAGCAGATGGACATGGGGGCGGCACTGCGCGATAGCGCGACACCAGAGCGCGAGGCGCTCACCGATGAGATCGCTCACACCGTGCAAGCTGCCTTGGATGCGCTGCCGGATGATCTGCGCACGGCCATCATGTTCCGTGAGATCGACGGCATGAGCTACGAGGAGATCGCGACCGCGATGGAGTGCCCCATCGGCACCGTGCGCTCGCGCATCTTTCGCGCCCGTGAAGCAATCGACAAACGGCTGCGGCCATTGCTCGAGGGTTGATCTGAGTCGTACCCGCCCTCGGCTCGACTCCCTATCATGAACGACGAACAGGCGAAGGCGACAGCATGACGACATCCACTCCGGACCAAGGGTACCTGGCGGCACTGATCGATGGCGAGCCCGGTCCTGGCGGATTCGAGGTTGCGATCGACGCCATCGAGCGGGATGCCGAGCTGCGTGCCCGTTTTGAGCGGGGACTCCTGATCGGTCAGGTGCTGCGGGGGGAGCCGTCACATCCCGCGGCGCGTCTGCTCAGCGGGCGAGTCTCGGCCGCATTGGCCTCCGAGCCGCTGGTGATGCGCCCCTCAAGCAGACGCGCGGCGCACGCGAGACGACCGCTCTCCTCGATCAATCGCCCGGCCGCCGCGCTGGCCATTGCGGCAAGCCTAGTTGCGGTTGCCATCCTGGTTGGGCCGGACCTGATCAGCGGCGGCAACCTTGGCTCCGCTCCTAAGACGCCGCTTGTGGCCGAAGGCGGTGCTATCCCTCTAGAGACTCCCGGCATGGTCCAGGCGAGCCCCGCGCAAGCGCCGAGTCTCGCGGCGGCATCGACGACGCCTCTGGTCGCGGGTTGGAGCATGGAGGAGCCGGCGGACACGACCGCCCTAGATGCACTGCTCGTGGATCATCGTGAGCGCGCCTCGGCCTCGGGGCTGACCGGTTTTATTCCCTATGCGGCAGTGGTCGGTCCCAGTGGTCTGCGTTGACGCTATGCCAGCCCTCTTGCTAGTGAACCGGTTGCGCTCGTCCACGGCGATCATTGGTAGCCTTCTGCCCGGCCTTCTACTCAGCCTGCTGCTGCCATCGCTCAGTCTGGCGGGAGGCGCCGCGTCCTCTCCGGCTGAACTCTTGGGACAGATGGCTCGCGCCCTGTCCGAACTCGAATATGAGGGCACGCTGGTCTATCTGAACGGCCATGAACTCTCCACCCTGCGCATTGCTCATCGTATCAGTGACGGTCAGGCGCAGGAGAGTCTGTTGGCGCTCAGTGGACCCGTGCGCGCTGTCGCGCGTAGCCGACAAACCGTAACCTGCGTGCTGCCGGACGCGCGCGCCATCTCGGTTCCGCGACGCTCGGCGGGCACGGCGGCGACCCTGCACGCTGGCGCCATCGATGTCGAGCGCTTGCAGCCGTATTATCTGATCCATGGCCTTGGTCGATCTCGGGTTGCTGGTCGTGATACCCGCGTCGTGGGTATCATTCCGCGTGATGATCTGCGTTATGGCTATCGGTTTTTTGTCGACGAGGAAACCGGACTGCCGCTGAAGACAGATCTCATGGATAGCTCAGCAACGCCGATCGAGCAGGTGATGTTTACCGAGATCGAATTCCTCGATACCCCGCGGGATGAGGCGACGGTAGCAGCCTCGAGTGCCTCGAGGCCATTCAAGTCGGCGTCGCTGTCAACAGCCATCGATGCCAGCCCTTGGCGGTTCTCGGAGCTGCCACCGGGCTATCGCGTGGTCGCGACTGATCCCGTGGCGGCAACTGGTCCCAATGCTGGGGACGCTGATGCGGCGCGTCAGTGGTTCATGGTGAGCGATGGACTCGCCGTGGTATCGATCTACATCGAGCCGGACCGAGGCCAAGGGCTTGCTGGTCATCAACGTGTTGGAGCGGTCAATGCGGCTGGCCGCTCGCTCGACGGATATCAGATCACTGCTGTTGGCGAGGTGCCGGTGCAGACGGTACAAGCCATCGCCGCCGCGGTGGGGACTCAACCATGATTGAAGAACAAGCCGTTGTCATCTCTAGCGAGGCCGGTATCGCGGAGGTAGAAATCCTTCGTCGCTCGACCTGTAGCGCCTGCAGTGCCCGCTCCGGTTGTGGGGTTTCGCTGCTCGACCGAGTGCTCGGTCGACGGCCGCAGCGCTTGCTTCTAGTCGACAAGCTCAAGCTCCGTCCCGGCGATAAGGTGGTGGTCGGTATCCCAGAGGGGGCGTTGCTGAAGGCGGCGGTTGCGGCCTACATGGTGCCGCTCCTGGGCCTCTTGGGTGGCGCGCTCCTGGGGGATATGATGCTGCAAGAGGGCGCTATGGATCAGGGACTCGCGCTGCTGGCCGGCGCGCTTGGTTTTGCCGCCGGGCTGCTAGTGACCGGCCTCTACAGTCGCCGGCTCGCGACTGACCCGCGCTGGCGCGCGGTCTTGCTGCGGCCTGTGACCCACAGCCTTGCCGTCGGACTCCCCGACCGACACTAAGCATCGCCGTTGTCGGCTGGGTTGATCCTGCCGCTGCTGGTCTTGTCGTGCACGCGAGCTGGTCAGCATCTGTTATTGTTACCGGTTTTCGTTGCCGGCGCCGGCCGGTGTCGGATGCGCTCGTCACCGCCGCTAAGGTCCTTCATGCGTAATCGCTACCTGTTCTTGCCCGTTCTCGCCACAGTGGTTTTGCTTGGGCTTGCTTGGTCCGCGGCGAGCCTCGCCGATGCCGCTTCGAGGCCAATCCGCGATGACGCGCCGCTAACCGCTGAGGCCGTCTCCGCCCTGCCCAACTTCATTCCCTTGGTCAAGCGTTATGGACCCTCGGTGGTCAATATCAGCAGTAAGCAGGGCTATGGCGTGGGGCCGCAGGAGTTCGAGTCGGAAGAGGGCCTGCCAGAGGACAGTCCGCTCTATGATTTCTTTCGTCGCTTCTTTGGTGAGGATGGCCCCTTGCCGGATGATGGCGATCTGGGACGCTCGTTGGGCTCAGGCTTTATCCTTAGTCCCGATGGCTACATCCTCACCAATGCACATGTGGTCGAGGCCGCTGATGAGATCATCGTGCGCATGAGCGATCGACGCGAGTTCGTCGCGCAGGCAATTGGCGCCGACGAGCGCAGCGACATCGCGCTGTTAAAGATCGAGGCCAGCGACCTGCCGGCGGTGGAGCTAGGGCTTTCGGCAGCGGTCGAGGTCGGCGAATGGGTGCTGGCGATCGGCTCGCCATTTGGGTTTGAGCACTCGGCGACGGCCGGCATCGTCAGCGCCAAGGGGCGCTCGCTGCCCTCCGAGAACTATGTGCCCTTCATCCAGACCGATGTGGCGATCAACCCTGGTAACTCGGGCGGTCCGCTGTTCGATCTCCAGGGGCGCGTGGTGGGCGTGAACTCGCAGATCTATAGTCGCACCGGCGGCTTCATGGGGCTCTCGTTTGCGATCCCGATCGATGTCGCGATCGATGTCGTCGAGCAGTTGAAGGAGAAGGGCCGCGTCAGTCGTGGCTGGCTTGGTGTCTTGATTCAAGACGTGACGCGTGATCTCGCCGAGCCCTTTGGGCTGCCGCATCCGGTGGGCGCCTTGGTCTCGCAGGTACTGCCGGAGAGCCCAGCCGAGAAGGCGGGGCTGCGTGCTGGCGATATCATCTTGGCCTTCGATGGCATCGATGTGCCCACCTCGAGCAGCCTGCCACCCCTGGTCGGAGTGACCAAGGTGGATGTCACGGTACCGGTTGAGCTGCTGCGCGATGGCAAGCGGCGCGAGGTGGCGGTGACCCTCGCCGAGCTGCCCGAGGATGAGACGGCGCTGATCCATCATGGTCAACCAGCCGCGCCGGCGGCGAACCGCCTCGGGCTGGTGATGAAGGAGGTGCCAGAGGATCAGCGTGAGCTGCTCGGCCTTGAGCAGCGCGGGGTTCTGGTGGATCGTGTCGAGACCGGGCCGGGTGAACGCGGCGGACTGCGTGATGGTGATCTGATCCTGAGTTTCGGTAATGAGCCGGTCCAAGGCCTGGCGCATTTTGCTCGACTGGTGGAGGCGGCCCCGGCCGGCAAGTCGGTCGCGGTGCTGGTGCAGCGCGGCGATGGGCGCATGTTCTACGCACTGCGACTTCCGCCGGAGTAGCAGCCAAGCACAGGTGCGCGCCTGATCCGTCCATCTGATCTTTTGCACGAATCGCTCTCGTTTCAACGTCTCGTCCGGATAACCTCAAGGATTTCGCCCCCGATGGCCGATCTCAGTCACATTCGCAATTTCTCGATCATCGCTCACATCGACCATGGCAAGTCGACGATCGCGGACCGCTTCATCCAGCATTGCGGCAGCCTGACCAACCGCGAGATGAGCGATCAGGTGCTGGATTCGATGGACCTGGAGCGTGAGCGCGGCATCACCATCAAGGCGCAGAGCGTGACCTTGGACTATCCAGCCAAGGATGGGCAGATCTACGAGTTGAACTTCATCGACACGCCGGGCCATGTCGACTTCTCCTATGAGGTCTCGCGTTCGCTAGCGGCCTGCGAGGGCGCGCTCTTGGTGGTCGATGCCGCGCAGGGCGTGGAGGCACAGAGCGTCGCCAACTGCTACACCGCCATCGACCTCGGCCTCGAGGTGCTGCCGGTGCTGAACAAGATCGACCTGCCCTCGGCTGAGCCGGAGCGGGTGATCAACGAGATCGAGGAGATCATCGGTCTGGATGCCGAGGATGCGCTGCGGGTCAGTGCCAAGACTGGGCTCGGCATCCCCGAGTTGCTAGAGATGTTGGTGGCGAAGATCCCGCCGCCGGTCGGCGATGCCGATGCGCCGCTGCGGGCGCTGATCATCGATTCCTGGTTCGATCCCTATGTCGGCGTGGTGTCGCTGATTCGGGTCAAGGAAGGGACGCTCAGGCGGCGCGACAAGATCAAGGTGATGTCGGTCGGACGTGTGCATCAGGCCGATAACATCGGCATCTTTACGCCCAAGAAGACCCCGCGCGATCAACTTGGTCCGGGCGAGGTGGGTTTTGTCGCCGCTGGCATCAAGGAGGTTGATGGCGCCCCGGTGGGCGATACCATCACCGGTGCCGATCGGCCGGCGACGGAGCGCCTCGCCGGTTTCCGCGAGATCCGGCCGCGGGTCTTCGCCGGGCTTTACCCGATCTCCTCGGATGACTATGAAGATCTGCGCGATGCACTCGCCAAGCTGCGGCTCAATGAGTCAGCGCTCTTCTATGAGCCCGAGACCTCGCAAGCGTTGGGCTTTGGCTTCCGCTGCGGCTTCCTCGGCATGCTGCACATGGAGATCATCCAGGAGCGGCTCGAGCGTGAATATGATTTGGAGCTGATCACCACCGCGCCCACCGTCATCTACGAGGTGGTGTTGAACGATGGCGAGGTGATCAATGTCGACAACCCGGCCAACCTGCCGGAGACCAATAAGATCCAGGAGATCCGTGAGCCGATCATCGAGGCGCATATCCTGGTGCCGCAGGATCTGCTCGGCGGCGTGATCAATCTCTGCGTCGAGAAGCGCGGGGTGCAGAAGAACATCCAGTTCCTCGGCGGCCAGGTGCAGGCGAGCTATGAGCTGCCGCTGAACGAGGTGGTGCTCGATTTCTTCGATCGGCTGAAGTCGGTGAGCCGCGGCTATGCCTCATTCGAGTATGAACTCAAGCGCTTCGATGCGGCCGATCTGGTCAAGCTGGATCTGATGATCAATGGCGAGCGGGTCGATGCGCTGTCACTGATCGTGCACCGCTCCAACTCGCTGCACCGTGGCCGCGAGCTTGCCGAGCGCATGAAGGAGTTGATCCCGCGGCAGATGTTCGAGGTCGCTATCCAGGCCGCGATCGGTACCAAGATCATCGCCCGCACCACGGTCAAGGCGCTGCGCAAGAACGTCACCGCCAAATGTTATGGCGGCGACGTGACGCGTAAGCGCAAACTGCTTGAGAAGCAGAAGGCGGGTAAGAAGCGTATGAAGCAGGTTGGGCGCGTCGAGATCCCGCAAGAGGCCTTCCTTGCGGTGCTGCAATCGAGTAAGGATAATTGACTGATTTTTCGTCCCGTCATTGATCGGGCATTGATCGGTCATTGGCCGCCGCCGAGCATGCCTTGTTCGGATCACTGTTATTTGGATCAGGAGACGCACCTAGGCTATGAGCTTCGATTTTCCGACCTTCCTTGTTGCCGCCACCTTTATCACCGGGGGCATCTGGCTGCTTGATGCGCTACTCTGGGCGCCTAAGCGCCGTCGCCTGGCGGCGGCCGCGACCGCGGGCAGTGCTAGCGAGGGCAGTGCTGGCGAGGGCGGTCAGCAGGCCCTGGGCGGCTACAAGGAGCCAGTCCTAGTCGAGTATGCGCGCTCGTTTTTCCCGGTCATCCTGATCGTGCTTTTGCTGCGCTCGTTTGTGGTTGAGCCGTTTCGCATCCCCTCTGGCTCGATGATGCCGACCCTATTGATCGGCGACTTCATCCTGGTGAATAAGTTCTCTTACGGGCTGCGCTGGCCAGTGCTGAATAGCAAGTTCCTCGCGCTCGGCGAGCCTGAGCGCGGCGATGTGGTCGTCTTCCGCTTCCCGCAAGATGAATCGGTCGACTACATCAAGCGCGTTATCGCGGTGCCGGGAGACCAGGTCTACTATCGCGACAAGACCATCTATGTAAATGGCGAGCCGCTAGCGCAGATCCCACTGGGCGATTATCGGGATGACAGTGGCCGACCAACCGGCCTGATCGAGGCCGTGGAGCAGGTGGGCGAAGGGCGCGAGCATGAGATCCTGATCAATCCCCGAACCGGCGATTTTCCGCGCTCCTGCGGTGTACTGGCGCGCGGCCCGGTGATCGTACCGGAGGGCATGTACTTTGTGATGGGTGACAATCGCGACAATAGTAACGACGGGCGCTGCTGGGGCTTTGTGCCGGAAGAGAATCTGGTCGGCAAGGCGTTTGCAATCTGGATGAGCTGGGACGGCAATCGGGATGGCTTCCCGATCGCGTTTGGTCGCATCGGCGACCTGATCCACTGATGAGGATGCAGTCCATGGCCTTGCCATCGCACCGACGCTTACTGGCCCATCGGCGGCCCCTTGGTCAAGGCCGTGCCCTCGATCACGCCCCAACGGCTCAGGCTCAGCGCGGACTTGGATTGTTCCAGGTTCTGGTCGTACTGCTCTTGGTCGTCTTCTTCGTCAACATTGGCATCAAGATGGCGCCCTCATACCTGACCTTCTTCCAGGTACGTGGCGCCATGGAACGGGTGGTCGAGCGGCCGGAAATGGCCGGCGCGGCGCCGCGTGCGGTGCTGGCCGCCGTCAACCGCCAGCTTGGCATCGACGGCGTGCGCTCGATCGATACCAAGGATTTCCGGGTTAAGCGTGAGGGCGACGATACCTTGTTGAGTCTGGATTATCAGGTGCAGGAGCATATCGGCCTGAACGTTGACGTGCTAATGCACTTCGAGCATGCGGTGGTGCTGCCGCAACCATGACGACTGATCCGAGACGACTGGCAACCGCGCTGATTGGCAAGCCGCCGGGCTCGCTCGCCTTGATCGAGCAGGCCCTGACGCATCGCAGCGCCGGCCCGGTGAATAACGAGCGGCTCGAGTTTCTGGGTGATGCGCTGCTCGGTTTCGTCATCGCCGAGGTATTGCTGCAGCGCTTTCCTGACGCCAGCGAGGGTGATCTGACCCGGCGGCGAGCGACCCTGGTCAACCGTGAGGCCTTGGCCAAGATCGCGCGCTCATTGAACCTCGGTGACTATCTGCGATTGGATTCCGGGGCACTGCGTTCCGGTGGTCATGCGCGCGACTCGGTGCTTTCCGATGCACTTGAGGCCTTGATCGGCGCCATCTATCTGGACCAAGGCTTCGTCGGCGCCAAGCAGATGATCCTGCGGGTCTTTGCCGAGGCCCTGGCCGATGTCGCCAACCAGGAGGCGCGCAAGGACCCAAAGACGCAGTTACAGGAATGGCTGCAGGCGCGCCGCCGCGGCTTGCCCGAATATGAGGTCATCGCGGTGACCGGCGAGCAGCATGCGCAACGCTTCCAGGTGCGCTGCCGGCTTCCCGACGATGGCCGCGAATGTCTCGGTGATGGCTCGAGCCGACGCCGGGCCGAGCAACAGTCCGCCGAGACCATGCTTGGCCTGCTGGTGAAGGGGGCATGATTGCATGAGTCAGCCGACCATGGACGAACGCTCGCCGGCGGCTGAGGCTGTCGATCATCCTGTCGATGGCTCCAGCGCAGGCGCAAGTCGTTGTGGCTATGTCGCCATCGTCGGACGACCAAACGTCGGCAAGTCGACCCTGCTAAACCGGCTGCTCGGGCAAAAGCTTGCGATCACCTCGCACAAGCCGCAGACCACGCGCCACACCATCCTGGGTGTCTCGACGCTGGCCGCTGGTCAGATCCTCTATGTTGATACCCCTGGGTTGCATCAGCGTGGCGGCAATGCCCTGAATCGCTATCTGAACCGAGCGGCGCGCTCGATCCTGACCGATGTCGATCTGGTGCTGCTGGTGGTCGAGGCGCTTCGGTTTAGCGATGAGGATGCGCTGGCACTGGCCGAGATTGCCAAGGCTGGCACGCCGACCCTGGTGGCGGTGAACAAGACCGATCGCTTGGCTGATAAGTCGCGTCTGTTGCCGTTTTTGCAGGCGCTCTCGGAGCGCCATGCGTTCGTCTCCATGGTTCCGGTCTCGGCGCTGAAGGGCGATCAGATCAAGCGCCTGGAGGCCGAGGTGCTGTCGGCACTGCCTGCGGGCGAGCCTCTGTTTCCGGACGATCAGCTCACTGATCGCTCGGAGCGCTTCCTCGCCGCCGAGCTGCTGCGCGAGCAGCTGATGCAGCGCTATGGGCAGGAGCTGCCGTATCGGACCACGGTCGAGATCGAGTCGTTTACCTTGGAGCGGGCCAGCGGCAAGCAGCCAGCGGAGGAGCCGCGGGCGCGCATCCATGCCTTGATCTGGGTCGAGCGCGAGAGCCAGAAGGCGATCATCATCGGCCGCCGCGGCGAGGCGCTGAAGGCGGCGGCCTCACAGGCGCGCCTGGAGATGCAGAAGCTGTTCGGCCGGCGCGTGCATCTGGAGGTCTGGGTCAAGGTGAAAGACAGCTGGAGCAGTGATGAATCAGCACTCGCGAGTCTCGGCTACGGCGAATACTAATCCCAGCAAGACCCAGCAAGATCGTCTTTGGCTTGACGGAAATCGTCCAAGGCTAGCCCTGACGTCTCGATGAATGTGCAAACCCTCAAACGCGGCTTTGTGCTGCATCGTCGCGACTATCGCAATACCAGTCTGTTGCTTGAGCTGTTTAGTGCCGAGGAGGGGCGACTGCCCTGTGTCGCCAAGGGCGCGAAGTCGGCACCGCGCGGGCGCTCGGCATTGGCGGCCTTGCTGCAGCCGTTTCAGCCGCTGTGGCTGGGCTGGGTCGGCCGCGGCGAGGTCAAGACCCTGACCCGGGCCGAAGCCGCCGCGCCCAGCATCGCGCTCCGTGCGGAGCGGCTCTACTGCGGCTTTTATCTGAATGAGCTATTGCTACGCTTGATCGATCGCGAGGACCCTCACGAAGCCCTGTTTGTCTTCTATCAGCAGGCCTTGGCGGATCTTGCGACCGAGCCACTCGATGCGGTCTTGCGCCGCTTCGAGCTGCGTCTGCTTGAAGAGCTGGGTTATGCGCTCGATCTTAGGTCCGATCGGCAGGGCAGGCCGATTGATCCGATCCGCGACTATCGTTACGTCCCGGGTGAGGGACTGAGCCCGGTTTCGGCGTATTGTTTCAGTCAGACGCAGCCAGAGACGGCCTCGTTTGAGGTTTCAGACAGCGTCAGGGAGGAGGTGCTGATCAGCGGTGTCACGCTTGAGCGGCTGGCGACCAGCACCCCCCTGCAGCGCTCGGATACGGCGGCCGCCCGAGCCCTCATGCGCGCGGCGCTTGCCCCTCACCTCGGGCCGAAGCCGCTGCGGAGTCGCGAGCTGTTCCGCCGTTTTCAATCCCCCATCTAGGAGCCATCATGCAAAAGCTGACCGGGGCGCCGATCCTCCTTGGCGTCAATATCGACCATATCGCGACCATCCGCGCCGCGCGCGGCACGCGCTATCCAGAGCCGATCCAGGCCGCACTGGTCGCCGAGCAGGCTGGGGCCGATGCGATCACGCTGCACCTGCGCGAGGATCGACGTCATATCCAGGATCGCGATGTGCATCTGCTGAAGGGCATCTTGCAGACGCGCATGAACCTTGAGATGGCCGCCACGCCCGAGATGGTTCGGATTGCCTGTGAGGTACGTCCGGCCGACTGTTGCCTGGTGCCCGAGCGGCGCGAGGAGCTGACCACTGAGGGTGGACTCGATGTCGCCGGGCAGATCGGCAAGCTGACCGAGCAGTCCGCGCGCCTGGCTGAGGCTGGGGTGCGGGTATCCTTGTTCATCGATCCCGACCCCGTCCAGTTGGATGCGGCGGTGAAGATTGGCGCCCCGGTGGTTGAGATCCATACTGGTCGCTATGCCGACGCCGCGACACCCAGGGTGCGAGCCGAGGAGCTACAACGGATCGCGGCGGCTGTCGTCCATGGCCGGCAACTCGGGCTGCAGGTCAATGCCGGGCATGGGCTGGACTATCCGAATGTCGAAGCGGTGGCGGCCTTGCCTGGCGTGCGTGAGCTGAATATCGGCCATGCCATCGTTGCCCGCGCGCTCTTTTCCGGGCTGGCCTCCGCGGTCGCCGAGATGAAGCGGCTGATGGTGCAGGCCGCATGGTTGCGATCAGCCTGAGCATGCACGACAATGACTCTGGCCCCAACGGTCTAGACCCAAGGGTCTAGAGGTCGGAGCCGAGCCTGATCTCCCGGTCATCAAACCAAGCTAGAAAAGGAACGTCTCTTGCTATATCAATTAGAGACTACAGCAACCTAAGGTTCTCCGATCATGACTACCACTGCAGAGTCGGCCATCCCGAGACGCCCGGTCGTCCTGGTCATCCTCGATGGCTTCGGCATCAATCCGAGTAAGCTCCACAACGCCATCGCGCAGGCGAAGACGCCGCGGCTCGACGAATATTTTTTTCGCTATCCCTACACCCAGCTGAACGCCTCTGGCGCTGGTGTCGGCTTACCGATCGGGCAGATGGGCAATTCCGAGGTCGGGCACATGACGCTCGGCAGCGGCAGCCTGCTGCGCCAGGATCTGGTGCTGATCGATGATGCCATCGCCGATGGCGGCTTCTTTGAGAATCCGGCACTGCTCGCGGCGGTGAATACGGCAAAGGCCAAGCAGCGACCACTGCAACTTCTTGGCCTAGTCTCCGAGGGAGGCGTGCATAGTCATTACCGCCATCTGCTGGCGCTGATTGAGCTGTGCCGGCGCGAGGGCGTAATCCCGCTGGTCCACATGATTACCGATGGTCGGGATACCCCACCTAAATCGGTGCTCAACAATCTCGGCGAGGTCGAAGATGCGCTCGATGGCGCCAAGGGTCGCATCGTTACCCTCAGCGGCCGTTACTACGCGATGGACCGTGATCGCCGTTTCGACCGCACCGAGCGTGCCTGGCGCGCCATCGCGCTCGGCAAGGGGCGCGGCGCGGCGACGGCGCGGGCTGCCATCGATGCCGCCTATGCCGCTGGTGAGGGTGACGAATTCATCCATCCCAGCGTGATCGGGGATTGGAAGGGGCTCGAGCCCGATGATCCGATGGTGCTGTTCAACTTCCGGAAAGACCGGCCGCGGCAGATCGCCTCGGCACTGGCACTCGATGCCTTCGATGGCTTTGATCGGGGTGCGGCGCCACGCGCAGACCTGACCTGCATGATGGTCTACGACAAGCGCTTCGGTTTGCCGCATGCCTTTGACCCAGAGGTGCCGCGAACGACCCTCAATCAGGTGCTCAGCGCCCAGGGTATCGCGCAATTCCACTGCGCCGAGACCGAGAAGTACGCGCATGTGACCTTCTTTTTCAACGGCGGCAGTGAGGAGCCGGCAGCGGGCGAGGTGCATCGCTTGATCCCGTCCCCAATGGTCAAGACCTATGACCTTAAGCCCGAGATGAGCGCGGAGCAGGTCGCGGACGCGGTGGTCGAGGCGATCGAGACCGGCAAGTACGGATTCATTGTGGTCAACTTCGCCAATGGCGACATGGTCGGCCATACCGGTTTCATGGATGCGGTGGTGCATGCCGTCGAGGTCCTGGACAAGCAGGCCGGCCGGGTGCTGGATGCGGCCGTGGCACGGGGCTACTCGGCGTTACTGACCGCTGATCACGGCAACTGTGACATGATGGCCGATCCCGAGACGGACGAGCCGCATACCCAGCACACGACCAACCCGGTGCCGTTTCTGGTGGTGGATAAGGAGCGCTGGGTGCTGCGACCGAGCGGAACCCTGGCGGATGTGGCCCCAACGGTCCTTGAGCTGATGGGGCTGCCACCCGCTGCTGAGATGTCGGGGCAGTCGTTGCTGTTTGAGGCGATTGCGCCACAGCCCAACGTGGCGACCGATCGGATTCGGCTGGCGAATACGGGCTGACCAAGTGCGCTGAGCGAGGAGGTAACCGAGCCTGGTCGGCGCCTTGCTTCTGCGCTCGTACCTGCACCAATGCAGGGCATCGACCCGCAACAGCGCCTTAGGATGGTGCTTCCGCGAAACCAGTGCGGGTCGCCGCCGACTGCCTGAGTCCTTGCTGGGGTGAGCTGATATGCCAATGCATCGCCTTGTCTTGTTTGCCGTGCTCGGTCTCGCGGGGGCCGGTTTGGCCTACAATGCGCTCCGAATCATCGATGGCGACTCTGGCCCTGGCTGGCCTGAGACGCCAATGACCTGTTGCCGAGATCATGCGCCCTCGGAACGCGGTAGCTAGAAGCCTGATTGGATCAGGCCATGGCGTCATCGCTCGGTGGCATGGTCAGCTTGTTAGCCCGCAGACGCTGAGAACCGCTCATGCCTTCGAAGACGCTGACCTTCGTGTTTGCCGCCGAGCGCGGTACTCCCATCCCCCTTACTGAGCATCGCTGCAAGGCGGCGGTGCCGGTGGCCGGTAAGTATCGGGTCATCGATTTCACGCTTGCGAATTGCCTGCATTCGGGGCTGCGGCAGGTGCTGGTCCTAAGCCAGTACAAGTCGCACTCATTGCACAAACATCTGCGTGACGGTTGGTCGCTGTTCAACGCCGAACTGGGCGAATTCATTACTGCCGTGCCGCCGCAGATGCGCTATGACAGCGGTTGGTATCGCAACGCCATGGATGCACTGCGGCAGAATCGCTACCTGATCGAGCGCAGCGCGGCGGATACGCTGCTGTTGCTCGATGGCGGGCTGGTCTATCGGATGGACTACGCCGAGCTGATTGAATTCCACCGCGAGCAGGGGGCTGGCATCACCTGTGCGCTGCGGCAGGCGGGCCCCGGATCAGCCGCTGGTGGTGTCAGTGTCGAGATGGATGCCAACGATCGGATCACCGCCATCGGCGCCCCGGCTGAGGAGGCCGCGCCCTATGCCTCGACCATGGGCGTGGTGCTGATCGACAAGGGGCTATTGCTGGAGCAGGTCGAGGCCCTTGCTGCGGTCACCGAGGCGGATATGGATTCCGGGGTTGACCTAGCGACCCAGCTCCTCGCGCCGTTCCTTGAGGGCCGCGTGCTGGCCCCAAGCGCACCCATGGCGTACCGGTTTGGTGGCGAGCGTGGGCGCGTGTCGCAGGACCGCTATTGGAGTGATCTCGGCTCCACCGATGCCTATTTCCGCGCCAACATGGATCTACTCAAGGCCGAGTCGCCGCTCGATCTCTATCAGGCAGACTGGAACATCCTCACCTACCAAGGCCAG
>Ga0180436_10003006_pt1 | contig 15658 bp, 13 predicted proteins | sample SS_ome_2_FD_132434 | JGI IMG/M metagenome (GOLD analysis project Ga0180436, IMG submission 132434) | Hypersaline lake sediment archaeal communities from the Salton Sea, California, USA - SS_3_S_2 metaG | ecosystem: Environmental > Aquatic > Non-marine Saline and Alkaline > Hypersaline >...
ACCTGGTTGGAGAAATAGTCCCAGAAGACGCCGTCGAACTGCGTCGCGGACTGGGCGTGGTAATCCACGAAGGTGTCGACGATGACGGCGCGGCAATCCGGGTCCAGGATGTTGACGACGACGAGGCCGGGCCAGTTCGAGAGGGTGTCGCCGGTGGTGGTGTAGGACCAGTAGGGCGCCAGCCGGTCGTAGAGGGTGCGCCCGTACGAGCCGACGCGCTTGTCGGCCCAGTCGAGACGGACGGACTCGGCCAGGATGTAGCCGATCACCCGGCAATCGGGATTGTAGGCCCTGAGGTGCGACGGGACGTCCGAGGCCTCCAGATGGCCGCCGTTCCACAGCAAAGAGGACGTGACGATGAGAAGATCCGCGCGCGCGACGCTCTCCGCGAGCACCGGATCCGACCAGTCCCGCGTGCCGCTCTGGTGCATGGCGTAGTTGCGGGGCGAGTGCGGGCGCTGATCCACGAGCGGATCGTGCGATCGCGGATCCAGGTTCGCGCTGTCCCCCGAGCAGGCGCAGATGGCGATCAGGCCCAGCGTGGCGGTGACGAAGATGGGGCGTGTCGTGATCATTCTCGCTGCCGACTTCCGGTGTCGCTCGCGTTTCAGGCTCTCAGCGTATCAAGATACTGATCCAGCATCGTCTAAGAAAGAACTCAACTTTAAATAAAAAACACATCGATTTCGAGAGGGTTTTTTCGGTATGGATTCTCGAACGGGGGCTCTATGGACGACGAGGGTCTGCACGGTCCCGGTGTTGCTCACGTACCGGGACTCACATGGTGCTCTGCAGATAGGCCGCCAGGTTGACCTTCTTGTTGGCGAGTCCAAGCTTACGGCGGATGTTCTCCCGATGCCGGCTGATGGTCGCGGTTGCGACGCCGCGCATGCTCGCGATTTCCTTGCTGCTCAGACCGCTCCGGATCATGCTGCAGATCTTGATCTCGGTCGGGGTGAGGGATGTGAAGGCCGTGGCCAGCTGGCGGATGAAGGGCGAGGTGATCTGCCCCAGGTTCTCCTCGAGCAGTGCGACCAGTCCCTGCTGCGCCTGCGGGACCTTCAGGCGCAGTTCCTGGATGATGGGACTAACGATTCGTCGCAGGTTGTCCTGGACATCCTCCTGGATATCATCCCTGACTTCCTCGACACGATCCAGGATCGTGCGCAAGGCGATGTTGGATTCCTTCAAGGCGATCCGCTCGATATCGAGCAGTCGGAGGGATTCGACGAGTTCCGTCTCTGCAGCCTTTCTCGACGCGAAATGTCCGATGCTTTCGGCCACGGCCTCGATCAGGTAGCGTTCCTCGCGGAGGAAGACGCTTTCATCGCCTTCCGGACACGCCTGGGTGTAGTGGACGGAGATCACGCCGGCGGGGGCGTCCCGCTGGCGGATCGGGGCGCTTATCCGCCAGCGCGAGTTCTCGAAGTACAGGCTGTCGTAAATCCGATCGCCCAGGACGATCCTGGCGCAGGCGATCTCGGGATACCGCCATGACGGCGGGAGGATGTTGACGACCATGGACAGGAAATCCTCGAGCGAGCAGGTTTCCCGCTCCGTCAATTGCGAGATGGCGTAGAGACAGTTCAGTTCCTTGATCCGCTCCCTCAGGTCGGCCGCAGCCCTTGCGGGCCGGCCTCCCCCCTCGTCGGGCAGCAGCCGCCAGCGCACACCCATCTCGTCCAGCGTCTTTCGCCAGCGGTCGGACTCCGGTCGGGTCGCGTCCCTGTGATCTTTGTCCATGATGATGGTCTCCGTCGATCGGTATGACTTGTTCCCTGTAAGGAAAAGACTTATTTATTTTTTGCACACCTTACATACATATAATATAGGCATAATTATGGCATTATAAAACAGGTGAGATATGGTAATCTTCCAATGGGTGTTCTATCTGCTGGAGGAGGGAGAAGCCGACATTATCGAAGATCCGTTCTGACACGGGCCGGATGATCGCCGAGCGGTTTTTTGGGCGAGGATCGCGTAGGCATGTCTGGCCCGTGTTATTTTCCATGAAAGCCGCTCTTGCCGCCAGGTTCGAGATTCCAGGGATATCTCCAAACATTCCGTCTGCCGGTTACGTCTAATCAGGGTGCGTCGATTCGAACACCAACCCTGGAGACGTTTCATGGCAGCGGCTTTCCAGATTCGCGCGCTCGCGCTCTCCGTTCTCTTCGTCCTGTTCTCCGCCACGACCGCCGCCGCCCTCGAGGGATTCGACCCCGACGGCATCGGGCCCGGCTATCCCGAATCCGCCGACGGCAGCCGAGGGGACACGCCCTCGCTGCCGGCGCACCGCATCGCCAACGGCGGGATCCGGATCGACGGCCGGCTCGACGAGACGAGCTGGATCGAGGCGCCCGCCGCCAGGGGCTTCACCCAGTACGAACCGGAGCGCCGCGGCGTCGCGGGCGAGCGGACCGTCTTCAAGGTGGTCTACGACGACGACTCCATCTACTTCGGCGTGGCCTGCCTGCGCGAGAACGGCATGCCCGTCACGAGTTGCCTGTCCCGGCGCGACCGGATCACCTCCTCGGACCTGATCCGCGTCTACATCTCGCCCTACCACGACCTGACCACGGGCTACCACTTCCGCATCAATCCGCACGGGGTCAAGGAGGACTACTACAACTACGGGGACCTCTATCACGACAGCTCCTGGGACGCGGTCTGGGAGGCCGACACCCACCGGGACGACGGCGGCTGGTACGCGGAGATCCGCATCCCCTTCTCGTCGATCCGCTACCGCGACGCCGAGTCGATGACCTGGGGCTTCAACATCTTCCAGTACATCCACAGCCTCGGGCAACGCACGGCCTGGTCCAACTGGGACCGCGACCAGAGCGGCTTCATGAGCCGGTCCGGCACCATCACCGGCATCGAGGGCATCCGGCCGCCGCGCCAGCTCGAGATCACCCCCTACATCGTGGCCCGCCTGACCGATCCCGCCGACCCGACCGCCGGCGAGTTCTCGGGGGAGGACTGGGACGAATTCGGCAACTTCGGCGCGGACATCAAGTACGGCGTGACCGCGGACCTGACGCTCAGTGCGACCATCCAGCCCGACTTCGGACAGGTCGAGGCGGATCCGTCCGTGCTGAACCTGTCGCCCTTCGAGACCTACTACCAGGAGAAGCGGCCGTTCTTCGTGGAGGGGGCCCAGTTCTTCTGGCACCCCGACAACGCCGTGTTCTATTCGCGACGGATCGGCACGGGTAACGAAAATTCGCGCATCCGCGCCGCCGCCAAGCTCACCGGCAAGCTCACCGGCGACATCTCGACCGCCGTGCTCGTGGCCGCCACGGACCAGACCGTCCCCGGCCGCGCCCACAACGTCCTCGAGGGCGGCGACCAAAAGACCTGGTACGCCATCGGCCGCTTCGGCAAGCAGATCAACGGCGGCCAGCACAGCTTCAACATCATGCAGACCGCCACGGTGCGCGACGCCGACACTTTCGGTTTCGCGACCCGCAACGGCTACACGAGCGGCGCCGATTTCGAGCTGAACTTCAGGGACCGCATGTACCAGGTGACCGGCTCGTTCGTGGGCAGCATCGTCGATCCGCTGGCGGATCCGAACGCGCCGGGCGTCGAGCGCGACAAGACGTACGGCACCGGCACTCGTTTCGAGCTGGAGAAACGCTCGGGCGACTGGCGCTGGGCCCTGACCACGCGGCACCAGAGCGACGACCTGGACTTCAACGATCTGGGCTATATCACCAATCCCGACCACACGGCGGCCCAGGTCTGGGTCGAGCGCGTCTTCAACGGCGACGGGGAGGCCGACTGGTACACGGGCGGCAACGCACATTTCCGCGCCTACAAGAGCTGGATCTTCGCCGACCGCTCGTTCCCCGACCCGAACGACGCCGATCGGGATTTGTGGTCCTACGGGGCCGGCCACCCGTTGCTCAACAACTATGTCCATAACGGCTGGGTGGAGCTGCGCAGCCGCTGGGGCGCCTACTGGGGCGCCAACTACAATCCGGACTGCACCGATCTCTACGCCACCCGCTGGACGCCCGACCGGGCCCGTCGCGGCCCGCTCATGAGCACTCCCGACAACTACGACGCCTGGCTAGGCATCTTCTCGGACGCTCGGCGCGACTTCAGCATGAGTTTCGACTACAACCGGTCGGGCGATGAAGCCGGCGGCCGTGTGAATCAACTCGAAGCCGAAGGCCAATGGGTGGTCAACAGCAAGCTCACCTGCGAGTTCGACCTACGCTACAGGTGGGCGCACGACGACGCCCAGTGGGTGCGCAACGTCGCTAACCCGGGCGGCGGCATCGGCGACGTCAGCTACACCTTCGCCGAACTCGACCAGCGAACCTGGGATCTGACTCTGCGCGGCAGCTACCTCTTCGAGCGCAACCACTCCCTGGAATTCTATTTCCAGCCCTTCCTGACCTTCGGCGACTACGGCAACCTGCGTGAGCTGGCCCGGCCCGACAGCTACGATCTGCGGCCCTATGCCGGCTTCGACGTAACCGACGAGGACTTCGCCTTCGGGGCCGTGAATCTGAATATGGTGTACAGGTGGGAGTATCGTCCGGGTTCGACGTTCTTCCTGGTCTGGTCCCACGCCCGCAGCGACTACGACCAGCGGGCCTTCCACGGAACATCGGGCGGCTTCGACAACGAATTCGGCATGGACCGGCTCTTCAGCAAAGAGGCGGAGAATCGCTTCCTGGTGAAAGCGAGCTACTGGTTCTCCATCTGACGAGCGGCGCCCGGTCCGTTCTTGACGCGAAGGCGGATCCGCGTCGTCGCCTCGGTTCCCCGCGATCTCCATCTCGGAAATATTTCTGAAACATACGTCCCCGGGCTCCGTAGAAGTCGGAAAATATTCCGATATTCGCGTCGGATCGAAGCCGAGCCCCGAAAACCAGCCCACAGCCGGGGGGTAGCCAGCCATGACCGAAGACATCCTGCGCGATCTGAGCCGCCGCGAACGCCAGATCATGGACGTGATCCTCATGCTCGGCGAGGCGACGGCCGCCGAGATCCACGACCACATGCCCGGCGACATCAGCGACGGCTCCCTGCGCAAGCTGGTGCGTATCCTGGAGGAGAAGGGACATCTGCGCCACACGCGCCGCGGACGGGAACATCTCTACCGGCCCACCGCCCGGCGGAAGCGTCTGCAGCGCCAGGCGGCCGGCGACCTCCTGCGGACGTTCTTCCAGGGCTCCCTGAGCGACGCCGTCTCGGCCCTGTTGGACGCGAAGCAGGGCAAGATCGACGACGCCCAGGCCGAGGAGATTCGTCGCCTCATCGACGCGGCCGAGACAGAGGGGCGGTAACCGCCGTGACGATCCTGCAGGAGATCCTCTTCGTGAAGCTCGCCGCTTCAGCGGTGCTGGTCGTGGCGCTGCTGGCGACCGTGGCGTTGCGCCGGCGGTCGGCCGCCCTGCGCGGGCGTGTGTTGACTCTCGCCCTGATCCTGGCGCTGGTCCTACCCCTGCTCACGACGGTGTTGCCGTCGCCGGTGGCGGAGTCGAGGGTCGCTGAGCCGCTGCTGACCGTCGTTGCCGAAAGCGATGGCGCAGAGACGGACCCGGAGGGCCGATCGCCGGCAGAGCCGGGTCTTCGGGGCGGCGGGAATCCTGTCTCCGACGGGCTGGCGGCGATGCTGCTGCTGTGGCCCCTGGGCGTGATCGTCGGTATGGGACGCCTGTTTCGGTCCCATCGGCAGGCGCATCGACTCGTCGCGGAGGCGACCCCCGTGCAGGATGTGGAACTGCTCGAGCGGTATCGTGTCGTTCGCTCCGGATGCGGTGGGTTGCCTCCGGTGCCGCTGCTCTGGTCGAGCGCGACGGAGAGTCCCCTGACCATAGGCCTGCTCCGACCCCGTATCGTCCTCCCGGCCGCGGCCGTCGACTGGCCGGAGGCGATGGTCGAACTCGTACTCAGACACGAGCTGGCGCACGTTGAACGCCGGGACAACCTGGTCGGTCTGGCCGGCGCGCTGGTCGCCGTTCTGCATTGGTTCGATCCGTTGGCCTGGCTGGTGCTGACCCGCCTGCGCCGCGAAGCCGAGATCGCCTGCGATGACCGGGTGGTGATCGGCGGCGCGCGTGCGTCGGCTTACGCTCGGGTCCTGCTCACCCAAGCTCACGCGACGTCTACACGGCGGCCGGTCCTGGCGCCGGCTGCGTCCTTCGCGTGTCACGCCCAGCGCCGGTTCGAGATGTTGCTGGATCCCGGCACGGACCGCCGCCGCAGGAGTGGACGGGCCACGCTTTGGGTCGCAAGCCTGTTGCTGCTCGTCGTCTTCTCGCTGACGCCACTGCGCCCGGCGGTGCAGCCGGGCGTGGCGGCCATGTCGGCCCGGGAATCGACCGCATCCCGTGCGCCCGAATGGTGGCAGGAAATGGTGAGGGAGCTGAGGGAAATGCGCGCTGTCCTGGCCTGGAAGCGCGACCCTGAACTCGGCACGCCCCTTCCCGAGGGCCCGACACGCCTCGCGGGAAGCGACTGGACCGTGGAGGCCCACGACGCCATCGCCCTGGAAGGCGTCAAGTACGGGGTCGTCTTCTCCAGCACCGAGGGATACATACGGATCAGCCGGCCCCGCGAGGGCGGACTCGACCACTTCGGAGTCAATGCCGCAGTGCACCCCCAGGTCGACGGATTCGAGCGGGCCATGGACGACTTTCTCAACGTGTTCGGGCTCGGATACGAAGGTGATTTCCGGGCCTATCGGATCGACTACCTGATCAGGCCAGGACAGATCGACGAGCTATGCGCGGTCGTGGCTGCGATGGCCGCGCAACTGCGTGCAGAAGGCGTCATCCATTCTACGGAGGACAGACCATGAAACGGCAATCACGCTTCTCCCGGTTCGCGTTCGTCCCGCAGGGCATCCTGCTCGCGCTGGGCGCGGTCCTGCTCTTCCAAACGACAGCGTTGGCGGGCGAGGTCGTCGACGTGGACGGCGTGCCGCACGTCCGCAACCCGGCCGAACCGCCCGGCGGGATCGAGACGCTGGAGCTCGAGGAGATCTGGCGCGTGGGCGGCGACGAGGGTGAGCTCCTGCTGGGCCTGCCCACCGGTCTGGACGTGGACGCCGCCGGGCGCATCTACATCCTCGACGCCCAGCTCAACCAGGTCCACGTCGTCTCTCCGGACGGCGAGGTGCTGGCGACGCGCTCGCGCGAAGGCGACGGGCCCGGCGAGATGCGCAATCCCAGCGACCTGATCGTCTGGCCCGACGGCGGCATCGGCGTGGTGCAGGAGTACCCGGGCTACGTGATCCGGCTGGACGGCGACGGTGATCCGTTGCCCAGCCTGCATCCGGGCGGGGCCACCGAGGAGGGCGGCTTCGGCGTGCTGATGAACGGCCGCCTGCGCGGCGGCAATCTGGTTCTCTGCGGACAGATGACCCGGATCGACGACGAGGCCAGGAACATCAAGCGTCGGTATCTCGCCTCGTACAGCGAGACGGGCGTCGAACTGGTCGCCTATGTGGAGAGAACCGAGATGAGAAACAGTGCGAACGTGGAGCTCGAACAGGATATCATGCCGCCCTTCGTGTTGGCCTGGGCGCTGGCGCCGGACGGACGCGTCGTGGTGCCGTCCGACTGGGACAGCTACGCGTTGCACGTCCACTCGCCGGACGGCACGCTCGAGCGTGTGATCGAGCGGACGTGCGAACCCTGGCGTCGGACCGACGAGGATCGTCGGTTCGTGTTGAGGCTCTTCGGCCTGCCCGAGGATGCGCCGTCGCCGATCGAGCTTGCGGAGGCCGAGCCCGCCATCGCGCTGCTGCAACACGGAGTGCAGGTCGCCGAGGACGGCGAGATCTGGGTGCTGCCCAGCCGGGGCAACCGCGGCCTGCCCGAGGGCGTGCTGGCCCGCTTCGACGTCTTCGGCCCCGGGGGCCACTTCCGGCGCCAGGTCGAGGTGCGCTGCCAGGGTGATCCCCGCAACGACCGTCTCGTTCTGCTGCCCGGCGATCGCGTGATTCGCCAGCGCCGATACGTCGACGCCCTGGTCACCAGCCTCGGGCCCGGCGCGCTGCCCGACGATTCGCGCGATGACGAGGACGCCTCGCCGGCGGTGATCTGCTACCGGATCAGGCGCTGAGGAAGACGGGGCGGGTTCACGAACCGGCGGGCTGTGCGCTCACACCGCTCAACGCCCGCCCCGCCGCCGCGCGTCCCCGCTCGGTGAGCCGCAGCCGCTCGCCGGCGCTCTCCACCAGACCCCGCTGCCGCGCCCCGTCCACGACCCGCGCCGTGAAGGCGGGCGTCCAGCCCACGTGCTTGCCGTGCAGGTGTTCCACGCGCGATTCCTCGTCCTCCTCATCGCCGCCCTCGTGTTGCAACAGGTGGATGGCCAGCATGACCTGGGCGAACTCCCAGCGCTGGCGACGACGACGCCGGAGTACCGAGATCAGCCCGCGGCCGGGCGCCGTCAAGAACACCGCCGCGAAGACGAGACCGACGCCCACCGCCATGCAGCCGGCGATCGACGCGTCGATCCAGACGGCCAGGGCGAAGCCCAGCCCGGCGGCGAGGGCGCCCAGCAGCGCGGCCAGCGCCAGCAGGAGGCCGAGGCGGTCGGTCAGCAGGTAGGCCGCCGCCGCCGGCCCGATCATCAGCGCGACGACCAGGATCAGTCCCACCGCGTCGAAGGCGCCGACGGCGGTCACCGAGACCAGCGCCATCAGGCCGTAATGGATGACCGCCGGCGCCAGACCGAGCGAGGCGGCCAGGCCGGCGTCGAAGGTCGCCAGCTTCAGTTCCTTGAAGAAGACCGTGATCACCAGGAGGTTCAGCAGCGTCACGCCGCCCATCACCCACAGATGGCGCGGCCCGAGATCCGCCCCGCCGACGACGAAGCGTTCGAAGGGGGCGAAGGCCAGTTCGCCCAGCAGGACCGCATCCACGTCCAGGTGCACGTCGCCTGCGTGGCGCGTGATCAGGACGATGCCCAGGGAGAAGAGCGCGGGGAAGACCAGGCCCATCGCCGCGTCCTCTTTCAGGCGCCGCGATCGCGTCAGCGTCTCCACCAGGACGACGGTGAGCAGCCCCGTCAGGGCCGCGGCTATCACCAGCCAGGGCGACGCGAGATCGTGCGTGACGAAGAAGGCCACCGCGATGCCGGGCAGGATCGCGTGGCTGATGGCGTCAGAGAGCATGGCCAGCCGCCGCAGCATCAGGAACACGCCGACCAGCGCGCAGCCCGCTGCGGTGACCACGGCTATGGCGAGGATCTCGAGCTGCGGCGCGCTCACGACGAGCCTCCCACCAGTTCGCGCCCGCGGGCGAGCCCGGCCTCGGTCAGCCGCCAGCGCCCGTCGGGATCGGCGACGGCCAGGTCCTGCGCGGCGAGCTGCTTCAACCCGGCGCGCACGCCGGCGTCCGGGCTCATGGTGCGCAACGCGTCGATGTCGTGGGGCGCGGCCGCAGGCTCGCGGTGCTGGGCGGCCAAGCGGTAGAGATCGGCCAGCACGCTCTCGATCCGGACGCGCCGCCGCTGTCGGGCCGCGCGCAACCGCGCGGCCAGCACGCCCCGTCGCGGCGCCAGCAGAAGCGAGAGCAGCGTGACCGTCGTGACGACCAGGATGATGGTGGGGCCGGTCGGGAGGCGGGGCACCAGGCTCGACAGCACCGCCCCGCACAGGCCGCTGATCGCGCCGAAGGCGCCGGAGAGGGCGACGAGCCGTCCCAGACGGTCGGTCCACTGGCGCGCCGCCGCGGCGGGCGCCACGATCATGGCGCTCATCAGCACCACGCCGACCGTCTGCAGGCCGATGACGATGGCGATCACCAGCAGCGTCGTCAGCAGCACGTCGAGCCGGCGGACCGGGAAGCCCAGCGATCCCGCGAAGGCCGGATCGAAGCTCAGCAGCTTGAACTCCTTCCACATCAGCGTCAGCACGACCAGGACCAGCGCGCCCAGGGCGGACATGGTCCTCAGGTCGTCGCCCACCAGGGTGGCGGCCTGGCCGAAGAGGAAGCGGTCGAGCCCCGCCTGGCCGGCGCCCGCGCTGTGCTGGACGACCGACAGCAGCAGCAGCCCCAGGCCGAAGAAGGTCGAGAGGACCAGGCCCAGGGCGGTGTCCAGCTTGATGCGCGAGGTCCGCACCACGAGCATCACCAGCAGCGACGCCGCCCAGCCCGCGAGCGCCGCGCCGGTCACGAGCACCAGGGGCGTCTTGGCGCCGGTGATCATGAAGGCCAGCACGATGCCCGGCAGCGCCGCATGGCTGACGGCGTCTCCGAGCAGGCTCTGGCGCCGCAGGACGGCGAAGGCGCCCAGCGCGCCGGCCACTAGTCCCAGGGCCGCGGAACCCAGGGCCACGGTGCGCAGGGTGTAGTCGGTGAAGAGGTCGGACAGCAGCGTCATGGCCGGATCCGCCCGTAGTCGTGGAAGGCGTCCTGGGGATCGGGGGGGGGATCGGTGGGAGCCTGCCGCTGCAGGAAATCCATACGTCCGCCGTAGGCCAGGCCCAGGTTCTCCGGCGTGAAGACCTCGGCCACCGGGCCGCAGACGATGCGGCGCACGTTCAGCAGCGTGATCCAGTCGAAATAATCGCGCACTGTCTGCAGGTCGTGGTGTACGACGACCACGGTGCGGCCCTCTTCGCGCAGCTCCTTGAGCAGTTCGACGATGGCCCGTTCGGTGCGCGCGTCCACGCCCTGGAAGGGCTCGTCCATGAAGTAGACGCGGGCGTCCTGCACTAGGGCGCGGGCCAGGAAGACCCGTTGCTGCTGCCCCCCCGAGAGCTGGCTGATCTGGCGGTTCGTGTAGTCGGTCATGCCCACCTTCTCCAGGGCGGACAGGGCCAGGTCGCGCTCCCGCCTGCCGGGACGCCTGATCCAGCCCAGCGCCCCGTAGCGGCCCATCATGACCACGTCCAGGACGGTGGTGGGGAAGTCCCAGTCCACGCTGCCGCGCTGGGGGACGTAGCCCACGAGACGCCGCTGCCGTTCGTAGCGCTCGCCGTGGATCTCCACGCGCCCGGCGGCCGGCGGCACCAGGCCGAGGATCGCCTTGATCAGCGTGGTCTTGCCCGCCCCGTTGGGTCCCATGATGGCCATGAGCTTGCCGGCGGGCACGTCCATGTCGATGTCCCAGAGGACGGGCAGCTCGCCGTAGGCGACGGTGAGGTCGGTCACGCGGACCGCGGGCGTGTCAGTGTCGCTCATGAGGGGCCTCTCCGCGCAGGGCGGCGGTGATGGTGTCCACGTTGTGCCGGACCATGCCCGTGTATGTGCCGGCCGGCGTGCCCGCGTCGCCCATGGCGTCGCTGTAGATCTCGCCGCCGACGACCACCTCGAAACCGCGGGCGCGCACGGCCTGGCGCACCGCCTCGATGGCCCGGGGCGAGACCGACGACTCCACGAAGAGGGCGGGGATCCGTCTTTCGGCGATGAAGGCCGCCAGGTCCTGCACGTCGGCCGTACCCGCCTCGGTGGCCGTGCTGATGCCCTGCAGCCCGCGCACCTCGAGACCGTAGGCGCGGCCCAGGTAGTTGAAGGCGTCGTGGGCGGTGACCAGGACGCGCTGGCGCTCGGGGATGTCGGCGAAGCGCGCCCGGGCGTAGGCGTGGAGGTCGTCCAGTCCGGCGGCGTAGGCGGCGGCCCGCTCGCGGTAGCCCGCGGCGTGATCGGGATCCAGCTCGGCGAGCTTGCCGGCCACAACGTCCACGGCCAGCCGCCAGAGTGAGACGTCGAACCACACGTGGGGGTCGTGCAGTCCCTCGTAGTCGTCGGGAGAGAACAGACGGTCTTCCGGGATCGCCTCCGCCACGGCGACCGTCGGTTTGCGCGCGCCCATGCGCTCGAGCACCTCGCCCATCTTGGCCTCCAGGTGCAGGCCGTTGTAGAACACGACGTCGGCGTCGCGCAGCCGGGTGACGTCGCCTGCGCTGGCCTTGTACAGGTGCGGGTCGATGCCGGGCCCCATCAGCGAGGTCACGTCGACGCGGTCGCCGCCTACGGCCGCCACCAGGTCGCCCACCTGGCCGGTGGTCGCGACCACGCGCAGCCGGTCGTCGTCGCGTTCGTTGCCGCCGCCGCCGCATCCGCTCGCCAGTACGGCGGCGAGGGCCAGCGCGCCCAGGTAGATCCAGGTCCTCATGGTCTTCCTCCTCGTTCCGGCAGTCTGTCACGACCGACGGTGTTGATGCAAATCGTCTATTCCGCGGCCGGGATGGGACTGCCGTGGGGATCGCGGTCGGGCCGCCCCAGCCAGTCGTCCAGGCGATCGATGACCTCGTCGCTCAGGGCGTGCTCCAGGCGATGGGCCTCCTCATGCACGCGATCGGGGGACATGCCGAGCACGTCCACCAGGAAGGTCTCCACCAGGCGGTGCCGGCGCATCGTCGCCCGTGCGGACCTGCGTCCGCGGTTCGTCAGGGTCGCGGCCCGGTAGGGCTCGTACGTGACGAGTCGTTCCTCGGCGAGCCGCTTGAGCATGCCGGTGACCGAAGGCCGCGCCACGCCGAGGCGATCGGCCAGCACGCTGGTGGTCGCCGCCAGCTCCGCCTCCTCCAGGCGCAGGATCTCGGACAGGTAGTTCTCCACGGATTCGCTCAGCATCTCAGATCCTCAGGACGAGGCCCGCGCCGACGAAGTCGTCGCTTCCGCCGTCGAAGCCGGTTCCGACCCGCACATCCAGTTGCAGGTCCGGGGCGATCAGGTAGGTGAGGCCGGCGTCGCCGTAGCCGGCGGCGTCGCCGCCCGGGGCTTCCTTGTCGAAGGCGAATCCCTCGAGGAACAGCCCCGCCCGCTCGCCGAGAGCGATGCCGAAGGCGGCCGAGACCCAGAGGCTCGAGAAGCGCTCGCCGTCGTGGGCGCGGGTCCAGCCCAGGTTCGTGCCCAGGCCGACCCGTTCGCTCAGGGTCCATTCGCCGGCGAGCACGGCCAGCGGCTGCAGCTCGTCCGCGCCGATGTCCGCACCGCCGGTGGGCAGGGTCGTGGCGACGATCAGGGCCAGCTCGGGCGTGGCGCCCTCGCCGGCCAGCAGGTGACGCTTGAAGCCCAGCTCGAGATCGTCGAGGCCGTCGAGATCGGTGGCGCCGTCTTCGATGCGGACCCAGCTGCCCAGGCCGACGCGAAGTTCGGTCCGAGCGTCGAGGCCGATGCGCGCCAGGATCTCGCCTGCCTCGAGGACGTCGGCCCCGCCTGCGTCGGTGCCGGTGACGCCGGCCTCGATCTGGACGCGCCCCGGCGCGATGGTGGCGGCGCTCTCGGTGAAGTCGGGCCGGTCGCCGATCAGTTCGGTGTCCCGGGCGGAAGCGACGGCGGGGATCGACGCCGTCACGACCAGGATGAGCAGGAGGAGGCTGCGGTTCATGTCCATGGTCTTTCACTGAAGTTAGGTGAGGCTAATTATCTGGCCCACAATCTAGCTCGGCTCCCAGGGACCGCCAGTCCGGATCCCGCTCCGGTCTGCGGGACGTCACGAGACGCTCGCGGCGACTGATCCGTTGACACCCATGATGCGCCGCGCGAGGCTGTTCCCCATGAAGATCCTATTTCTCTCCGAGATCCAGTGGCTGTCCCAGCGGTCGCGCAAGCATCAGATCGTCCGGCGCTTTCCGGCCGACTGGGAGATCCTCTTCGTCTCGCCCATCAACCTGACCCGGGACGAGAACAGCCTGCGGGTGCGCCGCGCACGGGACCTGCCGAACCTCCGGCACGTCTCGATCCTCCTGCCCAAGCCCGATTCGCCCCTGCCCTTCGCCCGGCCCATGAGCGGCCCACTCTGGGAGATCGGGCGTCGACGCATCGAGTCCCTGGCGCGGGACTTCGGTCCCGATGTCGTCGTTTGCTCGAACATCTGGACCGCGCCGCTGGTGCCCTGGTTCCAGTCGCGCGGCGTTCCGGTCGTCTACGACTGCAACGACTTCCATCCGCGCTTCTACCCCGGCCTGCGCGCGCGAGCCGAAGGGGCCTTCGAAGCCCTCGTGTCGGCGGTCGACGAGGTCGTGGCGTCCTCGGCGTACCTGCGGAAGATCTGCGGGCGCGGGGTCGTCATCGGCAACGGCGCGGATCTGGAGACCTTCGACCCCGACGTGGTCCACGCGCATCCGGCCGCCATCGCACGGGGGATCCTGGCGGATCGCGAGGATCTCGTGCTCTATCTCGGTTCGATCGACGACCGGCTCGACTTCCCCATCCTCGAGCATCTGTCGGACGTCCTGTCGGTGCGCGCGCCACGATCCGGTCTGGTGCTGGTCGGGCGCATCTTCGACCGCGCGCGTCGGCGGGCGGATCGCCTGCGCGCCCGCCATCCGGAAGCGGTCCAGTTCACGGGGCGCGTTCCCTACGCCGAACTGCCGGCCTACCTGTCCTGCGCACGCGTCGGCGTGGCGCCCTTCGTCCTGACGGAGAAGACGGCGGCCATCAACGCCAACAAGCTCTACATGTACGCGGCCATGGGGCGGAACATCGTCTCGACCCCCTTCTCGGACGATGTCCGCCGACACGACGGCCTGGCCTACCTCGCCTCCGAACCGGAGGCCTTCGCCCGGGCGACCCTGGCGGCCCTCGAGGACGAGACACGGCGTACGCGGCTTCGCGATGCGATCGCCGCCCCCAACAGCTGGAGCGACAGGGCGTCCGATTTCGCGCGCCTGCTGGCGGGGACGTTGGCTCGATCTTCCGGATAGCCCTCGATGCCGGGGATGCAGTTGTGGACGACCGGCCGCCTCATCCGCGAGGGGTTGTCAGCCGCCCCGCTGCCGCACCACCTCGAACATGGCGATGCCCGCCGCGACCGAGGCGTTGAGGGAGTCCAGCGCGCCGGGCATGGGGATGGTGACCGCGAAGTCGCAGCGCTTCAGCACCAGGGGCCGGATACCCTTCTCCTCGTTGCCGATCACCAGGCAGACGCCGTCGCCCAGGTCCGCCTCGTGGATCGGCCGGCCGCCCGTCTTGACCGTGCCGTGGATCCAGAGTCCCGCCTCCTTAAGCTTGCCGAGGAAGGTCGCCAGGTTCGTGACCACGCACAGGTCGAGGTGCGCCAGGGCGCCGGCGGAGACCTTGGCCACCGTGCCCGTCAGGGGCGCGCTGCGGTCCCGCGGCATGACCACCCCGTGCACGCCCGCCGCCGCCGCCGAGCGCAGGATGGCGCCGAGGTTGTGGGGATCCTGTATGCAGTCCAGGGCCAGGACGAAGGGCGCGCCGTCAAGACCGCCGATCCGGGCCAGGAAGGTCGCCTCGTCGAGGGCCTCGGCGGGACGCACGCGCGCGGCCACGCCCTGGTGGTTGACCCGGCCCGCGCCCTCGATCTCCAGGCGGTCGACGAAACGGACCTTCGCGCCGGCGGCCCGCGCCCGGTCGATGACGTCCTGCAGCTTCGCGCCGCCGCGGCCCTTGACCACATGGATCTCGGCGACGGTGCGCGGCGCCCGCTCGAGGGCCTCGACGACGGTGTGCACGCCCCAGATCAATCCGTCGTCAGCTTGCAAGCGCTTGGTTTGCTGTTTCCTGTCCGACATAGGCCGTCCTTACAGATGAGTTATGCCTCCGAAAATGTCCCGGGCTCTTTTGTACAGGATCTAGCATTGATATCAAAAGTTCTGCCATCGAAATTGTGTTTCGGCCGTAATCAGCGCTGCGGACCTCGTATTGAGGCGCGTAACTGAAATGAAATCAGCATGAAGATGCTCCTGGCCGAGTAAAACACAATTTCGTTG
>Ga0180436_10003007_pt1 | contig 15657 bp, 11 predicted proteins | sample SS_ome_2_FD_132434 | JGI IMG/M metagenome (GOLD analysis project Ga0180436, IMG submission 132434) | Hypersaline lake sediment archaeal communities from the Salton Sea, California, USA - SS_3_S_2 metaG | ecosystem: Environmental > Aquatic > Non-marine Saline and Alkaline > Hypersaline >...
GTTTGTATCCGAAGCCCCGGAGTATGCGGAGTACATGGAGAAATACGGGGACGATCTCTACAACTTCGTCGACAAGGGGCATCTCCTCGTGCAGTTCACGCAGGCGGATCAGACCGAGGCGATTCCCCCGTTTCTGCCAACCACACAGGGAGCGAGGCGAACGGACCAGGATTTCGACGTCGCTCGGATCACCAGCTCCGGGCATCCGCTGATGGCCGGCGTGCCCCTCGAAGACGATGGAACGCTCCTCCTGCAGGGCAAGGGCAGGACGCTGTGGGAGAACTTCGACGAGCAGAGTGGATTCGAGGTGATCATCTCGGGCGACGCCGAGACGCGTTTTCCCGCCGTGATGGAGGGGGCATACGGACAGGGGCGAATCCTTCTCGCCTCGCTCTGGACCGACAAGACCACCGGGAAGGATGGCTCTTCCATCGCGACGCCGGAGCAGGAGGCGTTCAATCAGGTGTTCTTTCGCAATCTCGCCACCCACGCCATGAACATTCGAAACCGCGCCGTGCCGGCGTTATCCGTCACGGAGCCGCCTCGGCCGATGTCCGAGTTCACCGAGGGGGCCTGGACATTGGCGATCCTGCCGGACACCCAGGTCTATTCGTTGCGAAACCCGGGCTTGTTCTCGCTGCAGACGCACTGGATCGCTCGGAATCGCGAGCGGCTCGACATCCGCTATGTCCTTCACCTGGGAGATATCGTGAACAACAACACGGAGTTGGAGTGGACGAGGGCCCGGACTGCCCTCGACAATCTCTTCGAAGCGGGCGTCCCGCTGGCTCTCGTGCCCGGCAACCACGACTACGGCCCCAGTGGCGATGCCTCGACGCGGGATACCCTGATGAACGAGATTTTCGATTTCGACCGGCATGCGGCGCAACCGGGTTTCGGTGGTGCCATGACGGATCGCATGCTGGACAACACCTACCACCTGTTCGAAGCAGGGGACGAGAAGTGGATCGTGCTGGCCCTCGAATGGGGACCTCGAGACGAGACGATCGCCTGGGCCAACCGGATGATGGACCGGCATGCGGATCGCAGGGGGATCCTGATCACGCACGCCTACATGAACAACAACGACCGGCGATATGATCACACCGATACCGAGCATCCGCAGCACTACAATCCTCACGACTATCGCACGCCGGGCGGAGTGAACGACGGGGAGGAACTCTGGCGCAATCTGGTCCGCAAGCACGACTTCGCCCTGACCGTGAACGGACACGTGCTCGGCGATGGCACGGGATACCTCGTGGAAGAGAACGAGAAAGGAACCGCCACGCACCAGATGCTTGTGAACTACCAGATGCGACCGATGGGAGGGGAGGGCTACTTGAGGTTGATCGAGATCCAGCCTGGTGGAAAGACCGTGCGGGTGAAGAGCTACTCTCCGCTCTACGATCGCTATCTCCTCGAACCCGATCAGCAGTGGGTCTTGGAGTGGTAGTGGGAGGACCATGTCGGGGCAGGGGGGCGGTGCCCTGTCGCCGGCAAGCGGAAGCAATCCCGGTCGATCCGCGAGGGGGGGGGCGTGTTGCTTCAATCGCGCCCAACCAGCAAATGCAAAAAACTTGCAGAAAAACGCCTGAGCCGGGTGGTTCGACCGTCTTACCGGGGTCCCCATACCCCATGAAGACAAAACTACTCCCCTACGTTGGCGCGCTTGCGGTCGCCGGTCTGTTCTCCGGAACGGCTGCTCGTGCGAATGATACCCAGACTCTGACACAGCTCTCGTGCGAAGTTGCAACCACCTTGCGGGGCATCCGCGGTGACTTCACCGCCCAGTTCCGCTACGCGACCACCTACACCGACCTGTCCCGGCGGCTGTGCGCCCTGATCACGACGGCCGAGGACCTCCATCGGGCGGCACCGAGGGCGACGTGCTACTGCTCCCGTCTCGGTGAGAAGATCGTCGCGCTGCGTGAGGATGTTCGCTGCTTTCGGACCCAGGTGCGGCGTGTCGAAGCCCTGCCTTGCCGGAACCGTCTCGTCGGTTCGACCTGCTGGCTTCACGCGGCTCTCGACCGGGTCGATTGCCGGCTCCGGACCATGGAGAGTGTGAACAATGCCCGCCGGGTCAGCAATCGTCACACCGCAGCTCCGCGTCCGGTACCTCCGCAGAACGTGGCCCGGCGTCCGGCACACCTCCATCGCGACGTGAGTCCGCGCAGCCACGGACCGGAGACCCGCTACAGTCACTCCGAATGGAACTCTCCGGTGCATCACGGAGGGTGGGATCGTGACCCGGGCAGGCATCTCTCGAGCCGGATGAACCATCACTCACCGGAGGAATTCCGCCGTGCCCTGTTCCGCACGATCGCACACCGGCTGGCGGACAGCCGCTGAGCGTTTCCCGGGAACCTTCACGAATCCCCCCGAAAAACAGCGCCGGTCCTCCTTGGGGGGCCGGCGTTTCTTTCATACCGGGGGGGAAACCTTGGCTACGGAGTCGCTGTCGTCGCGGGAGTCGCCGCGAGAAGGCTGTTCAGGTTGGCGACCGCTTTGTCCACCTCGAGAAAGTGACCGTTGAAGACGACCTGGCCATCCTTGTCGACCACGACCCACCAGGGTGTTCCTCCGGTGTTGTAATCGACATTGACGTTCGGGATTCCGCGAAGCTTGACGCAGTGGCCGAAAGGGATCGAGGTGAGTCCGAACTTTTCGGCGGTGGGCTGGAGCTTGGAGGGCGTGTTGTCGGTCAGGCCCTCGAACGCGGTCTGCACGGCGAAGAACTGGATTCCATCCTCCTTGGCATAGTGATCGACGAGCTCCTTGAGCTTCGGGAAACTCCGCTTGTCCGACGCCTCGCACCAGGCCTGGAAAAAGAGCATCAGGACCACCTTCCCCCGGTAGCGTCGCATGTCGATTCCGGGAGTGATCCCGGCGATCTTCCCGGGTTCGCCCTCAGGCAGGTTGATCCAATAGTCCGCGTGAAGAGGCGGGGCTTCCTTCCCCGCGATTCCCCGTTCCTCTTCCCCGAGCGCCTCGGGAACAAGGGCGCCGCTGAAAAGAAGGAGGAGAGCGAGGAGAGGCAGGAATTTCATCATCTTGTTGGGACGGTTGAACGCCACAAACCTTAGCAAGAGGGAGGTGGCATTCCGGCTTGCCTGCCCCGCAGGACGGCGGCTACAGTGGCGTGATGAAATATGTTTCGATTCTGTCGCTGATTTCAACTCTTTTCGGAGCGATCGTTCAGGCCGGGCACCCGGCGCCCGATGCGGAGGGGTTCGTCACTGTCTTCGACGGCAAGGACATGAGCGGGATCGAGACCGCGGGCAACTGGACGATCCAGGACGACGGTTCACTCTACCTCGAGCCCCGGGAGGGCGAGACCGACTGGAAGCGCTACGACTGCTACATCTGGCTGAAGGAGAAATATGGAGACTTCACCTTCGACTTCGAATACAAGCACGAGGAGGGCGGAAACTCGGGGCTCTACTTCCGCTGTGCCGACAAGGTCGATCCGACCAAGAGTGGATTCGAGGTGCAGATCAAGGATTCCACCGGCCTCGCCGACGAGAAGATGGGACACCACGACCTCGGTGGCGTGATCCGGACGCAGGGTGCCTCGAAGAACATGAGCAAGCCCGCGGGCGAGTGGAACCGCATGACGGTGACGATGCGGGGCGACCACCTCACCGTGATTCTGAACGGGGAGAAGATCCAGGATTTCAACCTCCGGGAGAAGAAGGACGACGAGAAGGAACTGGTCGCGGAGGGGTGGATCTCGATCCAGGACCACGGCATTCCCTTCTGGGTGCGCAACCTGCGGGTCAAGCGCTTGTGAAGTCCGAGGGGGAGATCACAGGTGGATGCGTCCGGTCCTTGCTCTCCACCTGCTACATCGGCTCGATGCCCTGTAGCTGCTGGAAGCAAGTGGCGCGCATCGTCTTGACGAAATCGGTCATGTAGCCGGCTCGTGCGGCTGTCGCTGTCGTGGCCGCATAGAGTTCGCAGCGGAGTCCATTCCTCGTGATAGGCCGTCCGACGACATACTCGCGGTCGAGATAGCGCTGGATGGCCCACCCGGGGAGCGCGCTGATTCCCCGTCCGCTCGCGACCAGTTGGAGAATGGCTTCCGTCAGGGTGGCAGTGCGGCGTTGGGGTTCCACCCGGGCGGGCTCGAGGACGCGCCTCACGAGGTCGAGGCGCTCGTCCGGGATCGGGTAGGTGATGAGCGTTTCCGTCGCGAAGTCTTTGGCCGTGAGATGCTTCTTCTTCGCGAGGGGGTGCCTCTTCCCCAGGATTGCCGGCATCGCGTAGGCGAAGAGAGGGTGAAACACGGTGGCGGTGCGGCGCTTGGCGCGCGACACGATGACGAGATCGGCCCGGTTCTCGGAAAGCAGTTCGACGGGATCGGGATGGAATCCCGAGACGAGATCGAGTTCCACCTCTTGCCAGTTCTCGCGAAACCGGTCCATCGCCGGCATGAGCCAGTCGAAGCAGGAGTGGCACTCCACCGCGATGCGAAGCTGGCCTGCCTCGCCTTCGAGTAGACGGGTGATCTCGCGATCGGCATCCGCGATGCGGCGCTCCAGGTCGTAGGCCAGGGCGACGAGGCGTTCTCCCACCGGAGTCCAGTGCAGCGGGGAGGTCTTTCTCTCGAAGAGCGGGCACCCGTAGTGGGTCTCGAGCGCCTTCACCTGGTGGGACAGCGCCGACTGGGTGAGGTTGACCCGCTCGGCGGCACCCGCCAGGCTACCCGTCTCGGCGAGTCCGATCAGGGTTTCGACATGGCGTAATTCGATCACCGGTCCACTCTCGACCGGTATGAAAGAGATTCAAGTGATGAGGGGTGGTCCGGAATTCCGTTCAATCGACCTTTTCCGCCGCTTCCGGCTTACGTGGGGGCTCGGTCATGAGTTGAACGTAGGCTTCCCGGACACGGGCCGCCTGAATCGCGTCCATGATGAGAAAACGGTCCCTGCCTGTGTGCTCCTCGACGGCCTGCCGCTTCGGCGGCGGACGGAAGAAGGTCATTCCGTCCTCGTGCAGCCGCACCGTGCCGCGAGGCGAGAGGGAAAAGTAGCCGCGATCGGGATAGGCGGCATAGAGCACCGCGGAAAGGTCCCAGGTCGGCCGGTCGTGGGGAATCTCCGGCGCATAGGCGATGTAGGACTCGTGGAGAATGTGACGGTCGAACTGGGCGAAGTCTTCGTCGACACTCCGCCAGGGATACTTCGCATGGATCCCGATCTCGAATCCACTCCAGATGATGGGGGTGGGCCAGTTCTCCGCGAGCCGGAGGGAGAGTTCGAGGTGCTTTGTCACGTTGTATTCCCGGTAGCGGTTGTTGTGTTCGATCGTCTGGAAGGCGCCGCCCATCAGCACGAGTTGGCGGACCTTTTTCTCGACGAGTTCCCGCCCCGGAAGTGGTGAGAACTCATCGGGTTCACTTTCGGCGAGCTGCGCGAAGTTGGTGAAGAACCCCACCTGGACGAGGGTGACGGATCCGTCGGGTTGAGCGGCGAGCGTCTCGCGCAGGAAAGGAACCGCTCCCGGGGCATCCGCATTGCTGACGAGATCGTGGGGATACTCGGACGCGAACTTGAGGAAGTCGCGCATCTCGGGGTTGACCCCGTTTCGCACTGCTCCGATGGGGATGTCCGGCCGGCCATAGAAGGTGTTGAAGGCATCGAGATAGGCGGCGGAGCGGGGGTCGTCCTTCGTCGTCGTGATTCCGAGCAATTCGATGACGCCCCGGCTCTGGAGGGTGTGCAGCATGGCGAGAGCCATGGCATCATCGGTGTCGTTGCCCATGTCGGTGTCGAAGATCACCTTGGTCGCCCCGGACAAGTCGGGTTGGACATGGCGCGGAGGTTGGCAGACGAGGTGGACCAGCGCCTCCTGGACGCGAGCGGCCTGCTCCGGTGACATCTTCAGAAAGCGATCCCGTGAGCTACGGGCCGGACCGCGATCGAAACGGGTGAATCCGTCGTCCTCGACCACGACTCGTCCGGGATGGGAGAGATCGAAATAGCCGCGATCAGGAAAGACCGAGTAGAGCACGCTCGTCAGGTCCCAGGTCGGCCGGTCATGATCGGGGCCGCTGTGAAGCAGGTAGGCCTCCTTCACGATGTGATGGGAGACATAGTCGAAATCGTGGGCGATCGATTCGCGGGGATATGGAGCCGAGATGCCCACCTGGAAACCGCTCCAGAAAACGGGAATCTCGTCGGGCCACTGTTGGGCGAGGACCTGCATCGAGGGCACATGGTTGCGGACATTCGCCTCCAGGTAGCGGTTGTTGTCGTTGATGGAGGTGAACGCTCCGGCCATGACCGAGAGATGGTCGACCTTGCGTTGAATCAGGTCTTTGGCGCCCTCCGACTCGAGGAGCGCGGCGAGATTGGTCGCGAGTCCAACCTGAATGATCGCGACGGAATTGTCCTCCGCACCTTCGAGGATGCGACGGATCAGGGTCACGGCATCCTCGGGTTCCTGCGAAATTCCCATGTCGTGGGGATAGCGAAGGGCCTCTCCGTCTTTTTGCTTCACGAGGTGGAGATACTTGCTCTCCCGCGGGGGGAGGTCAGCCCCCACTCCGACAGGAACGTCCGGCCGGCCGTAGAAGGTGTTGACGGCATCGACGAAGGGAGCGGCCAACGGGTTTTCCTTGGAAATCGTCACCGCCAGGATCTCGCATTTGCCCCGGTCGGCGAGGGAGTGCAACATCGCGAGAGCAAGCGCATCGTCGACATCACCGGTGATGTCGGTATCGAAGATGACCGGAACCGGTTTCGCGAACGATGACGAAGCGAGAAGGGTCAGGATGGCGAGGAAACGAGGAATCATGGCCGGACGGTAACGAACGGGAAACCGTAGACGAACAAGCGCCGGAGGCGAAGTGCAATCCTTCACGCAAACGGGGAAGACTCTGCCGCCGCGCTACGCCTCTCGCGGGTGAATGCCTTTGCCAGCGGACAAACTTGCGGATTCGTAGCGTTCCGGTTGCGAGCAAATTGTGGTTCGGTTGGTAATCGAGATCTTGAGACCGTGTGGCACAGAGTTCTTCCGGACGGGAAGCGCTGCAGCCGGGGGATCCGAGTGCTCGGGAATCCCTCACCCGGGATGGTGGATTGCGATCGCGCTGGTTTTCAGCAGGCAGTGGATGGACCGTCCCGGTGCGAGATGGAGATCCGCGATCGCATCGGGAGTGAGTTCGACGGCCATCGGAGTGTCGTGGGAACGGATTTCGAGAAGGCGGCGTTCTCCAATCTCACGGATCCTCTCGATCTTGGCGGGAAAGCGGTTGCGCGCCGAGATGGCGGTGACCGGTTCGGTTGCGACCAGGACGTCCGATGCCGCGATCGATACCGTGATGTTCCTGCCGGGGAGGAGAGTCGAGGGGGGCGCCAGGAGGTGGAGCGCGCCGATCGCGATCCGGGTGAGGCCGGATTCGGATTGCTCGATGGTTGCCTCGTAGACGTTTCGGTAGCCTTCGACTTCGCCCGAGGGAAGGACTGAGGGATCGCTGAAGACATCACGCGGTGACCCCGAGGTGATCACGCGGCCGTCACGCAGGGCGACGACTTCATCGCAGAGCGCCTGCAGTTCGAAGGGATCGTGTGAGACCACGATCATCGGCGCGTCGACGGCGGAGCGAACCCGGCGGAGGTAGGGGAGAAGGCGATCGCGCAGGGGGCGGTCGAGCGCGGCGAGCGGTTCGTCGAGCAGGAAGAGCGCCGGTCCCGCGCAGAGGGCCCTTCCCAGGGCGACGCGTTGTCGTTCGCCTCCCGAGAGTGTCGCGGTGTCCCGCTCGAGCAGGGGAGCGAGTTCCATGAGAGAGATGGCTTCGTCGAGGAACTGCCCGCCTGGGCGGGCTCCGAAAAGGAGATTCTCGCGAACCGTGAGGTGGGGAAAGAGCCGCTGGTCCTGGGGCACGTAGCCGGTCCGGCGTTCCTCGGGCGGGAGCTCGATCCGGGACTCGGTGTCCAGCCAGACCGCGTCTGCGCAGCGCACGAACCCGGTTGCGTTCCGCCGCAATCCGGCGATCGCTTCGAGGGCGGTCGTCTTTCCGGAGCCCGATGGACCGAAGAGCCCGAGAACCCGCGCGCAAGATGTCACGTTCATCTCGAGGGAGAACCGGTTCAACGGCACGCGGAGCCGCATCTCGAGAAGGGGACGGGTCATCGTTTCCGGCGGTAAGGATGGGCGAGTAGCTCCGTTGCGAAGATGGCGAGGAAACCGACCGAGAGCGCGATGGCGACAAGAACGCCGGCCCGGCCGGGATCCCCTCCCTGTTGGGCTCCGTAGATGGCCGCGGAGAGAGTCTGCGTTTTTCCGGGGATGCTTCCGGCAATGGTCACACTGGCTCCGAATTCTCCCATGGCCCGGGTGAAGCCGAGGAGGGCGGCTGCCACGAGTCCCCGGGCGGCGAGGGGAAGCGTCACCCGGAAGAAGGCGGCGAGAGGTCCGCAACCCAACGTCCGTGCGATGGCGGCGAGGCCGGGATCCACCTCGTCGAAGGCCGCCTTCGCGGTGCGAACGACGAGCGGAAAAGACATCACTGCGCAGGCAAGGACGACCCCGCGCCAGGTGAGGACGAGTCCGGGGTCGAAACCGAGTGTGTCGCGTCCGAGTGGACCACCATCGGCGAGGAGTCGAAGCAGGAGAAACCCCACCGCGGTGGGCGGCAGGACGAGGGGGAGGGTCACCAGGCTGAGGAGGAGGCGGTGGCCGGGAAAGGAACGACGGGAGAGAAGGAAGGCCAGGGGCAGGCCGAGCGCCATGACAAGCGAGGTGGCGAGGGCGGCCCAGAAGAGGGTGGAGAAGACGATGGTGAAGAGGGGAGGCACGAGACCGGGCGAACTGAGTCATCTTCCGCTTCGCCCGGCTATGGCGCAAAGAAAAAGCCCGCTTCGTGCCAGGTCACGGCGGCTCGCGAGGATTGCAGGTAGTCGAGAAACTGCTGCGCTCCCTCCGGGTTCGGTGCGTCGGCGAGGATCGCTGCCGGGTAGACGATGTCGGGACCCTCTGCCATCGGCACGAGGCACACGACGTGCACGTCCTCCGGGAACGCCAGCGCGTCGGAGCGGTAGACAATGCCGATGGTATCACGGCGCGCCCTGACCTGCGCCAGGGCGGACCGGACGGTGGTGGTGGGGATGGTTTGGTCCTTCACCCTGTCCCAGAGAGTTTCTCCTCCGTCCAGCGCAATCGACCTCATCCACTCCTCCGCGTAGGTGCCGGCGGGCACGTGGGCGGGATCGCCGATTGCGAGATGGCGGAAATCGAGTTGCGCGAGAAGGGCCGGATCATCGGCCTTCCACGGCGAATCGGGATGAGAGACGACGGCCAGCTGGTTCCTGAGAAAAGGGATGCGGGTCCCGGGCCTGAGGCGGCCCGCCTCTTCGATTTCGTCCATCCAGCGTGGGTGAGCGGAAAGAAAAAGGTCGGCGCGAGGAGCGGCAAGGATCTGTCGGGCGAGTCCTCCCGAGCTGCCGTGATTCACTTTGACCCGTGTTCCCGTTTCCTCTGCGAAGGCGTCGGCGAAAACGGCGACCGTGTCGTGCAGGCTGGCGGCGGCGAAGACGAGGATCTCCTCCTTGTTCCCATCCGGTGGCTGGCAGGAAACCAGGATACCGGAGAGGAGTGGAAGGAGGCCCGCGGGGCGCACCCTCATCACACCGCGCCGGTCGCCTTGCGTCCGACCCAGAAAATGCCCAGCAAGAGGATGATCACGCCCACCCAGGCGGGGTGCGCCCAGATTCGCAGACGTCGCTCGACCGGGTCCGGTTCGGGCAGCCGGGCGATCGCATCGCGGATCGATTCGATCTCGGGGCGGAGCCACACGTCGCCGCGGGTGATGCGGGTGATCTCCTCGAGAACCTCGTGCCGGGCGGGCTCTCCCGTCTTCTCCCTCGCCCCGCCCTGCACGGTCAGCGTGGTCTCGAGGGTGTCACCGGTGTCGGTGCAGGTCAGTTCGACCTGGAAGGTGCCGGGTTCGCCGGGTGAAAAGGCGGCCGTGAACAGTCCCCACTGGGATTCACCACCCGGTTGCAGCCGGATCGAATCGACCGTTCCGGCGGGCGAGGTGATGCGCGCGATGACGGTGGCGGCCTGGAGAGGCTCGCCTCCCGGACTCATCACGTTGGCATTGAGGGTCAGGGTGTCTCCGGTGCGCGGCCGGTCGGGTGAATAGAAGAGCCGGATGGATTCACCACTGGCCATGTTCCGCTGATAGGCCATCCAGCGGGCCACCTGTCCCCAGAACCTGTAGTGGTAGCGGTCCTCGACGCCTTTTCGCCAGCGCCAGGCTCCGTCCGTTCCCATGAAGAGGATCTTTCCCGTTCCGTAGGTCTTGGTGACGATGAGGGGAATCCGGCCGTAGCGGTTCGCCTCGAAGCTGTGGGTCGCGAGCACCTCGGTCCCGGCCTTGGCCCGCTGGACACCCGCGAACCACTGGAACCCCGGCAGGCTGCTCCAGACGTCGGCGTTCTCGTTCTCTCCATCCTCGAGGCGGGTGAGAAGACTGCGCAGGCCGAGATCGGTCAACTCGAACTGACCCGGTGACGGCGAGCCCCACCCCCGCGGCTGCTCCGTGTCGTAGACCACCGGCAGGAGTTCGTCGAGTTCGGTGTCGAGAAGGGAAAGCTGGTTCCCGCGAAAACCGGGAAGAAAGACGAGGCCGGCGGCCTGGGTCGCCACCTGGTTCCGCAACTGGGCGCACTGCTCCGCCGTGAGCTGGCGCGGGCCGATGCCGACGTCGCCGAGGAAGATGACATCGTAGCTCGCGAGATCGGCGGGCAGGGGGAAGGCGCCGAGGTAGCCGGGGCCGTCGCCCATCGCCTCCACGGCGGGGTGAAAGAGGAGGCAGTGTACCGTCACGCCCGGATCGCGTTCGAGTGCGTTGCGGAGGTAGCGATACTCCCAGCGGGGGTACGAGTCGACGAGGAGAACCCGGAGTTCCTCCTTGCGGACCGCGATGGGGGCGGAGACGGCGTTGTTGTCTTCGGTGCGCTCTTCCTCAGCCGGGGGAATCCGAAGGGTGAGGGTGCGTTCGCCGGTGGCAGCGGGCTTCCAGAGAAGACTGTCCTGCACGCGCCCCATGGCGGGCAGGGTGATTTCTTTCGTGAGCATTTCGCCGTCGTCCGTCTCCATCGTGACCGATGTGGAACGGTCTCGCGGAAGGGCGCTCTCGACCACGAAGGGAATGCGAACCGGCTTGCCGGCGATGGCGAAGGTCGGCACGTCGAAGCTGCGAATCGCGAGATCGGGCAGGCGGGTGTCGCTCCCGGCGGGAACGGCGAACACGGGAACGTCGTTCATGCGAAGCCGGGTCGCGGCGCGGGCCGGGGGCGTGCCCGTGTTCCAATCGCCATCGGTCGCGAGCACCACCGCCCGGAGGTTCTCCTGGTCGTCGAGGATCTCTTCGAGGGGTCCGCCGATATCTGTCGCGCTTTCCGGATCGTTCTCTCCGGACGAAAAGGATTGAAGCACGACCTCCACCTCGCCGCCGAGAGGGGCCCACGCCTCCGGATCGGTCAGGGGGGCGACGAGCTCGGCCCGGGAGCGCGCTGGTGCGGACGGATCATCCGGATCGATGGCATCCGCCGTTTCCATCGAGGCGGACGTATCCCAGAGGACCGCCACGACGGGTTTCTCGGCGGGCCGAAAACGCTCCCGCCACTCGGGTTGATTCAGGGTGACCGCGATGAGGGCGATGATGAGGAGACGGAGGCACTCGAGCGCCCCGGTTCCCCAGGCGAATCCACTGCGTTTCCAGATCACAAAACTCACGACCGTGGTGACCGCGAGCAGCACCGCTCCGAAAACGAGCGTGGCCGGGGTCCACGAGAAGGTGAGTTCACTGGCGGTGGGAATCACGATACTGAGAGACAGGGTTGAATCGGGAGCAGGACAGGGTAGTCTCGGGGAGACAACCCTCTTTCATGTCGCGTCGCCCATCATGCGCGGGGCTTCTTCCTCGCGCCGGGGAGGAAGCGAGAGCGCGGCCTCGATGAGAAGGGCGAGAGCGGTCGCAACGAGAAATATCCGCCAGATTTCCGAGGCGAGAGAGCCACCGCTATCGATCTGGTCGCGAACTTCCCGGTAGTCGAGCCCGGCGAAGAGTGTCCCGAGCGCTTCCGGATTCAGGGCGCGCCCGTCGTCCTCGTCGAGCGGACGATTGAGAGCGATTCGCCGATCGGCCTGCGAGAAGGCGCCTCCGTCGAGTTCGGGGGTGAGCGAACCGCCGAGAGCCGAGAGCGTCTCCCACGACTCTTCGCCGGAGAGTGCGTTCGTACCGGTATCCCGGATCCTCGCCCGGGCGAGGGACGATGCCCCCGAGGCGAGCGCCCGTTGGGTCATGACGAAGAATGCGATCCCATCCGTCGCGAGACTGGAATAGCCGGGGCGCGGCAGGGTTCCCCAGGCATAGGCGGATCCCTGAGACGTCCCGATGAGTTGGGAGATGACCTCTTCGTTCTCGCCGGTCCGGACCAGGCCGCGCGTTTCACCCGAGAATCGGCGGGTGCGGAACAAGGCGAGATCGCCGACGGGCAGGGGATCGCCATTGCGTGCGTTGGCGAGGAGCCCGGAATCTGTCCGCCACCAGGAAACGGCGCGCGGGTTCTCCCCGTCCCCGGCCCAGTCCTCCCAACGAAAGCCGAGGAACTCTCCCCCGGATTCCTCTTCACCGGGGAGAAACACGAGGCTTCGCCCTTGCTCGACGAACTGTCTCAACAGGGCGTGTTCGGTCGTGCCGGGTTCCGGAAGAGGCGCGTGCCAGAAGAGGAGCGCGGTGTCGTTCCACGGAATCTCGGCCACGCGCTCCGGTGGCAGGATGACCGTCTCGTGCCGCTGTGCGGGATCGACCGGCGAGCCGGCGGCGGCGGCGAGTGCTTCGGCAACGGTCGTGTCGTCCGAGAGAATGGTCGTCCGCTTCACCGGCGGGGCGTCGTAGACGAAGAACCAGGAGTTGTCGCGCGGATTCCCGTCGGCGGGAAGATCGAGGCGGCCCCATCCGCGGGTGTTGCCGGTGCCGAGGGGCAGGGTATAGCCCTGGAGGACGAGCTCCTCGCCCGAAAGGGACAGATCCGCGACCGAGCGCGCCCCGTTCAGGGTGATCTCGAGAGGAACACGCAGGGGCGGCGTTCCTTCGGCGGGGGCGGGGCTTCGCCGAAGGCGCAAATCCATCACGAGTTCGTATCCCTCGGGAGACGGACGTCGCGTGACACCGGCGGCCGAAACCGAGATGTTTTCGCTGCCCGCATCCGGGTAGCTGAGAAGGAAGAAGCGGGCTCCGTCGATACCGGCGAAGGCGGAGCGCAGGGTCTCCCAGCGGCCGCTGCCCGGTTGCCAGTCGATGGTGCGCAGATCGGATGCGATCCAGATATCGACCCTTCCGGGCTGGTCGGCGGCGAGAAAATCGAGGGCGCGTTGCAGGAGTGCGGGAATGTCCGCAGAGGTGGACGTCGCGGCGGTGGCCGGGATGTCGGCGAGGAGGCCCGGATCCTCGATTTCGAAGGGCTCACGTGTCGCACTGTCGATGAGAACGACCCGGGCGCCCCGCGTCGTCTTTTCCAGCATTTCGGAGAGTTTCTGCAGGGCGGTGGAACGCTTGGAGGCTCCGGTGTCGAGGTTCTGTTGTTCCATGCTCGCCGACCGGTCGAGAAGAACGAGGACGGTGTCGGCTCCGCCTCCCGCGGTCAGGGCCATCCAGCCGGCGGAGAGGGGACGGCTCGCCGCGAAGACGAGGGCGGCGATGGCGAGCACCCGCATCGCGAGGATGAGCAACTGCCGGAGCCGCGCCATGCCCCGTGTCAGTTTCTTCGCATTGAGAAGAAACTGCATCGCCGCCCAGTGAACGGTGCGGTGCCGGTGCTGGTTGATGAGGTGAATGACGACCGGCAACAGGGCGAGCGGCAGCCCGAACAGGAGAATGGGCTGGAGGAAACTCATCGGGCGGAGCGGGCGGTCCTCGGGTTCCGGCCGAGGAGAAACCGGGCCAGGACCTGGTCGTAGGGTTCGTCGAAGAAGACCCGGTGATAGTCGATCGAGGTGCGGCTGGCGATCGTCTCGACCGCCTCGAGATAGGCGGAGATGGATTCGCGATATTTCCGGGCGATCAGCTGGGGGTCGGCGAGAATCGCGGGTCCGTCCTCCAGGTCGAGGAAACGGGTCGGACGATCGAAGGAGAACTCGACCTCCTCACGGGCGAGGAGGTGAAAGAGGGCGACGTCGTGCTTCCGAAAGCGGAGGTGTTGGAACGCCTCGCGGAGCGGAGCGGGGTCGAAGAGAAGGTCGGAGATCACGACGACGAGGGCGCGTTGCCGGATTTTCTCGGCCGCCTCGTGAAGGGCCTCGACGAGGCCACTTTTCCCCTCGGCCCGTAACTCGGCCAGGTGATCGAGGACGATGCCGAGGTGCACCGGACCCCGTTTCGGCGGGATCTCGTTGTCGAAACCCTTTCCGCCCGAGAAGAGCGCGGTCGCATCCCCCTGGTGGGCGGCGAGGTAGGCGAGCGTTCCCCCGAGTTGGCGTGCGTAGTCCAGCCGAGTCGAACCGGTCTCGCCATAGTCCATCGATCCACTCGTGTCGATGACGAGACAGAGCCGGAGATTGGTGTCCGCCTCGTATTCCTTGATGTAGAAGCGATCGGTGCGGCCCCACGTGCGCCAGTCGAGCCGGCGGGTGTCGTCGCCGGGGACATATTTTCGGTATTCCGCGAACTCGAGAGACGATCCGCGGACCGGGCTGCGGTGGCGGCCGGAGACGCTCCCGAGCATGGGGAAACGCGAATTGAGCGGCAGGCCGAGGAGCTTGCCGAGAACCTTCGGGTCGAGAAAGGCGCGCTTGTAGGGATCGGACATGAAAGCGGGAATCGGGCGAGGACCCTGGGCATCGCGCTCCGGCTCAGCTTTCCTTGCCCAGCTCTTCGATCAGGCGCGCAATGATCGACCGGCAGGTGATGCCCTCGGATTCGGCGGTGAAAGTCTTGATGACACGATGGCGAAGGACGGGTTCGGCGACGGCGATCACGTCCTCTTGGCGTACCATGTAGCTGCCGTGGAGAGCGGCGCGGGCCCGGGCTCCGAGGATGAGATACTGCACGGCACGCGGGCCGGCCCCCCAACCGACGAGTGGTTCGAGCCAGTCGGGTGCCTCGGGCGTGTTGGGCCGCGTGCGGCGGACCAGGTCGACCGCGAAGTCGTAGATGTGATCGGGGACGGGCACGCGGCGCACGAGATCCTGGAAGCGCATCACGCTGGGACCGTCGAGAATCGAATCGAGACGCGGCGGTGTCGCGCCGGTGGTGGTCCGCGCGATCGTTACCTCTTCCTCGCGGGAGGGATAGTCCACCCCGATCATGAACATGAACCGGTCGAGCTGCGCCTCGGGCAGGGGATAGGTGCCCTCCTGCTCGATTGGATTCTGCGTGGCGAGAACGAAGAACGGTTCCTCCAGTTCGAACGTTCGTCCCGCCACCGTGACCCGGTGTTCCTGCATCGCCTCGAGCATGGCGGCCTGGGTCTTCGACGGCGCCCGGTTGATCTCGTCGGCGAGGACCACGTTGGCGAAGACCGGCCCCTGGGCGAACTCGAACTCGCGTCGGCCGGTTTCGGCCTCCTGGAGAATCTCCGTGCCGGTGATGTCCATCGGCATGAGATCGGGAGTGAACTGGATCCGGCTGAACTTCAGGGA
>Ga0180436_10003008_pt1 | contig 15657 bp, 12 predicted proteins | sample SS_ome_2_FD_132434 | JGI IMG/M metagenome (GOLD analysis project Ga0180436, IMG submission 132434) | Hypersaline lake sediment archaeal communities from the Salton Sea, California, USA - SS_3_S_2 metaG | ecosystem: Environmental > Aquatic > Non-marine Saline and Alkaline > Hypersaline >...
ACGGCGCGGCACGGGCGGCGACGCCCGGACCTCCGGTGGGGCCATAGCTCAGTTGGGAGAGCGCTTGAATGGCATTCAAGAGGTCAGGGGTTCGACTCCCCTTGGCTCCACCAGCACTCTGAGAATTTCCTTTTAAATTCAGTGATGTGCTGCGAGTATGTGACCGCGTACCCGCCATCTTATCCCCCACTCGTTCCGTCGCTGTCTCGCGTGCGCAGTCCTGTTCTGCACCTGACTCACCGTCTCAATGTGCCGTCTTGGCGGCAATCCGCAGTGGTTGCGTGTCTGAGTCCGGGCCACCGCCTTGAGCATTTGGCTGATTCTCCAGCGCTCACCGGCTTGCAGTGCGAACTCTGAGTCCAGCCGTCGCCAAGCAAGGCGATTGTGAGGTTGGTAGCTTCAGCCGGTTCCGGACCTGGTTCGACCGGCCGCAGACCGGGCCGCTGGTCGGGACCTATGGATGAGGTCGGGACAGCGCGGGTCGGGAAAGGACGACCAGGTCGATGCACTCACCCAGTCCGCAGAGTACCTGCGGCGCCTGCAGGGCGTGTATCTGGATATCCGAAGACGATCCGGGTCGATCTGACCTGCCACGGGCTTTTCCTTCCACCGCCGATTAGGGTCCGCCCCAAACCGACGGCATGGGCATCCCTGATGTCGCGGCATGGCCCGGCCAGGTCGCCAGCCGGGCGGGACATTCATCGTGAGGTTGGACCGTCTGCGTTCAGGACAGGTCGTCATCGATCAGCGGGTTAGGCCTTGCAAAGGCCACGAGGTCCGCCTGATCGTTGATCGTGATGCGGCTGCCGCTTACGTCGATGCCGTAGGCCTGCAAGCTCTTGAACGCGCGGCTGAGGTTCTCGGGCGTCATTCCGAGAAGCGAGGCTAGGCGCGCCTTTCCGAAACGTAGGTCGAAACTCGCGCCGCCACCCGAGCGCGCCTGTTCCCGCAGCAGGAAGTTGGCGAGCCGCTCAAGCGAGGTGCGCAGTTTCAGCTCCTTCATCTTCTTCACCTTGCGGCGATAGGCCTGCGCCAGTTCCGTCACAACGGCGCGGGCGAAGTTCTGATCCGTATCGAAGACGAGGCGCACGTCCTGGCTGGGGATCAGGGCGATCCGGCTTTTCTCCAGCGTGCGGGCCGACATCAGATAGGGCGCGTCCTTGATCGTCGCAGCCAGAATGAGGGTGGAAATCGGGCGCACCGTGGCAAGGCTCGAGTCGCGCCCGTTCCAAGACGCGTAGAGATCGACGGACCCCGACATCACGATGTGCAGAAAATCGCTGGGATCCCCTTCGGCGATCAGGTCAACATGCGGCGGGAACGTTTGCACGTAGCCACCCCGCATGAGGCTCTCGAAATGGACATCGTCCATCTGCGAGAAGAGTTCGAGGCTCCGGATATCCGGAAAGTCCGACTCAGGCATGCCCAACCGCATATCGAGATGCTCCTTGATATTTGTCATCACGCGGATTGATAAATGTCAAGACTGCGCTTGACCGAGTTCGTGAACGGGTTTGGCCTTCCCGTTCGCCCCGCATGACATATTTCTGTAAGGCATTTATTTCAATACGCTTTCGCCGAAAGGATGATCCAGATCAAGTCCCGGCGCCATCGGTTCTCTCAGGAGGGTTCCAACGCGCATTGCGTCCGGTTTCAGACGCAGGAATTCGGAGGGACAGATGGAAATCATGTTGGCGTACGACCATTCGCGCAATGCGCGAATTGCGCTCGACGCGATCCGGGAACTGTTCGGACCGCTGAACCCGAGCGTGACGCTGGTTTCGGTGGTCGAAGACATCGGCAGCGCCACGGCGGAGGTCGACGAGCTTTTCACCGAACAGTACCGCGATCAGAAGGCCGGGGTCGAGGCGGCGGCCGCCGAACTCATGGCGGCGGGCCTTGCTGCGAAGGTCATCCTCGCCGAGGGCGATGCGCGAAAGATGATCCTGCGCGCGACCGAAGAGCGGAAGCCGGACCTGCTGGTCATGGCGCGCCATAGCCATCAGGCCGATGGCGGCCCGCTGGGCTTCATCTCAAAGAAGCTCGACGCGCTGGTCGAGGAATTCGACCACATGACCTTCGGCTCGGTATCGGCGTTCCTCGCGCGGCGGGCGAAATGCCCGATCCTGATCATTCCCACCCATGTCGCCGCATCCTCGATGCAGGCGGCGGAATAGGATCCGGGGGACAGAAGCTATGAAAATCTCCACCCTGTTCCGGGTTCAGGACCGTGCGATCCGGGCGCTGCATCTGACCTGGATCGCCTTCTTCATCACCTTCTACGTGTGGTTCAACATGGCGCCCCTGGCATCCTCGATGCTGGCCGCGAACGACTGGCTGACCCGCGACGACATCAAGCTTTTCGCGATCGCCAACGTGGCGCTGACAATCCCGGCGCGGATTCTCGTGGGGCTCGCGCTCGACAAGTACGGGCCGCGTCGGGTGTTCTCGATCCTGATGGTGGTCATGGCGGCGCCGACGCTGTTCTTCGCGTTCGGCGACACCGCGATGCAACTCTTCATCTCCCGTCTGGTCATGTCGTCGGTGGGCGCCGGCTTTGTCGTCGGGATTCACATGACGGCGCTGTGGTTCAAGCCGCGCGACATCGGTTTCGCCGAGGGGTTCTATGCCGGTTGGGGCAACTTCGGCTCGGCCGCCGCCGCGCTGACGATCCCGACCATCGCGCTGCACATGTTCGGCGGTGACGACGGTTGGCGCCATGCCATCGCGCTCTCGGGCGTGATCATGGCGGCCTATGGCGTGTTCTACTGGTTTGCCATCACCGATGGCCCGTCCGCCGACACCCACAGGAAGGCCCGCAAAGGCATGGCGCTGGAAGTGTCCACCTACAGGGATCTGGTGCTTCTGGTGATCTTCACCGTGCCGTTGATCGGGATCCTGTCGATCCTCGTCTACCGGGTGCAGATGATGGGCTACATCGACAGCTTCGTCGCCACGATCTGCTACGCCGCCGTGGCCACGCTGGTGGTCTACCAGGTCTGGCAAGTGCTGCGCACGAACCTTCCGATCCTGAAGAATGGCGTGCCCGAGGATGACCGTTATCCGTTCAGCTCGGTCGCGGCGCTCAACACCACCTATTTCGCCAACTTCGGCGCGGAACTGGCCGTGGTGTCGATGCTGCCGATGTTCTTTCAGGAAACCTGGGGGCTGACGCCGGTAACGGCGGGCCTGATCGCGGCCTCCTTCGCCTTCATCAACCTCGTGGCCCGTCCCATGGGTGGTCTGGTGTCGGACCGGATGGGAAACCGGCGCTTCGTGATGCTGGCCTACATGCTGGGCATCGCCATCGGCTTCGCGCTGATGGGGCTTCTGAACAGCTCCTGGCCGCTTGCCATCGCGATCGCGATCACCGTCGCCTGCTCGTTCTTCGTGCAGGGAGCCGAGGGCGCAACCTTCGGGATCATCCCCTCGATCAAGCGCCGGGTCACCGGGCAGATCGCGGGCATGGCGGGGGCCTACGGCAACGTCGGCGCCGTCTTCTACCTCTTCATCTTCATGTTCGTGGATACCGCGACCTTCTTCTTCATCATTGCCGGCGGTGCGCTGCTGTCGTGGATCGTCTGCTTCTTCTGGCTGAAGGAACCCGAGGGTGGCTTCGGCGAGGAATACGTCCTGAGTTCGGTCGATGAGGCGATCGCCGCCGAGGCCGCGCGCAGGAAAGAGGCCGAAGCGGACCTCGCCATGATCTTCATGGGATCGGAAAAGGTCGCACTGGCCGAAAAGGGCGACAGCCTGACCGTCACCGCGAAGTTCAAGGATCTCGACGAATTGAAAACGGCCCTGGCCCGGATCGGGCCAAGGCCCGGACAGCAACCGGCCGAATAGGCCCCCCCTCCCACAGGTTTCGGGCGGCGCGAACCGCCCGGAACTCCCCCAAACGGGCGTGTTTCGCGACCCGATAGGCCAGATGCACCCAAGTGCAAGCCGAAAGGAAGAGAAAATGGCGATCACAGACCAACCGAACGGCCAGGTCGGTCACGTACTGACCGACTGGCGGCCCGAAGATCCCCGGTTCTGGGAAACGAAGGGCAAAGCCATCGCAACGCGCAACCTGTGGATCTCGATCCCGAACCTCCTCATGGCCTTTTCCGTCTGGATGGTCTGGTCGGTCGTCGTCGCGAAGATGCCCGCAATCGGCTTCGACTTCTCGGTCGGCGAACGCTTCTGGCTCGCGGCCTTGCCGGGGCTCTCGGGCGCGACGCTGCGGATCTTCTACAGTTTCGTGATCCCGGTCTTCGGCGGGCGCCGCTGGACGGCGATTTCCACCGCGTCGCTGCTTCTGCCCGCGTTGGGCATCGGTTTCGCGATCCAGAACCCGGAAACCTCTTATGTCACCTTCCTCGTTCTCGCGCTGATGTGCGGTTTCGGGGGCGGCAACTTCGCCTCCTCGATGGCCAACATCGCGTATTTCTACCCCAAGCGGGTGAAGGGCCAGGCGCTGGCCATGAACGCGGGCCTGGGCAATCTCGGCGTCTCCGTTATGCAGTTCGTCGTGCCGATCGTCATCACGATGGGGGTCTTCGGCGCACTGGGCGGCGAGCCGCAGCAGCTTTCGGATGGCAGCCGGCTTTTCCTGCAGAACGCCGGCTTCATCTGGGTGCCCTTCCTGATCGTCGGCACCATCGCCGCCTGGTTCGGCATGAACGACATCGCCGACGCGAAGGCCAGCGTGGGCGAACAGATGTCGATCCTCAAGCGCTACCACAACTGGGTGATGTGCGTGCTCTAAGTCGGCACCTTCGGCTCCTTCATCGGCTATGCCGCGGGCTTCCCGCTTCTGATGAAGACGCAGTTTCCCGAGGTCGATGTCCTGAAATACGCCTTCCTCGGCCCCTTGGTCGGCGCGCTCAGCCGGTCGGCCACGGGCTGGATCTCCGACAGGTTCGGCGGCGGCCGCGTGACCTTCTGGGTCTTCCTCGGGATGATCGCGTCGGTGTTCGGCGTGATCAGCTTTCTGCCCTCCACGCCCGAGGCGGCCGATGGCAGCTTCTGGGGCTTCTTCGCCTGCTTCATGGCGCTGTTCTTCCTGACTGGCGTTGGCAACGCATCGACCTTCCAGATGATCCCCTCGATCATGAAGCAGGAAATCCCGCGCCTGATGCCCACCCTCGAGGCGGCGCAGATGCAGCGCACGATCGAGCGGGAATCGGCGGCGATCATCGCCTTCACCTCCGCCATCGCCGCCTACGGCGCGTTCTTCATCCCCAAGAGCTACGGCACCTCCATCGCGATGACCGGTAGCCCTCACGGCGCGCTCTGGGCGTTCCTGGGCTTCTACGCGGTCTGCGTGGTCGTGACCTGGTTCTACTACACCCGCAAGGGCGCCCCGGTGCCCTGCTGACACCCTGATCAAGTCGCGCGCCGTCCTACGGCACTGGCGCGCGAGCCCCCCTGAAGGAGAGTTTGAGATGAGCCACCTGCTCGACAGATTGAACTTCCTCCGGTCGAACACGCTGGAGACGTTCTCAAACGGTCACGGTCAGGTCACGAATGAAGACCGGGCGTGGGAAGACACCTACAGAAGCCGTTGGCGCCACGACAAGGTCGTCCGCTCGACCCATGGCGTGAACTGCACCGGTTCGTGTTCGTGGAAGATCTACGTCAAGTCCGGCATCGTCACCTGGGAGACGCAGCAGACGGACTATCCGCGCACGCGCCCCGACCTGCCCAACCACGAACCGCGGGGCTGCGCGCGCGGCGCCTCCTACAGCTGGTATCTGTATTCCGCGAACCGGGTGAAGACCCCGCTGATCCGCGGCCGGCTCATGAAACTCTGGCGCGAGATGCGCAAGACGATGTCGCCGATCGAGACGTGGACGGCGATCCAGGCCGATCCGATCCTGCGCGCCTCCTACACGGCGAAGCGCGGCTCCGGCGGCTTCGTGCGGGCCAGCTGGGACGAGGCGACGGAAATCGTCGCCGCCGCCAACGCCTATACCGCGAAAACCTATGGCCCCGACCGGATCTTCGGCTTCTCGCCGATCCCGGCCATGTCGATGGTCAGCTATGCCGCTGGCTCGCGGTACCTGTCGCTGATGGGCGGCGTCTGCATGTCATTCTACGACTGGTATTGCGATCTGCCTCCGGCCTCGCCGATGACCTGGGGGGAGCAGACGGACGTGCCGGAGTCGGCGGACTGGTATAATTCCAGCTACCTGCTCATCTGGGGCTCCAACGTGCCGCAGACGCGGACGCCGGATGCGCATTTCTACACCGAGGTGCGCTACAAGGGCACGAAGTCGGCGGTGATCTGCCCCGACTATTCCGAAGCTTCCAAGTTCGCCGACGTCTGGCTGAACGTGAAGCAGGGCACCGATGCGGCGCTGGCCATGGCGTTCGGTCACGTCATCCTGCGCGAGTTCCACATCGACCGTCAGGCCGAGTACTTCGAGGACTACTGCCGCAAGTATTCCGACATGCCGATGCTGGTGCGTCTGGACGAGAAGGACGGACGCCTGATCCCCGGCCGGTTCCTGCGCGCCAACGATCTCGACGGCAAACTCGGGGAACACAACAACCCCGAATGGAAGACGGTCGCCTTCGACGATGAAAGCGGGACGCTCGTCTCGCCCAACGGCTCCATCGGATACCGCTGGGGAGAGAAGGGCGCATGGAACCTCGAGGAACGGGCCGCCGGCAAGGACGCCAGGCTCCAGATGTCGCTGATCCTCGACGACGATCACGATGACGTCCACGGCGTGGATTTCCCCTATTTTGGCAGCGCGGCGACCGAAGCCTTCACCACCGGCGATGCGCGCCCCGACGTCCTGACCCGGAACGTTCCCGTGAAGCGCGTGCAGACCGTTGACGGCGAAGTTCTGGTCGCCACGGTCTTCGACCTGTTCTGCGCCAACTACGGCCTCGATCGGGGCCTCGGCGGCGACTGGGTCGCCAAGTCCTATGACGAGGACGTGCCCGGAACCCCCGCTTGGGCCGAGAAGATCACCGGCGTTCCCGCCGACAAGATCATCCACGTCGCCCGAGAGTTCGCGGACACCGCCGAAAAGACCAGGGGCAAGGCCATGGTCATCATCGGCGCGGCGATGAACCACTGGTACCACATGGACATGAACTACCGCGGCGTCATCAACATGCTGGTGATGTGCGGCTGCGTTGGCCAGTCCGGCGGTGGCTGGGCGCATTACGTGGGGCAGGAGAAGCTGCGCCCGCAGACGGGCTGGGCGCCCTTGGCCTTCGCGCTGGATTGGGGCCGCCCGCCGCGGCACATGAACTCGACCTCGGCCTGGTACGCCCATACCGACCAGTGGCGCTACGAGACGTTGACGGCGGACGAGATCCTGTCGCCGACGGCGCCCGAGGGCGATTGGGACATTTCCCTCATCGACTACAACATCCGCGCCGAACGCATGGGCTGGCTGCCCTCGGCGCCGCAGCTCAAGACCAACCCGCTGGACGTAGCGAAGGCCGCCAAGGCCGCAGGCATGGAAATCCCCGCCTATGTCGCGCAGGAGCTGAAGACCGGCCGCCTGGAAATGGCCTGCGAGGATCCGGACGATCCGGCGAACTGGCCCCGCAACCTCTTCGTGTGGCGGTCGAACCTGCTGGGATCCTCGGGCAAGGGGCACGAGTATTTCCTCAAGCACCTGCTGGGCACCGACCACGGCGTTCTGGGCCGCGATCTGGGCGAAGAGGGCCGGGCACTGCCGAAGGAAGCCAGATGGCACGACAAGGCCCCCGAGGGCAAACTCGACCTGCTGGTGACCATCGACTTCCGCATGTCCACGACGGCGGTCTATGCCGACATCGTCCTGCCGACGGCCAGTTGGTACGAAAAGGACGACATGAACACGTCGGACATGCACCCGTTCATCCACCCGCTGCAGGCGGCGGTGGACCCGGCGTATGAAAGCAAGTCGGACTTCGAGATCTTCAAGGCCATCGCCTACAAGGTGCAGCAGGTCGCGCCGGAAATCCTGGGCGTCGAGACCGACATCGTCGCGCTGCCCTTGCTGCACGACATGCCGGCCGAGATCGCGCAGGACCAGGTGCGGGACTGGAAGAAGGGCGAATGCGACCTCATTCCCGGCAAGACCGCGCCCGCCTTCGTGCCCGTGGAGCGGGATTACACTGCCATCGGCGAGCGTTTCACCGCGCTCGGGCCGCTCATGGACAAGCTCGGCAACGGCGGCAAGGGCATCTCGTGGAACACGCAGGAAGAAATCGACGGCCTCGCCGCCCTTAACGGCGTGAAGCAGGACGGCCCGGCCAAGGGTCGCCCGAAGATCGAGACGGCGATCGACGCCTGCGAGGTCATCCTGATGCTGGCGCCCGAGACCAACGGCAACGTCGCCGTGAAGGCCTGGCAGGCGCTGAGCGAGGGCACGGGGCGCGAACACGCGCACCTGGCCGAGGGCGAGCATCACCAGAAGATCCGCTTTCACGACATCGCGGCGCAGCCCCGCAAGATCATCTCCTCGCCCACATGGTCGGGCATCGAGAGCGAGAAGGTCAGCTACAACGCGGGCTACACCAACGTTCACGAGCTGATCCCCTGGCGCACGCTGACCGGGCGACAGCAGCTTTACCAGGACCACCTGTGGATGCGGGCCTTCGGCGAGGGCCTGATGTCCTACCGGCCGCCGGTCGACCTGAAGACGATCACCGCCGAGGTCAACACCGACGCTCGCGACAACGCGCCCCACGTGGTGCTGAACTTCATCACGCCGCACCAGAAATGGGGCATCCACTCGACCTATTCCGACAACCTGCTGATGCTCACGCTCAACCGCGGCGGTCCGGTGATCTGGATCTCCGAGAACGACGCGGCCAAGGCCGGGATCGTCGATAACGACTGGGTCGAGCTTTACAACGTGAACGGCGCGCTTACAGCCCGGGCCGTGGTCAGCCAGCGCATGAAGGACGGAACGACCTTCATGTATCACGCTCAGGAAAAGATCGTGAACACGCCCGGCTCCGAAAAGACCGGCAAGCGCGGGGGCATCCACAACTCCGTCACCCGCGCCACGCTCAAACCCACGCACATGATCGGCGGCTACGCCCATCAGGCCTACGGCTTCAACTACTACGGCACCGTCGGCGCGAACCGGGACGAATTCGTCATCGTGCGGAAAATGCAGAAGGTCGACTGGCTCGACCGGCCCGCGACCGAGAAGGAGGCAGCGGAATGAGAGTTCGTGCGCAAATCGGCATGGTGCTGAACCTCGACAAGTGCATCGGGTGCCACACCTGTTCGGTCACCTGCAAGAACGTGTGGACCACACGCGACGGGGTCGAATACGCTTGGTTCAACAACGTGGAAACCAAGCCCGGCACCGGCTACCCGACCGACTGGGAAAACCAGGCGCGCTGGAACGGTGGCTGGGAGCGGACGAAATCGGGCAAGCTGCAACCCAAGCAGGGGTCCAAGTGGCGGATCCTGTCGAACATCTTCGCCAACCCGGACCTGCCCGAAATCGACGACTACTACGAGCCGTTCGATTTCGACCACGATCACCTGAAATCCGCCCCGGAAATGCAGGCGTTTCCCACCGCGCGCCCGTATTCCAAGATCACCGGCGAGCGGATCGAGAAGATCGAGAAGGGCCCGAACTGGGAAGAGATCCTGGGCGGCGAATTCTCCAAACGGTCGGCCGACTACAACTTCGAGGGCGTGCAGAAGGAGATCTACGGGGAATACGAGAACACCTTCATGATGTATCTCCCCCGGCTTTGTGAGCACTGCCTGAACCCGGCCTGCGCCGCGTCCTGCCCCTCGGGCGCGATCTACAAGCGCGAGGAGGACGGGATCGTCCTGATCGACCAGGAGAAGTGCCGCGGCTGGCGGATGTGCGTCAGCGGCTGCCCCTACAAGAAGGTCTACTACAACTGGTCGACCGGAAAGTCGGAGAAATGCACGCTGTGTTATCCGCGGATCGAAAGCGGCAACCCCACGGTCTGTTCGGAAACCTGCGTGGGCCGAATCCGCTATCTGGGCGTCATGCTCTATGACGCCGACAGGATCGAAGAGGCGGCCGCGGCCGAGAAGACGACCGATCTCTACGATGCGCAGCTTGACGTGTTCCTCGACCCGCATGACCCCGTGGTGATCGAGACGGCGCGCGCCGACGGCATCCCGGAGGACTGGATCAGGGCCGCGCAGGAAAGCCCGGTCTGGAAGATGGCGATGGACTGGAAGGTCGCCTTCCCGCTGCATCCCGAATACCGGACGCTGCCGATGGTGTGGTACATCCCGCCGCTTTCCCCGATCCAGAACGCCGCCGAGGCGGGCAGGATCGGCACGGACGGGATGATGCCCAACGTGAAGGATCTGCGCATTCCGGTGCGCTACCTCGCCAACATGCTCACAGCCGGCGACGAGGCGCCCGTGGTCAGCGCGCTGGAACGCATGATGGCGATGCGCGCCTACATGCGGTCGAAAACCGTGGAGGGCGTCATCGACGAGGGCATCGCCGCGCGCGTCGGCCTTTCGGGGCGCGTGATCGAGTACATGTACAGGATCATGGCCCTTGCCGACTACGAGGATCGCTTCGTCATCCCCACCACGCACCGCGAGCAGGTGGAAGCCGCCTACGACATCAAGGGCGGTTGCGGGTTCACCGATGGCAACGGCTGCTCTTCGGGCACGTCGAAGGCTTCGCTTTTCGGCAAATCCAAGCGCCCGCTCAACATGCCGGAGGCGATGAAATCATGATCGACCGTTCCCTGAAAGCGCTATCGCTGATCCTGAGCTACCCGACCACGGAGCTTCAGGCCGCGATGGCCGAGATCGGCGGCGTTCTTGCCTCCGACACTCGCCTGACCGCCACCGCCAGGCGGGCGCTCCGCCCGCTGGTCGAGGCGTTGCGCGACCGTGACATCTACGACCTGCAGGAAACCTATGTCGGCCTCTTCGACCGGTCGCGCACGCTGTCGCTCAATCTCTTCGAACACGTCCATGGCGAAAGCCGGGACCGGGGCGGCGCGATGGTCGACCTTGTCGAGATGTATCGCGGGGCGGGATACGACCCCGCGACGAGCGAGTTGCCGGACCACTTGCCGGTCTTGCTCGAATTCCTGGCCACCCGACCCTTCGCGGAGGCCAGGGACACCTTGGCGGACGCGGCCCATATCCTGGAAGCCTTGAACGCCCGGCTTGTCCGGCGGGAAAGCGGATATGGCGCCGTGTTCGCCGCCTTGTTGCAGCTGTCAGGCGCCAAGGCCGACAAGGCGGCGGTGGCCGAGCTTCTCGAGGAACCCGATGTCGACCCCGACGACCTGGAGGCGCTCGACAAGGTCTGGGAGGAGACCGAGGTCCGCTTCGGCCCCGATCCCAATGCCGGATGCCCGCAGGTGCGCGACATGCTTGCGCGAATGGATTCCCCAATCACCCCCGAACCCGCCCCGCACGCGGCTGAATGACGGAGGATGTCATGAACCAGTTTCTGTTCGGAACCTTTCCCTACATCGCGCTTGCGATCTGCATCATCGGGTCGATCGCCCGGTATGAGCGCGACCCCTTCACTTGGAAGTCGTCCTCCTCCCAGATGCTTCGGCGCAGGCAACTGATCCAGGGGTCGGTGCTATTTCACGTCGGCGTGCTGGTCATCTTCCTCGGCCACCTCGTGGGCCTTCTGACCCCGATCTGGATCTTCGATGCGATCGGTATCAGCCACGGCGCAAAGCAGCTTCTTGCGGTGGTGGCCGGCGGGATCGCCGGTGTCATGGCGCTGATCGGCGGCGTCCTGCTGTTCCATCGGCGCTGGACCGATCCGCGCATCGCGAAGACCTCCGGCTTCTGGGACACGGCGATCCTGGTCATGTTGATCGCCCAGCTCGTCCTCGGGCTTGGCACCATCTTCGTCTCCTTGGGGCATCTTGACGGGCACGAGATGGTCAAGTTCATGTCCTGGGCGCAGGGCATCTTCACCTTCGACGGGGCGGCGGCGAGCCATGTCTCGGATGTCGCGCTGGTCTTCAAGCTGCATCTGGTGCTGGGCCTGCTGATCGTCGCGGTCTTCCCCTTCACCCGGCTGGTGCACATCCTTTCCGGCCTTGCGGCGCCGTTTCGCTATCTGTTCGGCCGCACCGGATACCAGGTCGTGCGCTCGCGTCGCCAGGCGGCCCTGCCGCGGGCCCGCAACGTGGTGCCGCAAGCCCGCAAGACGGCGCGGCCGGCCGTCAAGTCCGCGAAGTCGTCCGACGCAATGCCAACCCCTGCGGAGTGAGGCCGATGACCGCGCTGTTCCCCGATCTCGTCGTCAACGGAGAAGTGGTTCCGTCCACGGTCATCGCGGCTGAAGCCCAGAACCACGTCGGGCCGAAGGGCAAACCCGGCATCGCATGGCGCAAGGCGGCCAATGCCATCGCCGTCAGAACGCTTCTCTTGCAGGAGGCGACGGCGCGCGGGATCGCGGCCCGCCCGCTGGAGGTCGGCCCGGGCCGCGTTGAGTCGCAAGACGAGGCCCTGATCCGGGGGCTGCTAGAGCAGGCCGTGACCGTCACGCCGCCGACCGAGGCGGAGATCCGCGCCGAATGGGAACGCTCCCCCCAGCGCTTCCGGACACCACCGCTTTGGCAGGTCTCGCACATCCTCGTGGGATGCGATCCGCGGGATGAGGCATCGCGAAACGCCGCCCATTCCCGGGCGGTGGAATTGGCGGGCCGGGCTCTCGACAATCCGAACGCCTTCGCTCGGCTGGCTGCCGAAGCGAGCGATTGCGGCTCGAAATCGGGCGGCGGCGCTCTTGGCCAACTCGGCCCTGGCGATACGGTTCCGGAGTTCGAAGCCGCCCTGCGCGATCTGGCCGAAGGCGCCATCAGCGCCGATCCCGTTCTGACCCGCTACGGTTGGCATGTCATCAAGATGGATGCGGTCGCCCGCGGTTCGGTTCTGCCGTTCGAGGCCGTGGCGCTGAAGATTTCCGAGGCCATGGAGAAGGCGGCCTGGGCCAGAGCGGCCCGCGCCTACATCGAATCCCTGGTTGCGTCCGCCGAAGTCTCGGGCGCGGAGCTGCGACCGGTTCCGGACGGGGGGGCGACGCATGACCGACAGCATCATTGATTACAGAACGCCGGACGGCAAATCGCCCACGGACACCCGGCTTCTGCGCAGCCCCATCGACTTTATCGCGGAGGATCATCTTCGGCTGCGCACCATGTGCGCACAGATGGATTGCCTCGCGGCCGAAGCCCGGCCCGGAGCCCGCGACGTGGTCGAACTGTGTGACTACATGCGCCACGAACTGCCCCTCCTGCTGGCCGACGAGGATGAAGACCTGATCCCGCGCGTTCTGGATCGTGCGGAACCCGACGACGATCTGCCGAAGCTTGCAAGACGGCTCGATGACGAGCACGGTGAGATTGAACGGCTTGCCGCGACGCTGAGGGGCGCCCTTTGCCGATCGTCCGGCGGGGTCGCCCTGTCCGGGGCCCTGCGCAAGAGCCTTTGCGATCTTGCCGCTGCGGTGCGGCGCCACCTTATCCTTGAGAACGCGGTTCTGCTGCCGCTGGCGCGCGCGCGGCTGACCTATCGGGATCTGTGCGAGCTTCGGCATGCGATGCTGCGGCGGCGCGGTTTGCATGATCTTTTCAGCGATTGGCCTGCAGGAGCCCTTGTCCAATGATCATGGTACATCGACGTCTCGGCGCCGGGTGCGGTTGCGATGCGCCCGATCCCCGAACCGGCCTGATCGGCATCGAGGAGGCGCTGACGCGGCTCGTCGCGCAGATCGAACCGGTGCCCGGCACGGAGCGGTTGGGGCTGTCGGATGTTGTTGGCCGGGTACTGGCCGAGCCGGTGCGCGCCCTGTCCGACATGCCGCGGTTCGATCACTCGGCAATGGACGGCTATGCCATCCGACGGGCCGGGCTGTCGGGGAATGGCCCATGGCGCCTGCCCGTCGTCCTGCGCTGTGCGGCAGGCCACGGCACGCTGCCGGACCTGCCCGAAGGCGCCGCCGCACATGTCTTCACCGGCGCGCCCATCCCGTTCGGTGCCGATTGCGTGGTGCCGCAGGAAGCCGTCCGCCGGCACGCCGATCGCATCGAGATCCCGCTCCGCCCCCCGACGGGCGCGAACATCCGCACCCGCGGCGAGGAATGGAGCGCGGGCAACCCGATCCTGCCGCGCGGGACGCGCGTGACGGCGCGATCGGTCGCCGCCGCCGCCGCCGCCGGTCATGCGGCGATGATCGTGCGCCGCAGGCTGCGCATTACGCTGTTGGTGTCGGGGGCCGAGATCGTGGCGCCTGGCGCGCCTGACCCGCGCGACGGTACGATCTGGGATGTGAACACCCCGATGCTGCGGGCTGCCCTGGCGCGCCCGGATGTTCGCATCGTGGCCATGGACCGGATCCCTGACGACGCCGAGGGCACGCGCGTTGCCCTGGCCGAAGCGGCGCGTGTCTCGGACCTGATCGTGACGACCGGCGGTGTGTCGGTCGGCGAGGAGGATCACCTGCGCGCGGCCTTCGCCGAGATCGGCGGGGTGGAAATCTTCTCGGGTGTCGCGATGAAACCTGAAACCGATCACCTGCGGCGTTCGGGGCAAGGTCGCGTGGCTCGGCCTGCCCGGAACCCCGCAAGCGGCCTTCGTGACCTGGACCCTGTTCGGAACGGCCCTGGCAAGGCGGCTGTCCGGGCTCGCCCGCCCGGAGAACGCGCGGCGTCATGTCGTTCTGGCCCACGCGGTCACGCGCAAACCGGGCCGCTGCGAACTGCGGGCGGCGACGCTGGTCGGCACCGATGGTCAGGGCCGCGATGTCGTGGAGTGCAGCGGGCCGGTCCACTCCGGTCAGGTCGGCGGGCTGGCCGCGGCCGATGGCCTCGTCCTGTTGCCGGCCGAGGCCGATGCCCTGCCCGAGGCGGCGCTGGTTGAGTTTCATCCTTTCTGTTCGGAGTAGAGGCAAAGATGCATATCGCCTACACAATGGCCCCCGGCCGGGGGGATACCGACCTTCTGCTGCACCGGGTGGCGCATCGCCTCGTGGCGGAAGGGTTCCGTCCCGCGGGCACCGCGCAAATCAACACCGAACGCGGCGATTCCGGCCGCTGCGACATGGATGTCGTCGTCCTGCCGTCGGGGCCGACGATCCGCATTTCCCAGTCCCTGGGGGCGGCGGCGCGCGGTTGCCGCCTGGATCCGGGCGCGCTGGAACAGGCTGTCGCCCTGGTTCAGGCCCGATTGCGCGGAAGCGACGTCCTGATCGTCAACAAGTTCGGGAAACACGAGGCGGAGGGGCGGGGTTTCCGGCCCCTGATTGCCGAGGCGCTGTCGCTCGGCCTGCCGGTCCTCGTCGGGCTGAACGCCCTCAACGCGCAAGCGTTCGAAACGTTCAGCGGCGGCATGGCCGAGCGACTCGCACCCGGGGAAAACGCGCTGCACGGTTGGCTGAAGGCCAGGCTTTGCGAGATGTCTGCACCGGCCTGAATCAGGTTTCGGAAGCGGACGGGATCCGCGGCGACGCTCTCAAGCGGTTCGCGCAAGGGATTGGCCGGCGCCCCGGCGCTCCGGGCGCCGGCCAGCCCCCTAGGCGTGCCGCGCGAAGACCTCGTGCGCGCCGTCGCGCAGCAAGAGAAGGGTTTCGAACGCATCGCGCCGATTGCCCATCTCCATGCCCGGCGAGCCGATCGGCATGCCCGGAACCGTCAGGCCGATGGCCTCGGGGCGTTCACGGA
>Ga0180436_10003012_pt1 | contig 15644 bp, 15 predicted proteins | sample SS_ome_2_FD_132434 | JGI IMG/M metagenome (GOLD analysis project Ga0180436, IMG submission 132434) | Hypersaline lake sediment archaeal communities from the Salton Sea, California, USA - SS_3_S_2 metaG | ecosystem: Environmental > Aquatic > Non-marine Saline and Alkaline > Hypersaline >...
AAATTGCCCCCACCCATCAGAAAAGCGAAAAACGTTGACTGACCCCTGTCCTCATGAGAACAGAACTCCATCGTCGCGAAGCTGAAGACCGGGATCAAGCGCTTCGTTCTCTGACCCCTTTCGCGCTACCTTGAAGAATCAATCGAGCGGCGGGATGCCTGCGAGGGCCTCGTGAAGACGGGCGAGGGTGCCGTGTTGGCCGCACCAGTGCTCGATGTAGGCCATGTCGAGGGCTTCCGGTCCCTGCACGGCAAGCACGTCGCGGGCGTCGGCGAGGTCCTTGTTGCGGCCCCAGCGGAGCTTCTGGACGACGACATCCACATCCTTCGTGGAGCGAGGGATGCCATGAAGCCCGTGTGCGAAGGCTGGTCTTCTTGGCGGCCGGGACGGGATTGCCTGCGTCCGCCTGCGGCAGGCTCCGGCCAAACTGGTCTGGGCTTCGCCGGATTGGGAGGTCGCGCCCTCACTGCGCTCGGTTGCGGCGTGTTCGATCCCGTGTAACTTGTTGTCGATGAGTTGCTTATTGACGTGATCCGTCCCGGATTGAGTCGCCGGGAGAATGCCGGTTTGCGGCGGCTGAGGCAGGAGTGGGCACGTTCAGACGAAATCTTGTCATGCATTGCGATGCGGATGGAGGGGGCGGATAGAGGGGTGCAGGCGACCTGAACGAGTGGTAGAGTTCGGCCGTGATCGAGGCGGAGACAGTTGCGGGGTCAGAGTGGGCCGAGTGGTATCGTCTGAGTCCCTCCGAGCGCTGGGCGGAGACTTGCCGTCTCTGGCAATGGTTCCTAGAGTCGGGTGGTTCCCTTGATCCCGATCCCGATACGCAAAGTCCTTTCTTCGATTCGCGAGAACGAGGTGCAGGCTCTCCTGATGGGGGGGCAGGCGTGCGTCTTGTACGGCGCAGCGGAGTTTAGCCGCGATGCGGATTATGCGGTATGGGTGGACCCGGAGAATCTCGATCGGTTGGACCGCGCCTTGGCAGAGCTGCAGGCCGAGTGCATCGCGGTGCCTCCGTACGAAGTGGACTACCTGAGCCGTGGCCATGCCATCCACTTTCGCTGCCAGCATCCCGAGGCCAAGGGGATGCGCATCGTTCTCATCGCCAAGATGCGCGGAGTGGAATCATTCGAGAAACTCTGGAAGCGCCGTTCGACCTTGGAACTGCCAGATGGCTTGGTGGTCGATGTGATGGCTTTGCCGGACCTCGTCTGTGCGAAAAAGACCCAGCGGGACAAGGACTGGCCGATGATCCGGAGACTCCTGGAGGCGCACTACTTCAGTGAGCGAGCAGATCCCTCGTCCGAGCAGATCGATTTCTGGCTGCATGAGCTCCGCAGTCCGGAACTGCTCAAGGAAGTCGCGGAGGGTTGCCCGGAGCGCGCGCAGCGGATGTCCGGGACACGTCCCGCCGTGGCGGCCGCGGTCAGGTCCGAAGACACCGAATCCATCGGTCGAACTCTCCGAGCGGAAGAGGATCAGGAGCGGGCCAAAGATCGGGAATACTGGATGCCGCTGCTTGAAGAGTTGTCCCAGTTGCGGCGGAAGGGTCGAAGCTGACTGTCCGGCGATTGCATGGTCAGCAACGTCGCTCCTCGCGGGAGGGGGGCGTCTGGCGTGAAAGGTGGTAGAGAGAGCGGTTGATTCGATTGAGAATCTCATCGAGGTGAAGGGCGATGTCCTGGGCCAGGAAGCGCAGGACGAAATATCCGTGCTCCTGAAGCAGGGCGTCCTTTCGACGATCGCGGCGATAGGCTTCGGGATCGGCGAGGTGTTGGGGGCCGTCGAGCTCGAGGACGAGGTTGAAATCTTTGTCGAGGAAATCGACCTCCATGCGACTGGAATCCCCGAACGGGATCGGAAGGCGGGCATTGAGTTCAAAACGGCCCTTTGTCTCCGGCAATCCCTCGAGCCTACGGAACAGAAAGGCCTCTGAGGCGCTGCGGGCCCGACCGACACCTTCTGCGTTCGGAGCAGGGCGTTCGGTCGCATGCAGGAAGAGTTGGGCCAACGGGATATCAACTCCGTCACGGAGGAGGCGTTGGACACTCGCAGTGTAATCTCGTTTCCACTCCGGATCGATGGGCAGTGGGACTTCGACAGGCCAGCCAGGGAGGGCGCTGGCGGGAAGCAAGATTGTGTATCCGACCGCTTCGTACCCCTGGCAGCGCCGGTCGAACATGCGCGAGAGCATTGGGACGTCGAGATCGGCGTAGTCGAAGACGCGGACCTCTTTCTTGTCGTGATGAAGGCGATGGAGACGCCCGACGTATTGGGCGATGGTGCCGCGCCATGAAACCGGGAGAGTGAGGAAGAGGGTGTCGAGGCGGGCATCGTCAAAGCCCTCGCCGACAAATCGGCCGGTGGCGATCACCACTCGTGATTCATCGCCGGGGGAGTCCTTGAGGTGGTCCAGGGCCGTGGCGAGTGCTTTTCGCCCCATCCCGCCCCGCAGGGTGACAAGGTGATCGACCTGAGGCCCGAGAAGATCGGCCAGCGTTTCCAAGTGCTGAGTGCGTTCCGTGAGAACGAGTGGGAATCGTCCGTCGGAGACAACCGAGAGGACGTCTGCACAGATGAGCTTGTTGCGCCTCTCGCTGGAGATGAGTTCGTCGCAGAGCCGCTGGAACTCGAGACGTTGATCTGGATCGGGTGAAGCGGCGGATCGAAACCCGGTTGGGCGCACCATAACCTGGTGGCTGAAGGGGCGCGTGGTCGCCTGCTCTTTCGCATCGACACGGTGTCGGACGGGCCCGCATTGCATGAAGATGATGGGGTGGTGGCCGTCTTTCCGGGTGACGGTGGCCGATAGTCCAAGCACGAACTTCGCCTTGGCCCGCCGGGCGGCCAGTTCGAAACTGTGTGCCGAAAGGTGGTGGCATTCGTCGACGATGAGATGACCGTAGTCCGCCATGCGGTCATCGACGGTCCCCTTCCGGACGAGGCTTTGAATGATGGCGACATCCAGGGAGCCTGTCAGCTTCTTGCGGCCACCTCCGAGTCGACCGATCTCCTTCGGGGCGATGCCGAGGAATTGAGAGAGACGCTCCACCCACTGCTCGAGGAGTTGCTGGCGGTGGACCAGCACGAGGGTGTTCACTCCGCGTTGCGCGATCATCCATGCTGCCAGGACGGTTTTTCCGAAGGCGGTGGTGGCGGCGAGCACGCCGATGTCGTGCTTCAACAAGGCCTCGGCGGCGGTTTGCTGGTCGGGTCGCAGGGAACCTTGAAACGTGATCTCGAAGGGTTGTCCTCCAAACCGTTCGTCCCGGATGCGGAGACGAATCTTGTGGTCCTTGCATAGCGCACGGAGATCCTCGAGGCACCCCCGCGGGAGCCCGATGTGATGAGAGTAATCTTCGGCGCAGGCGATGACTCGGGACTTGTCGTAGGTTGGGAGCCGCATGGCCTGGGCGCGGTAGAATTCCGGATTCTGAAAGGCGGCGAGGCGGATGATCCGGTTCCTCAGGGGAGCGGGGAGATCCGGCTTTGCGATGTAGATTTGATCCGCCAGAACGATGTCGAGTTGTTTGGGGAGGGGTTCATCGATCGGTGGATCGCGTCGCCGACGTGATGGTGGAGCCCTCCATGGCTGGGGATCGTCCTCATCCGCTGATACGAGGCGAACTCCGACGACCCGTCCTCGGCGGGTTGCTTCCACTGCACAGGCTGCCGCCCGGTGTGGAGAGATTCTCGCGACACGACTCAGGAAGGCCCATTGGTCGGGCCACGGCCTGAGTTCTTCATCAACGAAGACGCTGTTGCCGCGTTCCCTCGCCCGTCCCTGGAGAGGGAGCGCGATCAGATTGCCAAAGCCGCCCTTCGGGAGGGTGTCCTGATTGGGAAAGAGCCGATCGTAGGAGCGGAGCCCGAGGTCGGGATGCCGCTCCATCGTCTCGGTGAGCAGGAACGATCCCAACTGCCGCGCGATGACGGCCGGGACGGCCTCCCCGAAGAAGAACCAGACATGCGCCCCGTTTCCCGAGCGGGATCGTTCGAGGGTGAAGGGCAAATCGTGTTGCTGACAGGTCCCGGCAAAGGCAAGGGCATCGTCCTGCCAACTTTCCCGGTCGAAGTCCACCGCGAGAAGGTGGCAGGTCTCGTCCAACAGCATGGGGTAGACGCCCATGACGAAGTCGTGGCCGGAGCCGTTCTTCCCGGTCAGATGCCAGTGCACCGTGTCGTCGGTGACTGCCAGGAATCGGCGGCTGGGGCAATCGAAGCACTTGACCCGCGGCTTCTCGCAAACGCCTCGTACCCATTCGTTGGCACAGGAGGGTTGATAGCCGGAGCGTCCGGTGCGCCGGCTCTCGAATCGGAGGGGATAGACATCCGTGCGCCCGCGAAAGAGTGACCGGAAGAGGGCAATCTTGTCCTCCGGAGAGGAGCGCATGGTGATCCGGGGGATCCCGCCTGAATTGGATCCCTGTGGGCCTGGCCGGAACTGCTGTGGCTCACTCCCCGCCATCGGTCAGGAGTAAAGACGAGGGAGTGCCAGGCGTCCACCACAGGATCTGCCAATGGTCGGGCCGATGAGCGGGGAGAGGCTGGCGGGCGGCCGGCGCCAGTCTGAATACGGCCGTCCACGAAGAGCCCGAGGCGGAGCCCCGCTCACCCCGGCCTGCGGGCGGCGCCTTGACTAACGAGGAAGGCAATCTCCTCTCAGTCAATTCAGTTGCAGCCGCCTCATTCCGGCCAGCCCCGCCGAACCCATGAGGAGCAAGACGAGCGTGCTGCCACCGGACGGAACGGGTTTGCGGGGCTTCCGGTCATCGGTCCAAGTCGCGACGGCCCTGAAATTGGGGCCCACGTCCACCAACGGCGTGGTCCGCGCATATCCCCGGGCCGCCGAAGTGAACAGGCGCGCGTCCGGGATCGATTCGACATAACGCATCACCGCGCTGGTGTCGTATCGTTCCGCGCAGTAGTCGATCAGGCGGGAAAAGCTGACATCGAGCATGTTGCCAACCCGATCACATGATCGGTTCCTCGTTCTTGGCGAACGGTCCCAAGGCCCATTCGGAATTCGTGTTGGACAGCGACGCGGCAAGGACACTCGGCATGCAACCGCCGGTCCCGGCCGCAACGGAAGTTCACAAAAACGTGCGGCGAGTGAATTGATTTCTGCTCATGATCGCTTGTCTCCTCCTATCGGCCGCGCGACGGCGTAGTGGGTCTTGGCAGTCGCTCGGTCGTGAACGTCAGTGCAGGCAAACCGTCCTTGTTGAACAGGTTGGCATAGCTCGGTTCCGGCCAGTAGGCGTAGCGCACCTGCGTCGGGGACGGAATGTCCGCGTGGTGCACGACGACGGTGGCGCCATCGATCGTCGCCTCCGCCCAGCGCCACGCGCCGTCGGAGCCGGCGATCTCGAATCCTTGCAGTTTTTCACTGTGCCGGAACGCCAGCCCCTTGCCCACGTGATCGAATGTGACGCGGATCCGGCCGCCCTCGACGGTGTGCGACCGGTACACCGGACCGCAGGTTTCCACGTCGCGGCCGTACACCGTGCCGAGCGCAACGCGGACGGCGCGTGCGCCGTATGCGGACTTTGTCGGGGGATGCACGCCCCTCGCGAGGTCGACCGTCGTGACCAGCGGTGCATTGGGGATGGTCCCCATTCGGATGTGGTTGAGTCTATAGAACATTCTATCGGGCTTCATCCGCGACGGTCCGGTCGGTTGCGGGGTAAGCTCGCGCGCCCCGCGGTTCACCGGGTTGGCCGGGTCCCATGCGCACCCTCCGCCACTGGGTTTCTGCATGTGCAGAAACGGCAAATCGTCATTGCCCCAATCCTTGCGCCAGCCGGCGATCAGCGCCGACATCGCGGTGAACTGATCCACTCCCTCGAGGTTCGTGCCGCCTTCGCCCTGGTCCCACAGCACGCCCCGAATGGCGTAGGGCCGGAACTTGCTGATTCCGTTTCGGTAGTGCACGCCCATGGTTTCACGGGTCAGGAACTTGCGCTTGCCGGCTTGACCGCCACCCGGCGGCGGCGCCTCCGCTCCGGGCTCGACCAGTTTCCGCAGCACCGGATCCGCGCTGGCGGCGGCCATTCCGGGCGTGATCCATTCCCCCGACGGCCGCCCCCCATAGGCAAACACCATCATCCCGACGGGGACACCGAGTTCCTTCGACAGGGAGTAGATAAACGCGAAGCCCAGTGCGGAAGACCGTCCGAACTGCGGCTCGGAAGGCCTCCGCCAGACGCCATTGTGCCTGTCATAGAAGCGCAAGGGCATATGGGTCGCATCGTTCGCCCACGCGTCCAGGGCCTCGTCCTGCCGGCGATATCCGGAGGTGTTGCCCGCCATGTTCGACTGTCCGCTACCGATCCAGACTTCACCCACCAGGACGTTGGTAAACGTGATCGCCCCATCTCCGACGCCGCTGATCTTCAGCGCGGCGGGGGCTCCCGTCTTGAGCGGATCCAGTTTGACCATCCATTTCCCGTCGGTTCCGGCCTTTGCCTGCTTGCGCTGATTGCGGATGGAAACCACAACCGTCTCGCCCGGCGCGGCCGTGCCCCATACGGGCGCCGGCATGCCGCGCTGCAGGATCATGTGATCGCTGAACATACGATCCGCCGCCAACGGTGGCGTGGCGGCACGGTCCCCGGCAGCGGTTTCACCTGCGACCGGGAATAGAAAGGCGGTCAGCAAACACGCCGGGAGACACCATAATTTCAACACCATGCTTTGTGGACTACGCTTCATCTCGGTCGTTCGGCTGCGGATTGCGCCTGAAAATACCGGGAAAACCGGCATCTTCTATCATCTCTGGGCATCTGATCTTCGCACCGGAAAACTGGTTCCAGAAGAGTCGGTCCCGGGGGATGTCCCCCGGGGCCGGACGGGCATGATAATGAGTTCCTCACGGGGCGTGGAGTTATGAGCGTTGAGGAGATCAGCGGGCGGGAGGGGTTCGGTGGCGGGCGCCCACCCCGCGCCCACGCCGTCCCCCGCCCGCGACTCGCCCTCAACCGGAACTCTCACGAGGTCCGCAGCATCCCCCTGCTTCCCCGTCTGTTCCGCGTTGCGTCTTCCCCCGCCACCCCGCCGCGCCCTTCGGGGCGCTGCCCGAGAAGGGCCCCGTCACCAGCTGTCAAACCACCCAGAAAAGGCAATTCCCTTGCAGCATCTTTGAAATGCCATGAGACGACGAAAGTCCGGGTCGCCGGGTGGCGGACTCACAGCGGCACGGCCAATCCCTCGGCCAAGGCCAGTTCTTTCTGGTTGCCGTCGAAGGTAAGGAACCGGGCGGCGCCATGCTCGTGAGCGGCGGCCACATGCAGGATATCGAACCCGCGGTGCCCTCCCGACAGCGTGTGGGTGGCGGAGAGTCGCTTCGCCTCATCGACCACCTCCCGCAGGTTGCACACCGGCCTCACAAGCCTGCCCGCGGCTCGGTCGGCTTCAAACTGGGCCCAGAACAGGGCCGCTTCCCCGCGGGCGATCACGGCACGGCACTCCGCGAACCGCAGCGCGTTGGCCAACTCGAACTCGTTCAGCACGGTGACGGTCACCGGGCTGCGCTGCGCCTTGGTCCACTTCACCGCTCGCGGCGTGTGGGCGTCGTTGCCGTAAAGCGCGAACAAAAAGCTCGTGTCGGCACAGGTCACCATCGGCCGCCGGCGTCATGGATGAGTTCCGCCGACTTCTCCGCCGTCAGGACGCGGGCGCCGGAGCGATCGCGTCTGACTGCCGGACTTGCCGGCCAGTCAACCCGCCGAGCCGCCGCCGCCGGCTCCGGCACCAGCCGGGCGATCGCCTTGCCCCGGCGGGTGATGACCACCTCCTCGCCCGCGTTGATCCAGCCCAGCAGGCTGGTGTAGCGGTTGCGGAGATCGCGGACCGTGGCCGTCTTCATGTGCTACATGATTGGCGCACAACCGGCCCGTGTCAAGCCCGGATGGGCGGAAACTGGTGACCGCCATCCGCCCCCCAAGGCCCGGCCGCCAGGTGACAGCGCGGTGCGCTCCGCTCAATCGTTGACCGCTCTCGCCGCCCGCTCCCGTCAACCGGTCCGAGGCATCGCCTTGCTGGGAATGGTAAGCCGGGGTGAGTGGGGGGTCTGCTTCCGGAAGGCGGCAGCGGAGTCCCGGTCGAGGATTCTGGTCACTTCCGAGGCGCTGGTTTGCTTCGATCCGGCTCGCAGGTACGCGCGGGGAAAGTTTCTGTCGCCAGCGTGCCCATCCCCGCCTAAGGTTGCGTGTTGAAACGAATCCTGATGTTGTATCCGGAGGTCCCGGACACGTTCTGGAGCTTCAAGCACGTGTTGAAGTTTGTGCGCCGGCGGGCGGCCTTGCCGCCGCTCGGGTTGCTCACGGTGGCGGCGATGCTGCCTGCCGACTGGGAGAAGCGTCTTGTCGACCTGAATGTGGACCGGTTGAGCGACGCTGACCTTGATTGGGCCGATCTGGTGTTCATCGGCGGCATGATTGCCCAACGTGACTCCGCGAAGGCCCTGATCGACCGTTGCCGCGCGGTGGGCAAGACGGTGGTCGCGGGCGGTCCGCTGTTCACCAGCGAGCACGCCGACTTCCCCGGGGTCGACCACTTCGTCCTGCAGGAAGCCGAACTCAGCCTGCCTGAGTTCCTCGTCGACCTTGAGTCCGGCAGGGCGCGGCGGATCTACAGCACGACCGGTTTTCCGACGCTCGAAGATACGCCGGTGCCGCAGTGGGACTTGATCAATCTGCGGCGCTACGCCTCGATGAGCGTCCAGTATTCGCGCGGTTGTCCGTTCGACTGTGAGTTCTGCGACGTCACCGCGAAGTTCGGCCGTCGCAGCCGCACCAAGTCGGCGGGCCAGGTGATTGCCGAGCTTGACGCGCTGGCCGCCGCGGGATGGCGCGGGCCGGTGTTCTTCGTCGATGACAACTTCATCGGCAACAAGCGCACGCTGCGCGAGGAGCTGCTGCCCGCCCTGATCCGCTGGCAGGAAGCCCACCGTCACCGCTTCCAGTTCTACACGGAGGCGTCCATCAACCTGGCCGATGACGAGCCGTTGACCGAGACGATTGTCGCGGCCGGGTTCGACACCGTGTTCATCGGCATCGAGACCCCCGAGGAGGCCGGGTTGGCCGAGTGCAACAAGCGCCAGAACCGCGGTCGCGACCTGGTCGCCGACATCAAGCGCCTGCAGCGCGCCGGGCTGCAGGTCCAGGGAGGGTTCATCGTCGGCTTCGACTCGGACACGCTGTCGATCTTCCGGCGCCAGATCGAGTTCATCCAGAAAAGCGGGATCGCCATCGCGATGGTCGGCATGCTCACGGCGCTGCCCGGGACGAGGCTGCATGCGCGACTCGAGAGCGAGGGCCGCTTGCTGGGCTTATCGAGCGGCAACAACGTCGACGGCACCACCAACTTCCTGCCCAGCATGAGCCTGGAGTCGCTGCGTGACGGATACCGCAGCCTGATGAACACGATTTATTCACCGGGGCCGTATTATCGGCGCGTCCGCACCTTCCTGAGGGAGTTTCATCCGCCGAAAATCCCGCTACGCATCGACCCCCGCCAGTTGCTCGCCTTCCTCCGATCATCCTTCCGGCTCGGAGTGATCGAGCGCGAACGATTTCACTACTGGGGGCTGTTGGCATGGACGTTCTTCCGGCGCCCGATGATGATCCAGACCGCCGTGACCCTCGCGATTTACGGCCACCATTTCCGCCGCTGTGCCGACGCGCTCTCCGGCTGAATCCGGCCGAAGCCCCGGACATGCAGCCAGTATGAAGACCGGGACAGATTCCCGCCTGCGCGGCATCGGCATTGCGCCTGGTTACGCGGTGGGCTTTGCGTTGGTCTGTTCTCGACCTGGCGGACTTCGTGGCGATGGGCATCAACGACCTGCCCCGGGACATGCTCGCGTCCGACCGGGATTACTTGGATTCGGCGGAGGATTTCAGCGCCGCCCACCCCGCGGTGATCAAGGCGATCCGGCAGGTCGTGCAAGCCGCCGCGGCCGGCAACTGTCCTGTCTGCGTGTGCGGGGAGGACGCCGGCGGCCCGGGCTTCGTCCGCCTGCTGGTCGGGTTGGGCGTGCGCGAGTTGAGTGTCAGCCCGACACGCTCAGGCAGGGTGCGGCATGGGCTCCGGCAGACTGAGGCTCGTGAAGCAACGAGGCTCGCGGATGCGGCCCTGCAGTGCGATTCGCTGCGGGAGGTGAGCGAACTCCTTCAGCAGACGCGGCCCGCCGCAGCCCGCGCATGAAACCCGCCGGGCCGCCCGTTACCGCGCGCGGGACTTTCGGGTGCGAAACAGGCGGCAACCAGTGGCCTCCATCGGTCCGAACACGCGCTACTACCTCGACCGGTTCCTCCCGGTGCTCAAGACCGGCCGGGGAGGACTCGACTTCAACTGGGCGGCGTTCTTCCTGAACGGCCTGTGGCTCGGCTCCAGGAGGAGCTGCCGAATCCTCCTTCGCTTCGCGATGGACTCCCTCTCGCCGATCGTCACGTCCTTCGCCCGAGTCCGAGCCGGACCAACATTCAGCCGCCTCCTCGCATCCTTGCGATTCTAGCAATACCTGATATGACACATCGGCGGATGCCCAGGAAATCCCTCAGCAAAACCGCCAGACAGACGGTCCGAAAATCCGCCAAGAAGGCAGCGAAGAAAGCTCCCCTTCCAAATCCCTCGAGACCTGGATCTGGGACGCCGCCTGCTCCATCCGCGGGGCCAAGGACGCGCCGAAATACAAGGACTACATCCTCCCCCTCATCTTCACCAAGCGCCTCTCCCCCAGCCGCTACATCCACACCGGCGACGCCGAAACCTACCGGCCGCTTTCCGAGATCGTGGCCGAACTCGATGCCATCGAGGCCGAGGCCAAGGAGACCGACAAGGCGCTCCGCGACATCCTCAAGATGATCGGAGCAGAGGGATGAAACAGCAGATCTTCATCAGCAGCGTCCAGAAGGAGCTCGCAGCAGAGCGGATGGCGATCCGTGACTACATTCGCGGCGACGCTTTGTTCAGCCAGTATTTCGACGTCTTCCTGTTTGAGGATCTCCCGGCTGCGGATCGCCGGGCGGACGAAACTTACCTCGACGAGGTCTCTGCTTCTGCCATCTACCTCGGACTCTTCGGCAACGATTACGGGTCGATTGACGAAAACGGCATCTCACCCACCGAGCACGAATTCGACCGCGCCACGGACGACTCCATCTACCGCCTCGCCTTCATCAAAGGCAGCGGCGACGACCGGCGCGACCCGGCAATGAAGAAGCTCGTCTCCAAGGTTTCCAGGCAACTGCGTCGCCGTCGTTTTGAAGCCACGGAGGAACTCCTGCACGAACGAATCTACCCCAGCCTCATCGAATTTCTCCGGTGGAAGGGTATCCTCCGAAACGTTGCCTTCGAGCGGGAACCCATTCCTGACCTCGACCACTCCGCCATCGACGAGAGAAAGATCCGCTGGTTCCTGAAACGTGCCCGCAAGGCTCGCGGTTACCCACTGGAAGAAGACACTCCGGTCGATGAAGCCCTCGCCCATCTCGACCTCCTCACGGACGGCCAACTCACCCAGTCCGCGATCCTCCTCTTCGGCAGGAAGCCCCAGAGCTGGCTCCCCGCTTCCGAGGTGAAATGCCTTCATTTCCACGGGACCGAACCAGTCAAGCCCATCCCGGATTACCAGGTCTTCAAAGGCAACCTCTTCGAGCTGATCGATCAGACCACCGATTACGTCATGGCCAAGCTCGCGCGTAAGGTCGGCGTGCGCGACTCCGGCCCGGCCAACGAAGTCGCCTACGAGATCCCCAAGGCCGCCGTCACCGAGATCATCATCAATGCCCTCGCGCACCGTGACTATCTGTCGGATGCCAGCGTGCAGGTCTACGTCTTCACCGACCGGGTCGCCGTTTGGAATCCCGGGGAGCTGCCGCCTACCCTCACCCCCGCCAAGCTCAAGCAGGCGCACAGCTCCGTGCCGCGCAACAAACGCCTCTGCGAAGCCCTCTTCCTGGCCGATTACATCGACAAGGCCGGCACCGGTGTGCTCGACGTCCTCGCCAAGTGCCGGGAGGCCGGGCTCCCCGAGCCCGATTTCGCCCAGGACGGCGACCAGTTCACCGTTACGCTCTGGCGGGACGCCCTCACCCCAGGACGCCTCGACCAGCTCGGCCTGAACGAGCGGCAGCGGAAAGGCGTGGAACTGGTTCGGAAGAAACGAAGCGTCACGAGCGCCGATCTGCAGAAATTGACTGAAGCCAGTCGACAGACTGTCGCCAGGGACTTGGATGACATGGTTGCGAAAGGTCTTCTCGTCCGCATTGGAAAAGGCCGTGGCACACGCTATGAGCTAGCCTCCGAATTGCCTCATAATTGACTCAAATGACCCATTTCGAATTGACCCAAGAATGACTCAATTGCCTCAGACAGCACACGCCCCCAGCAACGCACTGGAGAAATGGCCCGGAAATGGTCCAAATGGCCCAGCCCAAACCGAAGAAGGCGCCCAAGCGGGGCATGAAGCCAAGCGCAAAGCCCAGACGGAAGGGGAAGAAATGACCGCCATTCGAATCACGCCAGAAATGCGCCAAATGCGCCACACCCAATCAGCCGACAATCGACCGATTTTTCGGCGAGAATCGTCCGATCAGGCTCGGCCACAATCGTCAAGTTTGCGTCAAGTCCCGGGCCGCCAATCGTCAAGTCGTCCTCTTGCCTCCTCTCGCCATTTCTCTCGCCAAAATGGCGAGAGGGAGGCCCCAGAAAGACGCTTTTCGGGCGATCCCGCAGTTTATCCCGCAATTTTGCGGGATCCCCCGGCCTTCAGGTGCGGAAACGGGCAATCCTGCCATTTACCCTGCCAAAATGGCAGGAAACGAACCAAATCTGGGCACCGTTTCCGGGACCCAAAACGACAAGCCGACCCGTCCGCCGTAGTCCCGCAAGGCGGGACAAAGGCGGAAACCTACCGGCCCATCGGGGAAATCGCCGCCGAGCTCGATGCCATCGAGGCCGAGGCAAGGGAGACGGACAAAGCCCTCCGTGACATCCTCAAGAAGATTGGAGTGGCATCATGAGCGACGAGGCCAAAGGCAATCTGGTCATCTACCAGACCGAAGACGGCCGGGCTCGAATCCAGTGCCGTCTGGTCGATGAAACCATCTGGCTGTCCCAGGCGCTCATGGGCCAGCTGTTCGACCGCTCGAAAAAAACCGTCAGCGAGCACCTCCAGAACCTCTTCGATGAGGGCGAACTGGACCCGGATTCAGTTGTCCGGAATTTCCGGACAACTGCCGCCGACGGCAAATCCTACGACGTCGCCCACTACAATCTTGAGGCCACCCTCGCCGTGGGCTTCCGCGTCAAATCGCCCCGTGGCACCCAGTTCCGTCGCTGGGCCAATACCAGCCTTCGCGAACTCATCGTCAAGGGCTTCGTCATGGACGACGAACGCCTCAAGAATCCCGGCGGCTGGGACTATTTCGACGAACTCCTCGCGCGCATCCGCGAAAAACGCCGAAGGCTTGTAGGCGTTTTGGACGGAAGGAGCAGACCGACTGGAGCCCGGAGGGTGAGAAGCCGGGCGGCGGCTCCGAATCAACTCATCGTCGACCGCGCCAATCCCGACGCGCCCAACATGGCGCTCACCACCTTGGAGCGGCCCCCGCGTCCGCAAGCACGACGTCATCGTCGCCAAGAACTACCTCAGCGCCGACGAAGTCGACACCCTCAACCGCCTCGTCGTCATCTTCCTCGAACAGGCCGAGCTCCGCGCCAAGCAGAAGCAGGACCTCACCCTCGACTACTGGCGGGACAACGTCGACCGGATGCTCGAATTCAACGAGCAGGCCGTCCTCGACGGACCGGGTATCGTCAGCCACGAGCAGATGAAGGAGATCGCCGAAGGGCGCTATTCCGACTTCGATGCGAAACGGAAACAGGCGGAAGCGATCGAGGCGGATGCCGAGGATCTGAAGGCGATCGAGGAACTGGAGAAGGACTTGAAGCGGAAGGGAGGGGAGGAATGAAAACTGTTGGAATTCAACCGCAGATGTCGCAGATGAACGCAGATGTTCTTCTGAAATTCTTTATCTGCGCTAATCTGTGTAATCTGCGGTTAAACCATCCCGACAAGGCCTTGCGGGGGATTCTGGAGAAGATCGGGGAACCCCCGACATACACCGATGTCCCGTCATTCCATTCCCGACCCCTCCCCAATCCTCTCCGCCGTCGAACAGTGGCGTGACCGTTCCGGGCCGCCCGTTACCGCGCGCGGAACTTCCGGGTGCGACGGCCGGTGTTTTCCTTCGCGGTCGTTCGGCTGTGCGTCTTGTTGGGCGGCCGGGACGCCCGGGGCGGCTTCTTGAACGCGCTTTTCTTCTTCCCGGATCTCTTTCGCGACGTCGACTTGCCGCGGCCGCGCGTTCCCGGTGTCTCGGCGAGGCGGAAATCGACCCGGCGGGCCGGGGTGTCGACCTTGGCGACCTTGACCTCCACGCGGTCGCCGAGTCGGATCACGCGGCGGCTGCGGCGGCCGTTGATCCGGTTGCGGACCGGATCGAAGTCGTAGAAGTCGTCATCGAGGAGCGAGAGCGGAACCAGTCCGCTCATGCCGAGATCCGGGACATCGACGAAGAAGCCGAAGTTGCGCAGGTCGGTGACGAGGGCGGCATAGGGGCGGGGGGCCCCGGCGGCCAACTGCTCCTCGAGGTGGGCGGACAACTTGACCTGCTTGCTGTCGCGCTCCGCATCGGCGGAGTTCCGCTCAGTGGTCGAGACGTGGTCGGCGGTGAGACGGAGCGGTGTGGGACCGTCGCCGTTCCCCTCGAACAGGCTGCGATGCACGATGAGGTCCGCATAGCGGCGGATCGGGGAGGTGAAGTGGGCGTATTTCTCCTTGGCGAGCCCGTAGTGTCCGACCGGGGTGACGGCATAGCGGGCCCGCATGAGGGACTTGAGGAAACCGATCTTGAGCGGGGGGCCGATCGCAAGAGTGGAGAGTCGCCGGAGCAGCCTCCGCACCTCGTTGGGATTGGTCAGGTTGCCGCAGGGCACGTTGTGGCTGAGGACCTCCTCGCGGTAGTCCTTCAGGCGGAGCTCGTTCGGGGCTTCGTGGATGCGGTAGATCGTGGGGCGTTTGAGCGCCATCAGGCGCCCCGCCACCGCCTCGTTGGCGAGCAGCATCAGTTCCTCGATGAGCTGGTGTGACTCGTCGTAGTCCACCCGCTCGATCGCCTCGACCTTGCCTTGCCCGTCGAGGCGGATCCTGGTTTCGGGGAACTCGAGATCGAGCGATCCGTGGCGGAACCTGCGCTTCCTGAGTCGCTGGGCGAGGCGATTGGCCTGGTGGAGCATGCTCTCGATCCCGTCCTGCGCGGTTCCGCGGATCACCTTCAGCGCATCATGGTAGCTGAAGCGTCGTTTGGAGCGGATCACCGCCGGGTAGAACTTCGCGCTGACCACCTCGCCGGAGTTCTCGATCAGGAACTCGACGCATTTGGTCAGGCGGTCGACGCCGGGTTTCAGTGAGCAGAGTTCGTTGCTGAGCGCCTCGGGCAGCATCGGGATGACGCGGTCGACGAGGTAGGTCGAATTGCCCCGTTTCCTTGCCTCGAGGTCGAGCGCGGAGCCGGGCTTCACATAGTGGGAGACGTCCGCGATGTGGACCCAGAGGCGCCAGCGGTTTCCTTTCG
>Ga0180436_10003013_pt1 | contig 15640 bp, 7 predicted proteins | sample SS_ome_2_FD_132434 | JGI IMG/M metagenome (GOLD analysis project Ga0180436, IMG submission 132434) | Hypersaline lake sediment archaeal communities from the Salton Sea, California, USA - SS_3_S_2 metaG | ecosystem: Environmental > Aquatic > Non-marine Saline and Alkaline > Hypersaline > Sediment...
AATCGATCTCGGTCTCGAGCACCTGGGCCAGCAGGAGATCCCGCACCGCCAGAGCCACCCGGCCCTTGGCGTAGGGCAGACGATCGGCGACACCGCCCCAGCCGAGCGGCCTCATGTTCACCTGCTTCAGAACCTGATCCGCCATCGGAGCGCCGTTCTCGGGCAACCGCCCGGTGTGGCGGAGCACTGCCGCCGGCGGCACCTCCGCCGCAAAACGGTTGAACTCGTCCTTGACCCGGACGGCCTCGAAGAGCAGCGGCTGCAGGTGGTAGGACTCCTCGGTCTCCTGCTGCCGCCCGATGGTCGAGAACCGGAAGGTCCCCCCCGCGGGCGGGGACACCATGATCTCGATGAACGCTTCTTCGCCGGAGAGCGTGCCGCAGAGAATCGGACCCACCTTGCGTTCCCGGGTGTAGACGGCGCCGAAGGTGTCGCCTTCCCGGTCCCGAACCTCCACCACCCCGCTGGAGCCCGATTCGACCACCGTCTGCAGGATGGTGGGCAGGTCGAAGTGATCGAGCATCCCGCCGAGGTTGGAGCTGCCCCGCGAGTCGAGGCTGGCGAAGGTTCCCTCCAGCCGCCGCGCGATGTTCTGCAGATAGTGCAGGCTGAAGTCCCGAGACTCGTAGACCTTGCGCAGCACCAACGGCCGGGACCACTGGATGGTGGAGCCGCCCTCGGGGAACCGCGCCTGGCTCTTCAGGGCGGTGCCGGTGATCACCTTGCTCTCACCGAGCACCGCACCGGGACCCAGGTAGGCCACCGGCTTGAGCCCCTGGCCCTCCTCGACCTCGCGGCTGATCTCCACGACCCCCTCGAGAATCAGGTACAGGGCGGTGGCGGGACGTCCGGGCCGGAAGAGCATCTCGCCGGTGCTGTGAATCTCCACTCGGCCGTGCTCGGCCAACGACGTCCGCACGTCCGGGACCATGCCCTTAAAAAAGGGACTGTCGGAGATCGCCCGAATAAGTTCTTCCTGACGCATACCTGAAGTCATTATCCCACTGTCCCGGAACATTACCAACCGCGGCCCCGATGATTTGGACCACCGGGCGGGTCGGCCGTAGAATTGACCCGTGGACACTACCCCGGAGCTCAGGGTCTTCCAGCTCGTTCTCACCGACGAGCTCCGCCGGCCGGTCATGCTCACTCCGGACGAGGTGGTGGGCGGCTGGCGAGGGCTCTTCCCCAACCTCGCGACCTGCCTTCCGACGCCCTACCCGATCTTCGGCCGGGACGAGGAGAAGATCGTCACCTACGGCTACCCGGTGCTGCGTTCGGACGGCATCAGTCAGCTGCAGCGCAGTCTGGACAACCTGGTGAACGCCGAGGTCGACTACCGTCTCGTCGCCGCCTTCGATCCCGGCGCGGACAAGCGCGCCGTGATGACCGAACGCGACCGATTCCATCGTTCCCTGCTGCGGATTCTCGAGAATGTCTTCATGAACGACTACGGACGCGGGATGACCGAGATCTTCCTGCTCCTGCTCTCGTTCGAGGTGTCACGGTCGACCTCGCGGGTGCCCCGGCTCGTCCGCAAGGCCAGGCGGAACGACGACGACGGCATCGGCCACCGGCAGGCCGTCGCCGGCGTCCTTGGTGGCCTGATCCAACGAGCGGCCCACGGCGCGTCGGACCGGCTCCGCAAGCTCGCTCAGGTTCGCCTCGCTCCCAAGACCTCGCCGTTGCTCGGGATGATCTCCGACCCCCTCCTGCTCACCGAAGACCGCCTGTCGACCACGATGCCCTCCCTCGACAGCTACCTCCAGGGCCGCTTCAACACCAATCTGGAGAGCCTCGGATTGGCCCTGGACCACGGCATCAGGAAGCTCAGCCAGCTCATGGGGCGCCGCCGCGCCGTGGGCGAGCTGCTCGCGGCCGCCGCGGGGCTGAACATCGACCTCACCCGTCGATGGACCCTCCTCGAGCCACGGCTGCTCACCGCCCTCCAACGGGCCGATCTTCTCGACACCATCGGCATCTCCAAGACGCAGGCAGCGTCCTTCGCGGAGCTCGGGTTGAGCTTCAAGCGCTTCGAGCTGCTGTCGGCCCTGCGACGCCGCATCGTCATGATGGCCGAGCACGACGACCAGCTGGTCCTCATCGAACCGTCGGTGCGAGGCGCCATCGCTCCCACCACACGGCCCTTCGACTTCACCTCGCCGGGGGTGGTGGACACCTCGGTGCGCCGCTTCGGTCTGGTCTACGACCTCACCAACTTCACCGCCACCCTGGAAGAGGTCCGCAAAGAGGGCCGGCTGTCCGAGGAGAAGGCCCTCCAGTTCATGTACGTCTTCCAGAACCGGTTGGAGGAGATTCGCCGCGACCACCGCCTGATCTTCGAGAAGTTCCTCGGCGACGGCGGCTTCTACTCGTCGCGGCGGGCGCTGCGAACACTCGCCGCCGCCTGCGAGATCCAGCAGGCCTACGATGAGCTCCGCCGCAGCGGATTCCCCTTCGACCAGGGAATCCGGATCGCCCTCAACCACGGCCACTACCGCCTGCTGCCGATGCTCGACAGCGACCGGGAGATTCGCCGCTTCGAGTTCTTCGGCCACGGCATCGTCGAGCTCAGTCGGCTCACCACCGGCAAGAGCGCCCGGGAGGTGGCGGACATCGCCGAGTTCCTGATCCACTCCGGCTACGAAACCTCCCGGGTGGACGCATTCCTCGCCCCTCTCGCCGAGGCCCGCGGCGCGTCGAAGCCGCGCGGCGACCGGCTCTACACCGCCGAGATCGACGCCCGCGGCGAGCTCGTGAACGAGGGCATCGTCCTGACCCTCGACTTCGTCAAGCTCCTCGAGGATGAGCTCGACCTCCCCTTCTTCACCGAGGTCGCCGAGCACGGCGCCCGGTGGCTTCTCTTTCCGCTCAATCCGGATCGGCCGGGCCCGTTCCAGGTCGGTCTGCGCTTCCTCGGTGTGGCGCGCCTCAAGGGCCTGTCCCCGTTGGAGCTCGTCGAGGCCGCGGTGTGGAACGAGATCCCGGCCGAGGCCCAGGCCACCACCGAGGGGTCTTCCCTGGTGGCGCTGCTGCGGCGCCTCGGTCGGCGGGCCGACGACCTCGTCGAGACGGAGGCCGGCCGGACAGATCCCATCGACGAGGATCTGGTCGTTCTCACCTATCTCGAGACCGACGGCAGCCGGCGGTGGATCTTCGGCCGCCACCGCCCCTCCGACGACGTCCTGCTCCAGGCGGTCCGAATGCCCATGCAGATCCCCACCATGACCGATGAAGAACCCCTGGAGACCTGGCTCTTCCGCAACCGGTTCGAGCTCGAACGCCTCTACCGCGGCGTCCATCGAACCGACGGCGGCGCCACGATCCACGTCGGCCCCCTGCGCCAGCGACAGGGCTACGTCGCGTGCTTCCTCGCGGCGCCGCACCGCGCGCCCTGAATCCCCTCAACCCATCTTCCACTCTTCGTTTTCGGTTCCATCGGGAAGCGCGCTTCTCGTGATCCGGGCCGTGGACGATGGAACCGAAAACGAAGACGACTCAGCCCTCTCGGATCTTGACGAAGCTCGCGTGCCGTTCGGCGTCGATGACGCCCTCCTCCACCGCGGCGCGAACGGCGCAGTCCGGTTCGTGGCTGTGGCTGCAGTTGGAGAATCGGCACCCACCGGCCTCGGCGGCGATCTCGGGGAACGCCGCCACGAGGTCCTCGCTCGAGGCCTCCAGCAGACCGAACTCCTTGAGCCCCGGAGTATCGACCACGAAGCCGCCGGAGGGCAGCGGCAGGAGCTCGGCCCGAGACGTGGTGTGGCGCCCCTTGCCGGTGGCGTCGGAAATGGACCCCACCTTCAGCCGAAAGCCCGGGTGGACCGCGTTGAGCAGCGACGACTTGCCGGCGCCCGAAGGCCCGCAGAACAAGGTCGTTCGATCCGCCAGTCGACGCCGAACCTGACCCAATCCCCACCCGGTGCGGGCGGAGACCCGCAGGACCTCGTAGCCGAGATCCTGGTACACACCGAGCCACTCGTCCACCGCTCCGGTGCCCAGATCCACTTTGTTGATGACGACGATCGCATCGATGCCCGCCATGGCGCACGCCGCCAGGAAACGATCCACCAGACCCCGCCGGGGCTCAGGACTCCGGGCGGCGAACACCACCAGCGCCTGGTCCACGTTGGCGGCGAGAACCTGCGGCCGGCCGCTGTGGGGTGCGCTGCGACAGAGCGAGTTAGACCGTGGCCGAACCGCCACCACCACCCCGTCGCCGGCGCCGAGCTCGGCTCGGACCCGGTCACCGACGACCAGCCGCGGCGACGGCGGCTTGCCGCCTTCCCAGGTCAGCCGCCGCCGAGACTTCATGACGACGGTCTCGCCGTTGACCCGGACCCGTACCAGTGGACCGTGGGCGGCGATCACGGTGCCCTCCACCGGCTTCACGACGGGTCGTCGCCCTCTGCCGGGGCCCGAATCAGCACCGGAGGCCTCGACGCGAGCTCGTCCAACGCGTGACAGAACCGGGCGAAGTCGGGATAGTCGGCGGGAGCCACGGTCTGGGCCGGGAGCTCGAGCCGGAGAATCGATCGGTGGCGCCCGTCCGGTCGATCGACGGATTCCGTCACCGATCCCCACGGGCGTTCGATCTTGCGCGGACGACCTTCGATCACCCACCCCGTCGGCGGCGTGATGACGAGGGTGTTCTTCTGCATCACGGGGACGGGCATGATCAGATCGAAGCGGCGGGAGGGCAGCGACGCCAACACCGGCGCCAGGGGTTTGGCGAAGACGAGGGAACGGCAGACCATGGCGTCCCCCTCGCGCCGGCAGACCCCCGCAGCCCGCATCTCGAGCTCCAGGACGACGCCGCTCTCCACCCGCTCCACGCGGCCCCGAACATCGGCGGCGGCGGGAATGAAGCTGGTGGCCATCTGCTCGTAGATCAGGGGGACCCGTTCGGTGGGCACGCTGCGGATCTGCTCCATCACCCGCTCCGCCTGGGCGCCCTTGATGGAAAGGCTGATGGCCAGCTCGGCGCTTCCGTCCGAGGCGACCACGGCATCGACCCGCATCTCCTCTTCGAGATCGGGGTTGGGGAAGGAGGGAAGCTCGGAGAGGAGCACCACCGGCGCCTCGACCCGGTTCAGCGGGATCTGCAGGCCATCGCTCCCCTGGAGCATGGCGTCGATGCGGTCGATGCCCTGCCGCTCCTGCTCGAGGTCGAGCCAGACCTCAGTGTCGTCGCGTTGCACCCGAAGCACCGGCAGGACGAACGAGTCGAAGGTCGGCACCACCAGGTGGGTGCCGGCGAAGGGCCGGGTCCGCGCCATGACCAGGTCCACGTCCCATCCGGCCTCGATCAGCACCGAGGCGATGATCCCCATGCGATTCCCGACCTTCCTCGAGAAGCTCGCTCCGGCGGTGGACGAGAAATCGAGGTCGGCGCGGCCGGGCCCCACCTCGTCGATGATCGCCTCGGCCAGTGCCGCGACGACCGCTTTCGGATCGTCGCCCGTCGTCAACGGACGGCTCCATTGCCGCAGCTCGGGGCTGGTCACCAGCAACGGCGCGAGGCGATCGCGCAGCGCGTCGCCCACATCCTGCCAGGCGACGCCGAAGCCGTAGCTCACCCACGGGAGGAGCTCGCTGGTGGGAGGGGCGAACCGTTCCTCGGGGACCGGCGGCACGCTCTCGGCCCGCCAGCGGATCGCGCGCAGACCGTCGACGGTCCACTCGGTCCGCTCGAGGCCCTCGAAGTTGCCCTCCACCATGAGCTCGATCTCAGGCGGCGCCAGCAGCAGGTACTCGGACAGGCCGAAGGCGCGCTCGGAGTCGGCGAAACGATAGATATACGGCGGGAGGTGGCCGTTCATCGAGGTCGCCGCGGGCGCCACCCGCGTCAGGTACTCCTCCTCGACCAGATCGCCGGGCTCGACCTCGTCGAGCACCGCCGCACCGTTGCCGCCGAGGCCCGCCGGAACCACCACCGACCCGTCGGGCTTGTGAATCCTCACCTTGAGCCGGTGGGAGTTGGGCAGCTGCTGGAGACGCCCCGCCTGCTGCGCCCCCACCGGGGTCAGGGCCCGGGTCACCCCGTGGTAGTAGTACAGGCTCGAGCCGTCGGGAAAGACCCGCTCCACCGCCTGATCGAGCAGCAGCACCGCATCCACGTCGTCGGTCTCGTCTCCCACCCGGGCCGCGACCTCGTCCACCGAGACCAGGTAGGGCTCGTAAAACGGCGTCGCGCCCCGGCGCCACGCCAGACTCAAGAGCTCCACCGCCGACGGTGCACGCTGCAGCGTCGCATCGAGAACCCGGGCATTGGTCGCTGGTTCTCCCGCGGTGATTGCCAGCGCCAGCTCATCGACCACCCGCAGGGACCCCCACCGCCGTCGGATCTCCTCGACGTGGGCGGCGGCGGCGTCGAGCCGACCCGCCGAGTAGAGCAGGCGCCCCAGCTCGACGTCGAGATCCGGATCGTCCGCGCGCGAACGAAGCCGCTCGACGACCGAAACCGCCTCGGTGATCAGACAACCGTTGGCCAGCTCGTCGACGATGTTCAGATCCGCCGACTCGGCGGTGGCCAGCGTCCGGAGGAGGTGCTCCCGTTCGTTCCACCGCTCGAGGGCCTCGAAGACCTCGAGCTCCATCTTCGAAACCTCGCGCGAGCCCGGCAGAGCGAACTGAAGGCGGCGCAGCCCGTCCTCGGCCTCACGAATCCAGCCGCGTCCGAGCGCCTCACGAATCCACAGCCTGGTGACCCGGACATCCTCCGGGTACCCGGCCACCAGGGCCTCCAGAATCCGTTCGTCATCCTCGTTGCGCCGCTCGCGAACGGCCAGCGCCCGCTCGTAGATCAGCGCCACCGGGATCTCCGCCGCTGCCCGAAGCTGGTCGCGGGCGCGGCGTCGGATCGCCTCGGCGTCATCCAGGGTGATCGCCGTGAGCCAGTAGCGGCTCATGGCAAGGCGGGGCCACGGGCTCGACGGCGCGACGACCGCCGCCTGCTCGACGAGCTCTCGCTGCGCCACCGGATCCCGCCGTTGCTCCATCACCTCGGCAGCGAGCAGGAGGCCGGTCTCGGTGGGGTCGTCGGCCAGTCGCCGCCGGTGCTCCGCCATCGCCGGCGGGTCCGCTCGGTCCACCGTCGAATCCGCCCACCGGGGGGCCGTTCCTCCGACGATGGCGCGCACGGACAACGGCGCACCGCTGTTGTCGTGCAGGCTCACCCGGACCTCGGGTCGGCCGCGCGCCGAGAGGTCGGCCCGGACGCGGTGCGCCCCGCCGTCGAACCGGACGCGGTACCACGCGGTCCCGGGGTCGCGGAGGCCGCACTCGCGGCGCCGGTCCACCCGCCGGCCGTCCACGCTGAGATCGAAGCTCCCGTCACCTTCCACCGCCAGCCAGCCGTCGAAGGGCCCGTCGATTTCGAAGGTCCACAGCAACACGAAGAGTCCGCGCCGAACCAGAGCCCGCGGCGGCGTCACCCGGGCCGCCAGCGGGGTCAGCGTGTATCTCACCGGCTGACGAGCGTCGACGAAAGGGGTGTTCCGAGGCGGCAGCTCGGTGTCGGCGGGCGCTCGTCCGCGATCCAGATCCAGTGTTTCGAATACCCCGAACGGACCTGCAAGCTCGGCGGTACCGATCGCACCGGCCGGCGGACGACCGTCGAGCTCCGCCTCGATCCGGGCGAGCAGGAAGCCGAGCTCCGGGTCGCGATCGTTCCCGGCCACGGTGAGGATCTCCTCGGGATCAGCGAGATTCGACAGCTGATGCCACCACCAGCCTGCCGCCGCTACCGCGTCGGCCGAGCGCGGCTGCTCCGCCACCACATCGAGGGCTGCGCGGCGGGCCGCAGGCAAGTCGAAGTCGGCATCCTCGGCCGCCACCGTCCACCAGTCCGCCGCCGCCGCCGGCCCCGCTGCGGCGACCAGCAACGCAGCCGCCGCCAGCGCTCTCAAGGTCGTCATGGGGCCTCCACCGGCCGCGCGAGAATCCGGTCGACCTCGAGGAGGAAGCTCCGCAGCTCGGGCGTGCGATCCGCTGCCACGAGCCCGGAGACAAGGTGGAAGTACCCCTCGATCAGGTAGCCGTCTTCGGTCGCACCGAACTCGATCTTCAACGATCCGAAATCGCTCGTCAGGTTCACGTCGTCGGGCAGGTCCACTGCCGGGCGGCCGAGGTGGACCTCCAGAAGCCACTCCAGGTCCGGTCTCATCTCCACCAACAGCGGCCCCGCTCTCGTGGCCGAAGGAACCACCCGTCCGGCCACCTCGAACGCCCCCGGGTGGGTCGAGATGCCGCCGCCCGACTCCAGCGAGGTCCTCGGCACCGTCGCCTCGAGCTCGATGACGGCGGGATCGCGGGACGGGATCAGGCGGAGCTCCGGATCCGCCGTCAGCTCGGCGCCTGGGAAGGACCGCTGCAGCCAGGCGGCGAAGGGTCGGGGGTCCCGGCTGCCGGCGAACCGGCCGCGCCGACGAACCGCGGCCGCGCCCCGATCCTCCACCCGGACCTCGAGCGGCACGAGCCCGTTCGACGGCGCGCCGAGTCGGAACTCGGTGCGAGCGAGGCCCGAGCCGGTGCGAGGGATCTCTTCGACAGCGCTCGTCCCCCCGTCCACCACCAGCACGGTGGCGCCCTGATCCATGGGAGGCGGCGGCAACAGGGCGTGCCCCGACGCGGTGCCGTCGAGCCAGAGGTCATCCTCGGGCAGGTAGGCGATGGCGTGGTTGAAGGTCTCGAGCATGGCGAGCTCGGCTTCGGCGGGTCCGAGCTCCGCGATCCGCACCATCACCATTCGAGCCGGAATGCCGGCGGCCTCGTAGAGCGCCACGAGCAGGGCTGCCTTGTCCTTGCAGTCGCCGATGCCGTGATCCAGGACCCAGTCGGCCGAGAACGGCCGGAAGCGGTGCTCGCCGAACTCGAGCCCCACGTAAGTGATCTCGTTGGTCACGTAGGCGTAGATCCGCGCGATCCGCTCCAACCGGTCATCGACCCCTTCGGTGAGCTGCGCCGCCAGATCTTCGATCTGCCGCGAGACCCGGATTCGGGGCGCCACGTGGCGCGAGTACCAGCTCGCCAGTTGCCCCCACTCCGGGTGTGACGAGTAGGCCAGAAAGCGGCCTCTGAAGGCCGGCGGCGCCGGCGGCACGTCGGGCGGCGCCGGCTCCAGGTTCCGCCAGGTCCAGGCGAGCCGGACGCGGCCCTCTTCGAGCTCCGTGCGAGCCGGCTCGCCCTCGAGGTTGACGAGCTCCACGGCGGGCAGATCCTCTTCCGAGCCCACCAGCGCGGCCTCGGCGATCACCGTCGGCACCGGTCGGCCGAAGGAGAGCAGGCCGCCGTTGTACGGACCGGTCTCGTTGCTCTCGATGGTCTCGGTGGTCACGAGGGCGATCTCGATGAGATCGCCCTCCTCGAGCTCGGGGAAGTCGAGCACCCGGAGCCGGGTGTCGTAGTAAAGGTTGAACTCGGGCTCGGCGAGACGCGGCGTGTCGCTCTGCCGGGCGCTGACCTCGGACCCGTCGCGCCGGAGCACCCGCGCCCGGAGCACCCGCAGGCGCTCGCTCTCGGCGATGTAGGGCAGGGTCCGGCGGCGATAGCCCTCCGCCCGCTCCGCCGAGGTCACCAGGAAGACCTGCTGCACCTTCTCCTCGATGAGGGCCGAGGGGAGGAAGTGCACGGCGATGTGATCGAGGAGGGCCACGGCCGGATCGCCCGCCGGAGCGTCGGCGGCCAGCCGCAGCAGCTCGTCGGGCTCGCGCAGCCAGCTCAGATCCTCGGATTCACCGCTGATCAGCTCCACCAGACGGCTCGCTCGCCGGTCCTGGGGCCGCAGGGCGAGAACCCGCCGGCTCAACGCCTCCGCCGCCTGGTCGTCTCCGGCTGCATGCTCGACCCGGGCCAGCTCCATCAGGAGATCGACGTCCGCCGGCGACCGTTCGAGACCCGCGGCGAGCCGCCCGCGCGCGGTTTCGACATCGCCGAGACCGGACTCGAGTCGCACCAGGCGAAGCCGAAGCTCGCTGTCGTTGGGGTCCCAATCGAGCCCCTCGGAAAAGATCTCCCGCAAGGTCTCACCATCGTTGCAACTCTCGGCGAGCCGCTCCCGAAGGCCCACCACCGCGGCGGCGCCGGGGATCTCGGCCTCCAAGGGGGCGAGCAGCGACCGCGCCAGGTCGGTTCGCCGGGCGTCCAGGGCCCGGTGGGTGACGGCCAGCCCGACGGCCTCACAGGAAGGGTGCTGCCGTGCGAGCTCCACCATCTCGGGCAGCAGGACGATGCCCCAGAGCTCGGAGTCGATGTCCAGGGCGACGGCGCGGGCGGCCGGTTCGTCCACCGCCGGCTCGAGCACCGTCGACGCCTCCTCGAAGAGGCCGCGCTCGGCGAACCAGGCGGCGAGCTCCATGCGCGCCCAGCTCATGTCGGGCTCGGCGTCCACCGCCCCCCGAAGAAGCTCGTAGACCAGCTTCTGGTCGGTGGTCATGAGCCACTCGAGAATCCTCGCCTCGGCCGGCGCCGCGGTCCGCGCCGCCCGGCATGCGGTGCGCGCCTCGCCGGCGCCGACGGCCTGCGGCCGACGCAGCACGAGAAACGCCGCCAGGGCCATGGCCGCATCCTCGTCGCCCCCCCGGAGCGCCGTGCGGATCTCGCTCTCGATGTCCCTGATCCTGGGTGGGTCAGCGCTCTCCCGAACGGTCGCGTCCGGGGGTGTCGAGACCTCGGACACACCGTCCAGTGGCCCGCCGTCGGGCGCCGTCAGGCGAACCCGGAGCCACCAGTCGTCGCTCTCGCTCGCCACCGCCACCACCAGGGTGTTGCGTCCGCGGCCCAGCCACGCACCCGCCGAAATCTGATCCTCCGACCGCTCCAGCGGGTGGGGCGTCGTGAGAACCTCGCTCCCGTCGAGCCACACCCTCGCCGCCTGGGCGGCGCCCACCCGAACCGCCACCGCCTGCTTGCGGTCCGACGTCACGGTGGTGGCCAGATAGACCATCTGCCGTTGGGCCGGCCAGGCCAGCCCGGAGAGCCGCACCCACCCGAGAGGGTCGGTCCCGGCGGCCCGTCGCCAGCCGCCGCCGGTGGGCATGATCGCCGCGTCGTCGAAGTCCTCCAGCTCGTCGAGATCCACCACGTCCCCGACCCACCACTCGCTGAGCCCGCCCATGCCGCGGAAGAGCTCGCGCGCCGCCGCAGGGCGGCCGGCTTCGGAGGCCAGCCTGGCCCGCATGCTGCGGATCTCGTCCATCATCAGGGGGTCGGTCCGCGTCGATGCACTGAGCCGGTCGAGCCCGCGGGCCACCAGCGCGGGATCCGGAGCGGTGTCACGCCAGTAGAAGGCAAAGACGAGGTGGTGGAAGTCGGTCGGCTTCACCCCGCCCGCGGCCGCCGCTTCGATGTGATCGGCAATCCGCCGCTCGATCTCGGTGGCGGCGTCCGCGGCGTCGGCGGCGAGAACAATGGCCGAAAGGAGAATCAGCCCGAGGGTTGCACAAGGCGCACAAGCCCGGCGAAGACGAAGGGTCGGGTTCGGTTTACGCACCCGGACAGTATCGCAGATCGTGCGGCGGCGCTTGGCGGCCGCACCTCGTCTCTCGAACTGCGCTACCATCGCGGAATGTCACGAATCTCCACCATCTGCTTCGACGCCGGCAACACCCTGCTCTACTGCGACCCCTCTCCGGGCGAGATCTACGCCGAGGCGTTGAGCCGCCACGGCCGGACGGTCACCGCCGACGAGGTGGCGCCGGTCTTCGCCTCGGCGTGGGCCGAGCTCCAAGAACACACGCCGTCCGGCATCGATCGCTACGGCTCGGTGCCCGGCGGCGAGGCGCAGTGGTGGGGCGCCTTCGTGCGCGAGGTCCTGCGCCGGCTCGACCACGATGCGGCATGGGAGCCCCTGCTCGCCGAGCTCTACGCCGCGTTCTCCCGCCCCGAGATCTGGCAGGTCTACCCCGAGACTCGGGCGACCCTCTCGGCCCTTCGCCCTGCCGGGCTTCGCTCGGCGGTGATCTCCAACTGGGATCGCCGCCTGCCCACGATCCTCGCCGACCTCGAGCTGACCTCGTTCTTCGACACGGTGACGGTCTCGTCCATCGAGGGAGTCGAGAAGCCGGCGGCGGCGATCTTCGAGGCCACGCTGGCGCGGCTCGGCGTCGATGCCACACAGGCCCTGCACGTGGGCGACTCGCCGCTGGAGGACTACGAGGGCGCCGCAGCGGTAGGGATGACCCCGGTGCTCATCGACCGTCCCGGTGCCTTCGTCGGCAACGGCTACCGGCGGATCGGAAGCCTCGACGAGCTGCTGACCATGGTGGGCTGCTGATTCGACCGTCACCGCTCGGATGAACCGGATAAGATGGTCGCCATGCTGCACGCCATCATCATGGCCGGGGGTTCCGGCACGCGTTTCTGGCCCGCGTCACGGGGACATCGACCGAAACAGCTCCTCGCACTGGCGTCCGATGACCCGCTGCTCAGAGTCACCGTGGATCGCATCCTGCCCCTGGTTCCCGCGGAACGACTGTGGGTGGTCACCACGGCGGCGATGCTGGAGGCTTCCAGAGAGCTGCTCGACGATCTTCCCCCGGACCACATCCTCGCCGAGCCCACCGGCCGGGACACCGCCGCCTGCGTCGCTTTCGCGGCGCGGGTGCTACTCCACAGCGATCCCGACGCCCACTGTCTGGTCTTTCCGGCGGACCACGTCATCCCCGACGGCGACCGGTTTCGTTCCGCGATGGCCGCCGGCGCAGCAGCGGTGGCCGACAGAGGCGGCCTGCTGACCTTCGGCGTCACGCCGACGCGGGCCGAAACCGGCTTCGGCTACCTCGAGATCGGCGGCCAGGTCGACGGCGACGGCGAGTGGCCGCTCCACGAGCTCGACCGCTTCGTCGAGAAGCCCGACCGCGAGACTGCGGAGAGCTACCTCGCCGAAGGCGGATACCTGTGGAACTCGGGGATGTTCGCCTGGCGGGCCACCGACCTCCTCGCCGAGGTCCGCCGCCAGCTGCCGCTGCTCTTCGAAGGGATCGGCGTCATCGGCGACGCCCTCGGCACCGCCTCCGAGCGCGAAACCATCGATCAGGTCTACCCCCTCTTGCCACGGACGTCGGTGGATTTCGGGATCATGGAGTCGGCGCGCCAGTGCTGGACGATCCCGGTGGACTTCCCGTGGTCCGACGTCGGCTCCTGGCCGGCGTTGGCCGAGGTCCTCGCCCCGGACGAGAGCGGCAACATCTCCCGCGGCCGGACCCTCGGCATCGACGCTGCCGACAACGTCCTTGTCGGCGACGGCGTGCTCGTCGCCGCGGTCGGCGTCAGCGATCTGGTGGTGGTTGCCACCCCCGACGCCGTGCTCGTCGTGCCAAAGGACCAGGCGCAACGGGTCAAAGAGGTCGTCAACGCCCTTCACTCACACGGCAGGGATGACGTTCTCTGACCGCAAGGTCACCAATGCCGCGCTAATCACACCATCCCGCATCCGGCATGCGATTGCGATGGAGCTGTCAACTGTTGACTGTCAACTGTCGACTCACTCCTCCTTCTTCTCCCTGAGGCCGTACTGCTCGAGCTTGCGATACAGCGTCGACCGGCCGATGCCGAGCTGGCGGGCCACATCGGACAGGTTGCCCTGGTGCCGTTTGAGGGCCTTCTCGATGGCGGCCTTCTCGAGCTCTTCGAGGCTCATGGCCACCGAGATCGGAGTCGACGAGGTCGCCCCCGGATCCACCGAGCGGGAGCCCAGTCCCGGCGGGAGGTCGTCGGCGGTGATCTCCGACCCGTCAGCCACCAGCAGGGAGCGATGGATGACGTTCTCCAGCTCGCGGACATTGCCCGGCCACTCGTGGGCCTTCAGGGCTGCGATGGCGGTGGGCTCGATCCCGGTCACCCGCTTGCCGGTGTCCCGGGCGTACTTCTCGATGAAGTGGTCGACGAGAAGAGGGATGTCGTCCCGGCGCTCGCGCAGCGCCGGCAGCTCGATGGGGAAAACCACCAGCCGGTAGAAGAGATCCTGGCGGAAGCTGCCGTCGGCGACCATCTGCTCGAGATCCCGGTTGGAGGCGGAGATGACCCTGACGTCGAGCTCGATGGTCTGGGTCCCACCGACCCGCTGCAGACAGCGTTCCTGCAGCACCCGTAACAGGCGGGCCTGCGCCGACGCCGACATCTCGCCCACCTCGTCGAGAAAAATGGTGCCCCCGGCGGCCTGCTCGAACTTGCCCGGGTGGGTCGCCAGGGCGCCGGTGAAGGCGCCTTTTTCGTGCCCGAAGAGCTCGGACTCCTGCAGGCCTTCGGGGATGGCGGCGCAGTTGACGTCGATGAAGGGCCCGTCGGAGCGGACGGAGCCGTAGTGGATCGCCTTGGCCGCCAGCTCCTTGCCGGTGCCGCTCTCGCCCGAGATGAAGATGGTGATGTCCGAGCTCAGGACCTTCTCGATCTGGGAGTAGACCTGGCGCATGGCGGCCGACGAGCCGACGATGTTCGCCACGTCGTAGCGCTCGCCGAGCTCGGATTTCAGCCGCACCACCTCGTCGGAGAGGCTGGCGTGGGACAGGGCCCGGTCGAGGGTGGTCCGGAGGCGCTCCTGGTCGATGGGTTTCACCAGGTAGTCGTAGGCGCCGAGCTTGGTCACCTCCACCGCCTGGCTGACCTCGTTCACCGCCGTGAGGATGATCACCGGCAGGGTCGGGTGGCGCCGTTTGAGCTCTCTGAGGACCTGGACGCCGTCCACCTCGGGCATCATGAGATCCAGGAGCACCGCGCCCGGCGCGGGATCGGCGCAGGCGAGCACCTCGGCGCCGCCGGCGAAGACCTCCACCTCGTGACCTTCCGACGACACGATGACCGACAGCAGCTCCCGGATCGCCGGCTCGTCGTCCACCACCCAGACCGTCGTGGTTGCTCCCATGCTGAGACCAGTCTATCGCGTCTCTCGGCCGGCCCCCATGAAACCGCTGAACCACACCGTGAGGCTCTCCAGGGGAAAGTGCTCGCCGCGAATGCCCTCTTCCACCCGCGACGCCGCGACCGCGGCCGCGGTGAGCTCGGCAGTGGTGTAGCGTCCGGCGCCCGCGAAGAGGCCGCTGAGGCCGAAGGGCGTCGGCAGCTTGGCCTTCGGCCGGATGAGGGGCGACGGAGCATCGTGCTTCAACCGCTCGAGGAGCTCCGGCGCCACCGCGGACTTGAAGTGGCGGTTGTACCAGCCGTTCCGGGAGGTCGTCCCGGGCGCCATCTCGGACTTGAGCCCGGCATGCGCCGCCAACTGCCGGAGGTAGAGCATCTGGTGCAGCAGATTGGTCACCTGGGACACCAGGATCTGGGCGAGGCCGCCCGGCTCCAGCCGCTGTCCCTGCCAGTTGTTGACCGGCGCCCCCGACGAGGCCGCCGCGATGAGATCGAGCAGCGGAGCCAGCCGTCGCTGGAGGACCGCGTCCCGGACCACCTCTAGCGATCGTTCCCGCGGAAAGGTGAGCCGGCGGACGAGCTCCTCGTCCACCTCGGCGCCGGCTGCCGCTCCCACGAGCTTGCGCACCTCCTGAATGAGCAGTCGTGGGGCGAAGCCGAGTCGTTCCAGGAGCAGGCGGGTCGCCCCCGGGGTGAAGGGGACCCCCTCGGCGGCGCTCTGCAGCACGCCCTCGAGCACCCGCCGCTGCTCGTTGGACAGCACCGCGTCCTCCCACGGCTTGGG
>Ga0180436_10003016_pt1 | contig 15635 bp, 10 predicted proteins | sample SS_ome_2_FD_132434 | JGI IMG/M metagenome (GOLD analysis project Ga0180436, IMG submission 132434) | Hypersaline lake sediment archaeal communities from the Salton Sea, California, USA - SS_3_S_2 metaG | ecosystem: Environmental > Aquatic > Non-marine Saline and Alkaline > Hypersaline >...
CATGAACGCATCGCTCATCACAGCCTGCACCTCGTCATGGCGCGGGTCGTTGTTGGAGGGGTAGCCTGTGTCCAGGCCCACCTTGAACGGCTCGTACTTGTCCCAGTCGTTCTGGTAGACGTCGAGGTTCATGGCCTCGGGCGTACCGGGCAAGTAGCCGATCTCGCCGGTCACGGCCTGTCCGTCGCCAGCCGTCAGCCAGGTGAGGAACTCGATCGAGGCGTCCAGCTCTTCGGTCTGGGTGGCCACTGAGGCCACGTTGCCGCCGATGAACGACGAGTTCTGGCCGGTCTTGGGGCCGGGGATCAGACAGATACCGAGCTTTTCCCAGAGATCGGGGAACTCGCGGCGGATCAGACCCACAAAGCCGCCACCAGTGTGCACGGTCATGGCCTTTTGGGCCGTGAACAGGTTCTGCATGTCGCCCCAGCTGGTGGCCGGCGCGTCGTTGGTGATCTTGTCCACGTTGACGATGTCATGGAAGAAGGTAAAGGTGTCCATCACCTCGCCCTGGTCAACCCACGACTCGGTCCACTCGGGGTCGCAAAAGTCGCCGCCAGTGGCCCAGAGGTAGGGGCCCCAGATGAAAGCGTTGACCTGGCCCAGTGACATGCCAAACACGCCGTCCTTGGTCGCGGCCTTGCCGACGGTCTTGATCTCGTCCCAGTTCAGCAAACCGACCTCGGGATCGCCGCCAGCCTCTTCCATCATGGCCTTGTTGTAGAACATCACGGACATGTCCAGCCAGAAGGGGACACCCACGACGTTGCCTTCGTAGAAACCAAAGCTGCGCGGGTTGCTGATGAGGCCCTGGAAATAGGTGTCCATGGTCTCGACGGGGATCAGGTCCTGCAGCGGCATGAGGGCGCCGATCTGCGCGAAACGGCCGACCTGGACACAGTCCAGGCCGATGACGTCCGGCGCGTTGCCGGCGGTGATGGCGGCCACGAGCTGCTCGTAGCGGGTTCCCGGCGGCTGAATCTGAACTTCGACCTCGATGTTGGAGCCAAGTTCGTTCCAGGCGTCGCCCCACTTGGTGGCGCTGCTGGTGCGATCATAGTAAATGATGTTGGTCTTGCCCTTGGGTGTCGGCTGCGCCGTCACGACTTTTTCGACCACTTTTTCGACCGTCTGGGGGGTGCCCTCAACGATCACGGTCTCTTTGACGACCTCTTTGACGACCTTGGTCACCTCGACAACCTTGGGCTGGCAGGCGGCCAACATGGCCCCACCCATCCCAAGCGCGCCGACGCGAAGCAGGTTCCGGCGAGAGATTCTCTTCTCCAACATACGATCCTCCTAAGAATTGGTCTCTTGGGGCCAGGCGCCGCCCATGCAAGCCACCTTGGATGGCCCCTGTCTCTCTAGTTTAGCCCAGGACACGGGGACGTGCCCGACAATCTCTGACAAGCTGTGCCAAATCGTGACAGGCTGTACGCCCGCTTTTGACGCGTTGCCACCGGAACAGTAACATGCCCATGCTACTGGAGGAATGCGCATCGTGCCAGCCGACGACAGTGATCTGACAACCGCATTACGCGAAGCCCTGGCCCACTTGGACGATCCGCCCCACCTGGAGCGGCTCGGGATCGCGTCACGTCTGCGGCGCAGCGAGCAAGATGCGGGTCTCTCACACGGCCAGGCGCTGCGTCGGGCTTTGCGCCTGGCCATCGCCTCGCTCGATCCCGGCGTCGAGGCCACCGATTCGCCAATCAAGGCGCGCTCCTATCAGGTGCTCTATCGCTATGCGATCTCGCGCGAAAGCATGGTCTCGATCGGCATGTCGCTGGGGATCAGCGCTCGGCAGGCCTATCGCGAGTTGAACACGGCCATTGAGGGGCTCGGCCATGTGCTCTCGCCCATGTTGCGGGAGCAGGCCCTCGCTGCGCCGGACAGTCCCGCCGATGAGGAGGGACAGTTCGCCTGGCTGGCCGCCGAGCCGCTGCAAACTATCGCTCTCTCCGAGCTGCTCGAGCAGGTCCTTGAGCCGATCCTGGGGCTTGCGGCCCAGCACCATGTCAGGCTTGTCGCGCAGGGGCTCGATCTCGCACTGACCGTTCGCGCCAAACGGGTCGTGCTTCGACAGAGCGTCATCAACCTACTGAGCCACGCCATCCGCAGCACCCAGAACGGCAAGGTGACGCTCGATCTGGGCCAAGTCGGCCCCGATGCTTGCCTCACGCTATCCTATCTTGCACGGACGGCCGGGGACACCCCTGCTGACAACAGCCCCTATACGATCGCGCTGCGTATGCTGCGGTTCGCTGACATTCGCTGCGAGCGGCATGAGCAGGACGACGGCTCGACCACAGTACGCCTGCGAGTGCCTGGTTCGCGACGCGCGCGCATCCTGTTGGTCGACGACAGTCAGGGCCTGGTCCATCTCTATAGCCGCTATCTGGCCGGTCAGCCATATGATGTGCATGGCGCCACCGACCTCGACAGTGCCGTGCGCGCCACCCAAGAGATCGCCCCCGACGCGATCCTGCTTGACATAATGATGCCCGGGCACGACGGCTGGGAGGTACTGCAGGCCATACGGACCACGACGGAAGGTCGCCAGGCCAAGGTCATTATCTGCTCGGTGATCGACGATCCCGAGCTGGCGCACGCCCTAGGCGCCGACGGCTTTCTCAACAAACCCCTCACGCAAGCGACTCTTGTTCAAGCGCTCTCCTCGCTGCTCTCGTCCTGCAAGTAGTCGGGGCGCGCGACACGCAGCGCCACGTCGAGTAGATCGAGGGTGCTATCTACCGAGAGGCCACTGCTGTGCGTGAGCGTCCAGCAGCCCACGTTGTGCACCACCAACTCTTCCGAGTAGCTGGTCGAGGTCAGCGCCACCACGGTGATCCGCGCCAACGCGGGATCGGCCTTGAGGCGTTCCAAGACCTCGAAACCGTTCATCTCGGGCATGACGATGTCCAGCAGCATCAGCTCCGGTGACTCTTGCTGCGCAATCTCGAGCGCCTCGGTCCCCGTGTGCGCCACATAGACCCGGGAGACATCCTCTAGCGAGCTCAGCAATCGCATGACCAGGTTGGCAAAGCCGGCGTTGTCGTCGACCACCAGCACGCTCACAGGATGGCCCTGGTGGCCCGCATGGCGCGCCATCAACCCCGCCAGCACCTCGCGCGTGATCGGTTTGGGCAGACAGTCATCCAGCTCGGTGGCCTGGCTGAGCCATTTGGCGCTGGGAATCGAACAGCGGATCACGGGCACCCCGAACCGCTGACTGATCGCGCCCAACGGTCCGGCCCAAACCGCCTCGGGCCGACCGGGCGGCACATTGACGATGATGGCGCAGGGATGCTCTCGCTCCACCAGTGCTTCGGCCTCCATCTCACTCTCGGCCAGGATCATCTTGTGTCCTCCCAGTTGCCGACTGAGGAGATCGGCGACCTCGTTGTCCTGCTCTACCAGGACAATGGGCGCGATATGGCGGTGCTGCGTCGCGGGGACCTGTCGCAGCGTCCCATCGGACCAGGTCGTCGAGCGGGGCATGGAGAAGAAGAAACTGCTGCCCTTTCCGGGCTCGCTCCGAACCCACATCTCCCCGCCATGCCGCTGCACCAACTGCTGACTGATGGCCAGCCCCAGTCCGGCTCCCCCGCGATCATGTCGACCCCCATTCACCTGTGTAAACGACTGGAACACACCCTCGACCTGATCGGCGGGAATGCCCAGCCCAGTGTCCACCACCGAGACACAGAAACGCTCCTCTTCGACCTCCAGGCGAATCCCCACCTGCCCCACGTCGGTGAAACGCACCGCGTTGTTGAGTAGGTTGATCATCACCTGCTGCATACGCACTGGATCCGCCAGCACTGTGGCCGGCTCATCGGGAAAGTCGAGCCACCATTCGAGCCCCTTTTGGCGAAAGAGCGGCAGCACCGTGTCCATCGTCTCTTGGATCACATCGCGCAGATCGAGCAGGATGCGATGCATCGGCAGGCGACGGGCGTCGATGCGCGACAGATCGAGGATGTCGTTTACCAGATTCTGCAAGTGACGTCCGGCGCGGTACATCTCGCCGATGTCGCTCACTAGCTCGGGGGTCCAGGTCACCCCCGCATAGATCTCGGGCGAGAGATAGAGCATTTCGGCGAACCCCACCACCAGGTTGAGCGGCGTGCGCAGCTCGTGACTGACCGTGGCGACGAACTGCTCCTTGCTGGTCCGTTCCTGTTCGGCCACCTGTCGCGCCGCCTTGAGTTCGTCGTTGGTGCGTTGAACGCGGCCGGTGGCCTCCTCGAGAGCGTGCAAGGTCCTCCGTAACTCGCCGCGGCGCAATTGCACTTCGGAGGATTGCTGTTGCGCCTCGAGATACGACTGCTCGAACCATTCCAGGGCGGTATGCAGCGTTCTGGCCCCCAACCAACTGATGATCGCCGTGGCACTGAGCACCAAGAGCGGCAACTCGGCCTCCAGGAGGCTACCGGAGGGCGCATCGAGCGATGCCATCAGCGCGAGCTCGCCCGCCAGCGATAGCCCCGACGCGATCAGAATCCAGGTCTGGTTCAAGAGCACGCTGGAAAGAACGATAACCAGGGGAAAGAGATAGCCCAAAAGAGGCTGTTGTGCGGAAAAGGCGGCAAGCAGCACGGCGCCCCAAGTGGAGAGCACCAGCACGATGGAGGACACCCTAGGCCATCGATCCCGAGCCAGATAGGCGTACAGGCCCGCCAGCATGGGAAGGCCCATGATGGCCAACCAGGACCACTCCAGCCGCCTCCCACCCACTCGCGGCCAGATCACATACCACATGCCCAGCAGCCCGACCACACCGACCATGGTGGCCAGCCCACCGAGCGTATCGCGCCGCAAATAGTCCAGATCGACCGCGCTGGCGCCCTTTCGCCTCGGCCCTTTACCTTTCGGACCCACGTTCGTCCCTCTTCAGCGGTCTAGCGATAGGCCTCGATCTCATCATAGAGCGCCTGAAACGCTTCATACCCCTCGAAATCGCCGACCATCACATAGAGTCCTTTGGTCCCCAAGGCCTGGATCATCGGGATCACCTCGTCCTTTTTTCCGCCGACGACCTGCACCGATTTGCCGGCATCGAGGATGCGGCGGTACATGGGCCACCATTTGGGGTTGGTGCCGCCCGGCTCGCGCCCCGATTCGGGGGTCCACTCGATGGCGTCCAGCGCATCAATTGCCAAGAGATGGTCGAGGTGAACAATGCACCCGGTGCCATCCAGGTGGTACATGGCATAATCGAGCCATTCGCACTGCTCGGCAAGATAGGGCGCCACAAACTCGGCAAACATGTCGGGCGAGAACATGGCGCAGGCGTCACACTGGAGCTTGGCAGTGCGGCCGTTGCCGTAGAGGTGGAACGCGCCCCAGGCCGAGGCGCCATCCGGCTGCTTGATTAGGTGATAGATGCGATCATAGACATCGAACCAGACCTGATTGATCTCGGCAAGGCGGCGATGGACCCATTCGGGACGCTCGATCAGGTCATAGAGCAGCGGTTGGCTGCCGCGCAGGCTAGCGAGCGTGTCAATGTTTTCGACCAGATCGGGGCAGCCGACAAGATAGTGGCCCTCGGAGGCGATCACGTTGGCCTCGATGATGGCGCGATGCACCCGCCACCAGGGATTGTCCGGACTGAACATGATCGGCTCGTCGTCTTCGGGATGATCGATGCAGGGATTGTACCAGACCGTGGTGTCGGCCAGACCGGGTTCCGAGCCGACCATGGTGGCCAGAGAGCCGGGGCCGATATCGGTGGAGGCCAGAGGAAGCTGATCGCCGACGAATCGGCCGTGCGCCAGCCGATGGCGGGACTTGGCGGCACGCCAGGTCGCATCGAGGTACCGTTGCTCGAGCGATTCGGGAGGGCCTGGATCGATGGTCTGGGCGTGCTCCACGCCAGGGACATCCTCCCACCAGGTGCCGGTGAGTACGAAACCGTCACGGCGCCACCAGGCCAGGTGGTGGCCAATGGCCTGGTCCCAGTTCTCTTTCCACATTGCCTGCTGCAAGATCCCTACCCCCTGTCGACCGTTTGACATGCCACTCATGCTGCCGGCATACTGGCACGACGCTGGATTCCGCGGATCATACCACAAAGAGGATCACCATGAAACAGGACCCCAGCGGGCGGCCGCTGCAGGCGCTCGATACCCCGGCCCTCTGTCTGGATGTCGAACGACTCGAGCACAACATCGCGCAGATGGCGGCTTTTTGCCAGCGGCACCCGGCCAACTTGCGCCCTCACTGCAAGACGCACAAGTGCCCTACCATTGCCTGGATGCAGATCAAGGCCGGCGCGATTGGCGTCACCTGCGCCAAGCTGGGCGAGGCCGAGATCATGGCCCAGGCGGGGATCGAGGACATCCTGATCGCCAACCAAATCGTGGGAGAGACCAAACTGGCGCGCCTGGTCGGCCTGGCCACAAGTTGCCACCTAACCGTGGCGGTGGACGACCTGTCCAATGCAGGCGCCATCTCGCAGGCTGCGGAGCAGGCTGGGGCACAACTCTCGGCGCTGGTCGAGGTCGACATCGGCATGGGGCGCTGCGGCGTGGCGCCCGGACCCCCTGCCGTCCGTCTGGCGCAACAGGTCGATGCCCTACCCTCTTTGCGTTTTGCCGGGCTGCAGGGGTATGAAGGCCACGCAGTGATGGTACCTGATCCCGAGGCGCGCCGCCAGGCAGCAGAGGAAGCCATCGAGCGGCTGTCGGCCACGCGCGATGCGATCGAGGCCACCGGGCTCGAGGTCGGCATCCTATCGGGCGGGGGCACCGGGACCTATGAGACCACCGGCGCGCACCCGGCAATGAACGAACTGCAGGCGGGATCATACGCCACGATGGACGGCCGCTATGCCAGCCTGGGGTTGCCGTTCGCGTGCGCTCTGACGATCCAGGCGCAGGTGATCAGCGTCCCCACCTCTGAGCGCGCGATCATCGACGCAGGGATCAAGACGATGACCGGCGAGTTTGGCCTCCCAACCGTGCTCTCGCCCGCCGGCTGGCGCATTACGCACCTATCGGAAGAGCACGCCACGCTGCAACGCGATGGAGGGGGCGCGCTCGCGCTCGGAGAGCGCATCAGCCTGTTGCCCTCGCACGGGTGCACGACCATCAACCTACACGATGCCTACCAAGTAATCTGCGACGGCCGGCTCGAGGCGGTGTGGCCCATCGCGGCGCGGGGGTGCGTGCGGTAGGGGGGAGGCTGGAGAGGTTGTGAGCGATCCCTCGCCTGCGCTCGCGATGACGAGCCCATCGTTGTGTCCTCCTCAGCGAAGCGAAGGATCCCTCAGAGGCGCACCGGCAGACTCGCCCCCTACCGGAACTTGCCTACGGCTAGTCAGAGGCGTATAATATGACTAGTTTAGTCAAGAACCTATGCTCAGGATTTGCCTACCATGACCGTACGCGAGATTGTGACATCCGAGAATCCGCTGCTGCGGCGACGCTCAAAAAAAGTGCGCCAGTTCGACGAGAACCTGCAAGAGCTGGTCGACGATATGTTCGAGACGCTGCACGCCTATCACGGCCTAGGACTGGCCGCCCCGCAGATCGGTGTGCTGCAGCGCGTTTTCATCGCCGAACTCCCCGCCGAGTATGACGAGGCGGGGAACGAGACGGCCCCGCTCGAGCAGTATGTGTTCATCAACCCCGAGATCAGGCGCATGCGCGGCGAGGAAGAAATGGAAGAGGGCTGCCTTTCGGTGCCCGGCTATCGCGGCGTGGTCAAGCGGGCGACCTTGGTGCACATCAAGGGCCAAGGCCTGAACGGTCGGCCCTTTCGCGTGCGCGCCACCGACCTGCTCGCCGAAGTCTTTCAGCACGAGTTTGATCACCTGGAGGGGATCCTCTACCTGGACCGTCTCGTGAGCCCCGACAAGCTATTCCTTATCCCGGTCGGCCAGGAAGAGGCCAACGAGACCGTGATGGCCGACTAGAGATCGGCTCAAGCAAACACAAGGGGCTCTGACGCTATCGTCAGAGCCCCTGTTTCGTTCTAGGTTGTGCGCCGCTACCGCTCTGCCACTTCCGGCTCACGAACTCCTATCAGGATGACCCCAAAGGCCAGCGCGACGAGCACTGTGACGATCAGCCAGGGGAGCGATTCCGAGAACTCGTAGAGATATCCCGCGCTGAACGAGGCGGCCATCAGCGGCAGCGTGATCATAAACCCCAGGCCGGGGCCGCCGGTTCCTCCTGCCGATGCGCCAATCAGCACCGTACCGCGCCCCAGCGCCGACATGACCCGACCGCGCATCTCGCGCGGCGTCAGATCGGCCATGAGCGCGGAGGCCGAGGTCACCATCAGCGCATGGGCCACGGCATGCGCCATGCGGACCGCCAACGCGCCCCAAAAACCGCTGACCCATAGGAACAGTGGCATCGCCAGGGTCGAGATCGCCAGCGATAGCAATAGCGGTCGACGGCGCCCCCAGCGATCCACCAGTTCGCCCGCCGGCACATAGGCCACAATGCGGGTCAGCGCCTCGATCAACAGAACCAGTCCCCACTGCGAGGTGGACAGTCCAATCCGCTCGACGGCATAGACCACCCAGAATGGGCCCACCAGCGCATTGCTGACAAAGCCCAGTAGCATCGTCAAGCCCAGGCGGCGCTGGTCGGGCGAGATGCAGCGCCAGAGACCGGGGATATCGCCATACACCTCGCGGAGCACGCCGCGCAGATCGCGCCAGTCATGGGAGCTGCTGGCCTCGCCCGTCTCTCGCAGCCACCGCAACTGGATCAGTGCAATGGCCACATAGCTCACCAAAATGTAACCATAGAGCAGGCGCATCCCCAAATCGACACCGAGACGCTCGATCAGCGCGCCGGCCACATAGGGCGCGACGATGGCCACCGCCCCTGCCACCGTATTCATAGTGGCGATACCCTTGCCCCGCTGATCGGGCGCCAGCGAATCGGCGATCAGGGCGGAACTGGCGGGAAAGCGGATACAGCCCATACCCAGCAACACGCCCCCAATCGCGATCCAGTGCCAACTCGTGGCGGTGATGTGACAGAGATACACCAGACCAGAGAGCGCACCGGTGATCACGATCAGACGAACACGCCCTGCGTGGTCCGCCAGGTAGCCGCCGAGGGGGAACATGAGCAGACCGGCCAACGGCGTCAGCGAGTTGATCCAGCCCACCTGTCGGGCGTCGCCGCCGAGGCTCAGAACAAAGAGGGAGGCATAGGGAAACACCATAAAACGCGCAAACATGCCCATTGCCTGGGTGATCGTCATCACCCCGATGTTTCCGCGCAGAATCCGCAGCCAGCCGTTGCGCTCTATCATCGGCGACGTCACGCCCCTTCTCAGTCCGGAACGGTTCCGGTGTGGTTCGCTATGTCTGGGAAGCGTCGCTCTCCTCGCGCCGCGCATTGGTGCGCTCCATAAAGCGGTCCACCTGCACCACGAATCGCTCATGTCGTCCGTCGCCAATCTTGCAGTCGGCGGAATATGCTACTACGTCGAACACTAAACGGCGACCGTCCACTTTGAGCAGCGTGGCATGGGCCTCGACCGGATTGCCCACCGGCGTCGAGGCCAGATGGCGCACATTGACCACGGTGCCGACCGATTTGTGCCCCTCGGATAGGTGTTTGTCGACCGCATCCACAGCGGCGCATTCCATCAGCGCGACCATATGGGGGGTGGAAAAGACATGCAGCTCGCCGCTGCCCCAATGGGTCGCCGTGTTCTGCTCGCTCACCTGGGTGCTTGCGCGGCCCTGCAGGCCGGCCGTCAGTCGTTGCGTCATGCTCTCCCTCGATAAAAAAAGGAGGCCGAGGTTCTCTCGGCCTCTCAATACAGTAGCTTGGCTAGGCGGGCTCTGTCGTCTCTTGCAGCTCCTCGGTCGGTGCTTGGCCGCCTTCGACGCTGTTGATCACATCCTGCAGTTCGGCCGCACCCAGCGTTTCGCGCTCGATGAGCGTCTGCGCGATGGCCTCGAGCGTGGCGCGCTTTTCCGTCAGGATACCGCGCGCGCGATCATAGGCCGCGTCGACGATCTTTTTGATCTCACGGTCGATCTGGGTGGCGACTTCTTCGCCATAGTCGCGCTGCTCTGATATCTCACGCCCCAAAAAAACCAGCTCTTCCTTCTGACCAAAGGTGCGCTGCCCCAGACTGTCCGCCATGGCGTATTGGGTCACCATCAAGCGCGCGAGCTTGGTCGTGCGCCGTAGATCGCTGCCAGCGCCGTTGGTCACGTCGCCAAAGACGATCTCTTCCGCCGCGCGCCCGCCCAACAATCCGGCCAACTCGCTCTCGAGTCGCAGCTTGGACTGAAAGCGGCGGTCGTCCTCTGGCAACGACATGGTATAGCCTTCGGCCATACCGCGCGCCACGATGGTCACTTTGTGCACCGGATCGGCGAGATCGGAGTTGAGCTCAACCAAGGCGTGGCCCGCCTCGTGGTAGGCGATGATCTTTTTCTCCTCGTCCGAGATGAGACGGCTGCGGCGCTCGGGACCGGCCACCACGCGCTCGACGGCCTCTTGGAACTCGTCCATGTCGATGGTGCGCTCGTTGCGCCGCGCGGCCAGAATGGCGGCCTCGTTGACCATATTCTCAATGTCGGCGCCGGTAAAGCCCGGCGTCGTCTTGGCGATCACGGCCAGATCGACGTCGCCAGCCAGCGGCTTGCCGCGGGTATGAATGGCCAGAATGGCCTCACGTCCGCGTCGGTCGGGGCGGTCGATGACCACACGACGGTCAAAGCGGCCGGGGCGCAAGAGGGCCGGATCGAGGATATCGGGGCGGTTGGTCGCAGCCAACACGATCACCTTGACATCGGTGTCGAACCCGTCCATCTCGACCAGAATCTGGTTCAACGTTTGCTCGCGCTCGTCGTGACTGCCACCCAATCCGGCGCCGCGTTGACGCCCGACCGCGTCAATCTCGTCGACAAAGATGATGCAGGGGCTGTTTCGCTTAGCCTGATCGAACAGGTCGCGAACACGACTAGCACCGACGCCCACAAACATCTCGACAAACTCAGAGCCGCTGATGCTGAAAAAGGGCACGCCGGCCTCGCCGGCCACGGCACGCGCCAGCAGGGTCTTGCCCGTGCCGGGCGCACCCACCAGCAGCACGCCCTTGGGGATGCGAGCACCCAGGGCCGTGAACTTTTCTGGCTCTTTGAGGAACTCGACGACCTCTTCCAACTCTTGCTTGGCCTCGTCGACGCCTGCCACGTCCTCAAAGGTACTGGTGGGACGGTCGCCGGTGAGCATGCGAGCCTTGCTCTTGCCGAACGAGAGCGCCTGGTTATTGCCGCTCTGCGCTTGGCGCAACATGAACACCAGGAACAAGCCAATCAGTACCAAGGGCACAACCTGCACCAGGACGATACCCCAGTTCTCCCAGAGACTGGGCCGCAGGACGACCACTTCTTCTACGCCCTGGATGACGTCGGGTTCGACGCCCAGGTTGATCAGCGTCTCGGCCAATCCGACGTTCGGCTCTTTGCGCGAGATGTAGCGGCTGCCGTCCTTGGTCGTCAGTTTGATAATGCCGTCGGTAGTCAGCGACAATGACTCGACGCTCTCGCGCTCTACCAGTTCGGCGACGCGATTGATCGGAATCTCTGAAGCAGAATCGGAAGGGGCGAACAAACTGTAAAATAGCGCGATACTTGCCACCAGAATCAGCAAGTACACGAACGCATTCTTGGGCAGAGCGGGTTTCATATAGACAAGGTCCTCCAGACACGCCAAGGAGCATCGCTGGCCCTCGGCCGCGACGCGTTCCCCAGATTCTCGTAGCCGATTATACCACAGGGCCATATGCTTGGCGAGAAATCGCATGTCGCGCCCCGGGGTCACTGAGCACTTGGTCGGCCCCCGGCCCTATGATATACTGCCCTCGCATCGACCCTGCGCCCACCTCAGCCACGGTCATTGGAGGTCTCGCGATGCCCCTAGTCAGCGTGCTCTGCCGGCTCCAGGAATCGGACCTCGAATGGGACGTCAAGGGGCGCCGCTACCAAGCACTCAAAAGGCAACTGCAGGACAGGACTCTTCTCGCGTCGCGGCAGCAGGCCCAACAGGCGGCCGAGAAATCGCTCGCTGAGCGACGGGCTGAACTCAAGAACGCCGAACTGGAGACCGCCTCCCTGCAGACCAAGCGCGACTCGGTGGTGCAGGACCTGTACGGCGGGCGCATCACCCATGCCAAAGAACTCGAAAACCTGCGGCACGAGAGCGAAAACCTGGCCGCACGCATTGGGGCCCTGGAAGAACGCGTGCTCGAACTGATGGTGGCGGTGGAGGAACTGGCGTCTCAGGTCAGCGAGGCCCGAGCGTCGCTGGAGGCTTTTCGGGCGCAATGGGAGTCTGAGCAGCGGTCGGGCCTGCAGGAGTACAAGACGCTGCGCGCCCGCTTGCAGGCCCTCCAGGCCCTGCGCCAGGAGCTCGAGGGCCAACTACCGGCCAACGTGCTGGCGCTGTATCACGAGCTGCGGCGCTCCAAGGGCGGGCATGCCCTCTCTAGAGCGCAAGATCGCCTCTGCCAGGCCTGCCACGTGCGTGTCCCGACGAACAAGGCGCGACTGCTGGCCGCCCGCGAGACGGTGGTCTCCTGCGATGGCTGCGGGCGCATTCTCTATACCGACTGACGGCTAGCGCGCAGTCAGGAGCCACGCGACTTGAGCAACCCCTATGTCATCGACCGGCCACTCTCCGATCGCGACCCCTATTACGGGCAGGAGCGCCTCTTTGCGCGGATCCGTCGGGGGCTAGAGAGCGGCGAGCGGCTGTTCGTGATCTATGGCCCGCCCAAAGTCGGCAAGTCCTCCCTCCTCAGACAGCTCACATCGCGCCTGGCGGAGGAAACGGTGGTCGAGATCATCGATCGTGCCGCCCTCGACGTGCCCGATGACGCCCCCATCGATCTGCTGGCCCAGGCTCTGAGCACGCCGCTCCCCGACGCGCCTGGCGTCTCTGCAGACCTCGTGCGCACGGTCAAGGCATTGACCGACCCGCAGGACGGCAGATTACGCATTGTCTGCCTGGATGGACTGAGGGGCGCTGCCCTAGAGTTGCGGCCCGCCTGGTCAGAGGCCCTCGAGTCACTCCGGCGGATCCTGCCCACCGACGGCTCTCTGGCCGTGGTCATCACGGTGGCGGGGTGCCCACCGAGCGACTCGCAGCGAACCGTATTGCGCCTGGAACGGCTCGACGAACAGGATGCTGAGGACCTGCTGCTGCAGCCTTCGCGCTCGCGGCTCAGCATCGGCTATGAGGCCGTGCGCCGAATCCACGCATTGACTGGCGACTCGCCCTACCTCGTCCAGGTATTCGGCCACACCTTGTGGGAGCAACGTGTGCGCTCAGGTTGGGTCAGCCTGCCCGAGGTGGAAAAGGCCATCCCCAGCGTGATACAATTGGCCGAGCCGCTATTCCAGTGGCACTGGCAGGGATGCAGCCGCGAAGCGCGTATCGTGCTCTGCGCCTTTGCCGAGCACCTGGGTACCCACGGCCTCGCCAGTGGCGACGAGATTCGCGAGCACCTGCGGCAGGCAGGCATTGAGGCCACGCCTGAGGCCATTGAACAGGCGCTGGGCGAGCTGGAATCGCGCGATCTGCTCGACCGTCTGGGAGGGCCTACCTATCGCCTGGCAAGCGACTTGATGCGCCGCTGGGTCGGTGAGCACTTTCGCGCCCTCGACATTGCCCTGGACGGCAAGCGCAATCCCCGGCAGCCGCGTCGACGCCCGGCTGTGCTGCAAGGACGTCGTATCGACTGGGTCGGCGTGGTGCTTTGGAGCGTGGCGGTCCTGCTGGTTGGGCTGATCGCCTATGTTTGGCGCTCGCGCGAGACGCATCTGTTTTGGACGACTGAACCGACGCCGGTACCGGCGATGACGCCCGAACTGACGGCAGAGGTCCCCAAACCGGAGCACGGCCTGGTCTCTGGCCGGCTGGTCTATATGGCCAAGGAGGGGGATGCCGCGTATTGGTCGATCTATGCCATGCGGCCCGACGGCACCGATCCCGAGCGCCTGAGCGACAGCGAGGCCAACGACACCGGACCGGTCTGTTCGCCGGACGGACGGCGTATCGCCTTTGTCTCGGATCGCGACGGCAACCGCCAGGTGTATGTGATGAACGCCGACGGCAACGAGCAGATCAACCTGAGCAACAGCGCCAGCGAGGATTGGACCCCCACCTGGTCGCCGGACGGCAATAGCCTGGCCTTTGCCTCTTTCCGCGATGGGAACTGGGAAATCTATGTGATGGACGCCAAAGGTGAGGCCGTGCGGCGGCTGACGGACAACACCTTTGCCGACTATGCGCCCACCTGGTCACCGGACGGGCGTACCATCGCCTTTGTGACCAACCGCGACGGCAACCTCGAGATCTATGTCATGGCGCCCGATGGCTCGGGTCAATCGCGCTTTACGTATGACGAGGCCACCGATCAGGCGCCCGCCTGGGCTCCCGACAGCGAGCAGCTGCTGTGGGAGACCTACCGCGAGGGGAACATGGAAATCTATGCCGCCTATCTCGACGGCAGCGAGATGCGCAACCTCTCGCAGGATGCCTATGCCGATGATCACGGCCCGACCTGGTCACCTTGGGACGAGCGCATTGCCTTTTTCTCCAACCGCGACAAGGGCTGGGACGTCTTCACCTATGACCTAGCTACCGGCGAGCGCGCCAACATCACCATGAGCGACGCGCTCGAACAGTACCCCTGCTGGGGACGCTAGACCGGCCGTCGTCCCAGCTTGACCGGATATGGGGTCTATGGTACAAGCTAGCCCACCCCCCTTTTGCCAGACCCACAGTGGAGAAGCGTGATGGGAATCCCAACGGTCTCGGAAAGTATGACCTATGGCGAGCGTCTGGATGCCCTGCGCGCCACCAAACTGGTCCATACCCAGGAAAAGCAGCGCATCGTGGGCGCCATGGATCATGACGACCACGCCCTCATCCTCCCGCCCGAAAACCGTCGCCGAACCGTCGAGGCCATCTCGGGATCGGGCATGCCGATCACCGACGTGCTCTTGGACGGCGTCGAAATGGAGAGCAATCACCCATGCGGCGGGTTCTTTGGCCCACGGCTGGTGGGACGGAACTTTGCCGCGCTGATCGACGCCCATCCGCCCTATCTCGACGCCAACAGCGCCCTGGCCGGGGCGTACATGGCCAACTTTCGCTCCTATGTCAGCCACGGCTGGAACCCCGATCTGAGCTATGACCACCTGAAAGCGGCGCAAGAGCGCTACAACCTGATTACCGGCATCGGCGCCGGCCAACACATGTGCCAGGACATGGCCATCGGCCTGGAGCTGGGATGGGGCGGCCTGGCCGACAAGCTCGCTCACTATCGGGCGGTCAACGGTGCGGAAAAGGCGGGATTCTATGACGGCCTACAGGCAGTGGTCGAGGCCATGCAGCGCTGGATCGGGCGCAGTGCCGACGAGGCAGAGCACCTCGCCAAGAGCGAGACCATCCCCTGGCGCAGGCAGAACCTGATGGAAATGGCGGCCGTCAACCGCCGGTTGGTCACGGCGGCTCCCTCGACGTACCGCGAGGCCTGCCAGTGGACCGTCTGGTACCTGATGGCCGCGCGCATGTTCAATGGGAGCGGCTCGCTGGGGCGGCTCGACGTCCTGTTGACCCCCTTTTATGAGC
>Ga0180436_10003018_pt1 | contig 15628 bp, 15 predicted proteins | sample SS_ome_2_FD_132434 | JGI IMG/M metagenome (GOLD analysis project Ga0180436, IMG submission 132434) | Hypersaline lake sediment archaeal communities from the Salton Sea, California, USA - SS_3_S_2 metaG | ecosystem: Environmental > Aquatic > Non-marine Saline and Alkaline > Hypersaline >...
GATTTGGTTTAACCTGAGTTGAGCGATTTTTACCGCTGAGAATAAAGCGCTCAATTCAGGTTTTTGAAAGATAAAAAGAGATCCGAAGCTCAGGCGTACACTACAGGCGGCCCCAGACCCCTTTCACTTAATGCATTCATGTAATATTATGAATGGCATTCAGCGCTGTCACAGACATATAGACAATGTAAAGCAGCAGGTCAAGAAAATTCCACCGATCAGTACCAGTGCCAGTGCCAACCTGCCTGCAACAACTTGTTCAAAAATATTTTGAATCTAGTGGGTTGCACCAACACAATACCGGATGATCCATAATTGTCAAGTTGATAAAAGAGTGGGATAATAGTGGGCAAAAACCGCTATTTTTTTCATTGGGAACTCAATATGTATTCAAAATAACAACACCATTCTATACACGCCTAATTCAGAATCTGATACTAAAAATCCTAAATTCGAATATCGAAATACGAAACAAATTCAAATATCAAATGCTCCAATAATTCCAGCATGTTCCTCATGCTTACAATCTCCTGTTTGGATTATTTGAATTTTGATCATTCACTATTGTTTCGGATTTCGATATTCATGCTTGGAATTTTCATAGATGAACCACCGCAGCTCTAATAATTACCAACTGATCCGATTTCCCAAAATCTTATTGTTCATAAGATAATAGGTGTGTTCTCAAATTGATTTTGGTATTTTTCAGCCCCAGCTTGGTTCGGATGTTGTGGCGATGGAACAAAATCGTGTTCTTGGACAGAAACAGCATTTCCGCAATTTCCTTATTGGTCTTGCCCTCTTTAACTAAATTGGCCACGCGGATTTCCATGGGGGTGAAATTTAAAAATCGAGAGGATAACTTGCCGATAAAGGGTGAAATGATACTGTTCAGGTTGGAATCCAGGATGTTCACCAGTGTTTCCTGGCTGGTATTCATACGACTTTTTTGCAGGCGCTGAATGTAGGGTACCACCAACTCTTTGACATTGGAAAGGACATTTTCCTGGAGCTCGGATTTATCGTTCTCCCGTTGCTTGAGCAGCACCTTTAAGGCCGTGTTAACTTCCGCCAGATGGTTGGATTGGGCCCGAAGTTCTTTTTCCCTGCGCCGCAGCGCTGTTTCAGCGCGTTTGCGCTCTTCAATTTCCTGTTCCAGTTTCAAATTAATACGGGCTAGCTCAGCGGTCCGCTCCTCGACCCGATTTTCCAGCTGGTCTCGGTATTTTTTTAACTCTTCTTCAGTCTGTTTAAGGTCACTGATATCGCGCAGGGTAACAATATTGCCGGCATGGTGACCTTTGCTGTCAAAATAAAGGGTCGAACTGATCTGCACATCCAGTACTTCCCCCCTGCTGGTTAGGCGCTTGGTTTCAAACAGATTGATCTTTTTACCACCCTTCATCTGCTCAATGGCATGCCGGGTTTCCGGCCAGCTTTCCTCGGGAACAAAATCGATCTGCTTGCCGATCAGCTCTGCACAGGAAAACCCGAAGGTTTGCGCAAAGGCCGGATTAACATAAGTGGCATTACCCTGCATGTCGTAGACAACCACCGGATCCGGAGAAGATTCCAAAAGCGATCGATAACGTTCCTCGCTCTCCCGCAGAATGGCTTCAGCTTTTTTACGTTCGCTCAACTGTTGTTTGACGTCGGCGTACAATTGGGCTTTTTCCAGGGCAATCAGGGCCAATTGGGCAAATCGGTTTAGAATTTTAATATCGCCGGCACCAAATCGCTTTTTATCGTTGACCCGCGCCAGTCCGATGACACCCTCCACCTTATTTCCGGACATCAGGGGAATGCCGACGGCAGATTGCAAGGTATCCAGAGAAGAATCTGACAAACGCCCGGACCAGGTATAATAATTATCCACGATAAGGGGGCCTTCCGCCTGCCAGACTTTACCGCCCAGCCCTTGGCCCAACTTGACACGCAAACCCAGCTGGCCCTCAAAAAACCCCATGCCCACCCGAATCTCCATTTCCCTACGGTCTGAATCGAGCAGATATATGTAACCATGTTCGGTGCCGGTCAGCAGGCATGCGCGATGCAAGATGACTTCCAGCAACTCTTTTTTATCCAGACGATCTATCAGGCCCAACGCGGTTTCATGCAGGGCGGTCAGGTAGGCATTCTGCTGCTGGAGTTCATGCTTGGACGCTTTGAGTGTCCGGATGGTTTCACGCAGGGTATCTTCTTCGGAGTGTAAATCGTCGAATAAGGAGGCCATGATGGATACCATTGTTCAGAGGGCTGGCACCGATTATATCCTGTAGTTTGAAATATCGTACTGCGGCGAAGCCGCCAAAAAAAGAAATTGGCCCGGAAATGATTGATCCCGGGCCAATTTTTTTTTATAAAATCACGACTTTTTTGACATAATCCATAATCTCTTGGGGTTCATCCAAAATTTGGAATATGGCCATATCTTTTTCAGATACGCGTTTTTCCGCCAACAGCCGCGCCTCGATCCAATCCTTCAGCCCTCCCCAGTAATGGCTGTCCACCAGAATGACCGGTAGGGGCCTGATACGGTGCGTCTGTATCAGTGTCACCACTTCAAATAGTTCATCCAACGTGCCAAATCCGCCCGGCAAGACAATATAGGCCGTAGCGTATTTAATGAACATGACTTTGCGAATAAAAAAATAATTAAACTCCAGCCGCACATTTGCATATTCATTTGGTTTTTGTTCAAATGGCAAATGGATGTTCAATCCGGCTGATTTACCACCGGCTTCGGCGGCGCCTTTGTTGGCTGCCTCCATAACGCCACCGCCGCCACCGGTAATGACGGCAAAGTCATTTTGGGCAAAAAGTGCAGCGATATCCTCTGTTTTTTTATAAATCGGATCTTCCGGCAATACTCTGGCGGAACCAAATATGCTGACTGCCGGCCCGATGTCGTGAAGGGCTTCCACGCCCTCCACAAATTCACCCATGATTTTAAATAACCGCCATGATTCCCCCAGCTTCAAATCATCTATGACAAATTGTTTTTCCATAAATTTCTTTCTATACTTAGGTTAATTATTCTAAATAGTTAAATATTGCTGCTTGCATAAAAGATTCGAAACTCGGCACACTGCCGAAAAATTAAACCCGTCAGCCTTTACCCTGGTAGCCAATGATCACCTTGCCCCGATCCACGATCACCGGAACCTTGCGCTCCCCTTTTGATCGCGATAGCATCGTCTCCATCTGATCCTTGTCTGACAGCACATCATAATATACCACCTTGCGACCCTCTTTTTGAAAAGCTTCCCGAGCTGCAATGGTGTACGGTCAGGTATTTTTCCCATAAATTGTGACTTCTTCAGCCATGGAACCCCCTAGTCAATAAATTTATTCATGCCAATACCAAGCATAAATATGCTGTAATCTCAAATGGATATGCTCTTCTTTTTGTTTTATCAGCAAATCTGATGTTTGTCAACGACACCGACTGCACCGCCAATATTAATGTGAATGGAATCCTAAACCGCCGAAGGCAATTGACGGTCGCGGATTTGCAGATTGACAACTGGCAGTTGAATCGTTAAGTTCGGCCCAACCAATTCACAGCTGAGTTCAAAATAAATTTTAGGGAAAACTTGCTCTATTGGCTTGATCCTGTATTCTGGGTAGAATGGCGAAAATAACGACAGAGATCAGCAAAGATGTGACCGTGGTCAACGAATTGGGCCTGCACGCCCGTTCAGCGGCTCAAATTTCTGAAATCGCGAAAGAAGCAAATGCGCCAATATGGCTTGAGCGCGATAACGAAAGAGTGGATGCGCGTAGTATCATCGATATTCTAACACTCGCTTGTGAAAAAGGATCGACCATAACCTTTGTGATCGAAGATCCAGCCGACTTGAATACACTCAATCGTATTGTCAGGCTTGTTCAGGACGGTTTTGGAGAATAAGCCCCATGGCGAACAGCATTCAAAAATCAGAAATCAAATTATCCGGAATCAGTGCATCGCCGGGTATTTGCATCGGTAAGGCTTATCTCGTGGATCGGGAAGGTGTGGATGTCATTAAGCGCTATCGTATTCCCCAAGCCGATGTGCAAAACGAAATCAACCGATTCAAAACAGCCGTCAAACAGGCCAAGACCGAATTAAATGATATCATTGCCAATACACCTGAAGGCCTGCAGCAACATTCTGATATCCTTCAAACCCATGTGGTGCTGCTGGAAGATAAGATGATATTTGACCGCACGGTCGAAACCATCAACAAAGATTACGTGAATGCCGAATGGGCTCTTAAACTAGTTACCTCTAATGTCAAATCCATGTTTCAGGACATTTCGGACCCCTATTTAAAAGATCGGGCCGGCGATATTGTGCAGGTATCCGATCGGATCATGGCCCATCTTGTGGGTGTAAACTCTGTGAGGATTGCCGATATCGACAAGCGGGTTATTCTTGTGGCATATGATCTGTCACCGGCCCAGACCAGCCAAATCAATTTGGAACGTATTAAAGGCTTTGTAACCGTTCGTGGCGGCATTACCTCTCATACCAGCATTATCGCCAGAACGTTGGGGATACCGGCAGTTCAAGGCATCGGCGATGCAACGACGCGAATACAAACGGATGAGATTATCATCGTAGACGGATCAGATGGCAGCGTCGTCCTCAACCCTTCCGAGAAGACCTTGGTTGCCTATGAAGAGCGCCAACACCGTTTTGAATCGTTCCGAGCCAGTATTGCCAGAACCAGCCATCGCCCGGCAGAGACACGTGATGGCCATCGCATCAAAGTGATGGGTAATATCGAGATGCCGGAGCAGGTGGTCTCGGTCATCGATAATGGTGGCGAGGGGATTGGCTTATACCGCACCGAGTTTCAATATCTGTCGCGGTCTCAGTTTCCCAATGAAGATGAGCTGTTCGACAAGTATCAAGATGTGGTTGAAGTCATGCAGTCCGCGCCGGTGACCATCCGTACACTCGACATTAATGGGGATAAGGCTATCCAAAATTCGAATCGGACGGAAACCAATCCGGCCCTGGGCCTCAGAGCCATACGCTATTGTCTGCAGCGACCCGATGTTTTTCAAACCCAGCTCAAGGCCATTTTGCGGGCTTCTTTTTTCGGTGATGTCCGCGTTCTTTTTCCCATGATTTCGACTTATGACGAACTCATGGCATCCAAGGCCGCCCTTCAACAAACTATGGCGGATTTAGACCAGGCCGGCATCCCCTTTAAACACGATGTGGCCGTCGGCGTCATGATCGAAGTGCCCTCTTTGGCCATCATGGCGGATATGATTGCACCGGAAGTCGATTTTTTCAGTATCGGCACCAACGATTTGATACAGTATTCCATGGCGGTGGACCGCAGCAACAAAGATGTGGCCCAGTTATACAATCCACTGCATCCGGCCATCTTGAGGATGCTGAAAATCGTATCCGATGCTGCCAAAAAACATGCCACACCGCTTTTTATGTGTGGCGAAATGGCTGGCGACCCCTTTAATTTGCCCATACTGCTAGGACTGGGTATCGATGAGTTGAGCATGAATCCTCAGACCATCCCCATGGCTAAAAACGTCATCCGGGCTTTGGCACTTTCAGAAACGCAACCCTTTTTAGAAGAGGTGCTCAAACAGACCACGGCCGGCGAAGTGGAGAATCTGACGCGGGAAGCATTTGGAGATATTATCGACAAAGCCTCTTCGCCGGAATAAACAAACAGGGTTCGAGGATTCAAGGGACTGCGAGTTACGAGTTAAGAGTGTCGAGTTGCAATACGCCACATGTAACACGCAACCCAAAACTAAAATTTACTTGACCCCTGGAATCCATGGCCCCTCGAATCCTATATAATCAAAAGGCAAAGCGAGCACATAATCTTTCATCAAAATTTTATAGCTAATCGTGAGATAATCTAGTATTAATACAATGAACCAAAACCATATACAAAAAGTAACCGAGAACCGAAAGGCCCGCCACGATTATCACATCGAAGATACGTTCGAAGCCGGCATGGTGTTGCTGGGCACAGAAGTAAAATCCCTGCGAATTGGCCGCGCCAATCTTAAAGATGCATACGCCAGAATCTCGCGAGGCGAAGTGTTCGTTCACCAGGTGCACATTGGTGAATATCCCTTTGCCTATTATGACAACCACAATCCATTGCGAGTACGCAAATTACTTTTAAATAAGCATGAAATCAAACGGCTGTACGGCAAAGTGAACGAGAAGGGGTATTCCCTTGTCCCCTTAAGCATCTATTTCAAGGGCGGGAAAGCCAAAATGAAATTAGCCCTGGCCAGGGGCAAACGCAAACATGATAAACGCGAGGCCATCCGCCGGCGTGACGAAAAGCGGGATTTGGATCGGATGAAAAAAGAATACAAGTAAAAAATGCGGAGCATTTTTTACGCGGCGGCTATCGCCGCAAATTTTTTCAAAATTAAGCGCTCAGACCTATATCATGGCAACTGGCAATCAATCCAAGCAGCAGACTAAACGTGACAATATCGTGGCAGCGGCTCGTCGCGAGCAGGCCGCAAGGCAAAAGACTTATCGGGAAAAGGCACTGAAGATGTTTCCCTGGGTTTGTGGGCGCTGTGGTCGTGAATTTACCGGCCGGCGCGTGCGAGAATTAACGGTCCATCACAAAGATCATAATCACGACAATAACCCACCCGATGGAAGCAACTGGGAACTGCTTTGCATCTACTGCCATGACAATGAGCACGCCCGCGAGCAGGTGGCCGAGTGGTACCAGCATGATGATTCCAGCGAAACATCACCGTCTCAATCGGACAACAAGCCCTTTGCCGGCCTGGCAGACCTATTGGAAAAAGCCGCCGCCAACCCGGATAAAGATAAGGCCGACTGACTCCTGGCTAAGCCGGGTGATGCTGCGCCCGATATTATTCTTCCATTTCCCATCCAAACACGTCGCTGTAGAATTGTTTGGCCGCCTCTGGATCCGTTGTCATCAATTCGTTCCAGCTAAAGGCCCCATGTGTTTTATAGTGATCTTGCAAATTATCACCTCATTTTTTAGCGTCTGTCAGAAAATCATTCCGCTTCACGACTGGGTCAAGGGAAAACCCCTATTTTTTTCAATGAACATATCATATTGAATTGGCCTCACTAGCGAAGTAGTCTGCCAGATAGGCTGACAAGTCTGAGAATCGAGCTTTCTCTAACGGGCCGTCTAATTTTCTATCACTATTCGGACTTGTTTAGTCGCCTGAGTTCCGCTTCCACCGATGCTGAAAGACCGTCCAGGCTGCGGCTGCGTTGCAGGCGTCCGTTGACATAGACCGATGGCGTACCCCGCAGGCCGACTTCCTGGCCCAATCGGACATCCTCTTTTATCTGACGGGCCACCAGGGGAGATAAGCGCATGATATCAAAATCATCTGCTTTCAAGGCAAGTGCATCACGGATCTCTATGATTTTCTCTTCGTTGATAGAACGGTAATTTTCAAAAAGCTTGTCATGAAACTCCCAGAATTTATCCTGGACATGAGCGGCCAAAGCTGCAGCAGCCGCTTGACGCGCAAATCTATGGCTTCGTAGGGGATAATTTTTAAATACCAGTCTGACGTGTTGGGGATACTTCTCAATCAACTGATCGAGTACAGGTGCCAGTTTGGCACAATACGGTCATTGGAAATCGGTAAAAACCGCTACCGTTACCAGCGCCTGCGCTGCACCTTTGGTGGGAGACCCTTTGATGGGAATTGGATGGATGAAATCAAGCATAAGCACTTGTACACGGTTATTTTTAGTGTCGAGCAGAAAAAGTTGATCATCTCTGCGTCCCGTCTTGATACGATCGACCCCCGGATCAACCGGCAGGGTATCCCGTAAGGTACCGTTTTGTTTATAAACCTGTAGAACGGCATCCGATGTCAAAACATAGATATAGTCGCCGCTATTCGGGATGGCAATGTCCAGCGGGCGTGCATCCAGTTTTAATGTGCGCACAATGCGCGCGTCCACTTCGGCCAGTCCTGATACCGGCAAGCAACAGATAAGCAGCAATCCGATCAAGCATGATTTTATTTTCATGATATTTCCCTTCAATTTTTTTGGCAGCGGGGGCAAATATGCGTGCTCCGCTGACCCACGACAATGCGTTGTATGGGTGTCCGGCAATTGACGCAGCCCTCGCCGGTTCGACGAAAAACCAACAATTCATCGGCATTGCGACCCCTGCGACCCGCCACCGAATAGAAATTGCCGGCGCCGCTGCCCAATGTTGTCCCTAAATTTGCCAGTCCTTTTTTCAATACCAGCGGGATAGCATGGTGTAGCGCTGCCGCTTCCTTTTTTGATAGCGATGAACTGACCCGCAAAGGATGAATACCTGCCTTCCACAAGGCTTCATCCACATAGATATTACCCAAGCCGGCAATAAAACCTTGATCTAATAAGAGCGGTTTGATCAAACGTTTACGTGATTGCAGCATAGCATGAAAGCGTGCAAGCGTAAAACGATCTGATAACGGCTCGGGCCCTAATTTGCCCAGTATTTCTTGGGGGTCCATTGTAAGATAAAAACGACCGAACTTGCGTGTATCTTGAAAACGTAAGGCCATTTTACTGCCAAATATTAAAATGACGTGTTCGTGTGGATTCCGTCTTGAGTCAGCCGCCGCCCAATTCAAACGACCGGTCATGCGCAGATGAATCAAAAGGGTTAAATCCCGAGTCAATGCAATGACAATGTATTTACCCCGGCGTGATATTTCGCGAATACTGCGACCGCTGATCTTTTTTATGAAGGTGGCCGGGGATATTCCGTTAATTGTTTTGGGCCAGTACACCCTGGCATTGACAACTCGGCGTCCTTTCAGTTTCAGCTTGTTTAAACTATCGACCACGGTCTGTACTTCGGGCAATTCGGGCATGCAACCATCCTGGACTTTATAGTGCACTTTTGAGGTCAAAAAAACCCTTACACGATCGTATGAAACGCGGCCCTTTCGCCTCTGAGCAAAACGTTTTATCGCTTCTACACGAGAGAATCTTGTCTCACAATTTGAATTCATCCCGCCTTTCAAGGCTTTTGCCGAGGAACCCGGCTATATCGAATGAGCTTGCCGAATTCGAACGCTCACCCGAGGCCCTCAGTCGCATCCAAGCAAGAAATTCAAATTAAATAATAGTGCACAACGCAGCCGGTTTCAAGACGCAACCAATTGACAAGCCCCCGAACTCAAGCTATTGTCGTCCGTTAAAAAGCAGATATTAGCTTTCAGCGCTAAGCCTTAAGCCGCCGAAAGCTAGTCGCCTACTGCTGGTAGTTTGAGGGCAAAGCACTTGGCCCCTGGGATCCTGGAATCCTGGAATCCTCTATAACCTAAAACCTAAAACTTAAGCTATATAATGCCCCCCATAAATAAAATAACCTTGTTTGTACAGTGCCTGGTAGACGGCCTTTACCCTGAAGTAGGGGAGGCCCTCCTGACACTGTTTAAGCGATTGAATATCCAGGTGGACTGCCCCCTGGACCAGACCTGCTGTGGACAACCCGCCTTCAACTCGGGATATTGGAAATCGGCGCGTATGGCAGCCAAGAAATTTATCCGGACGTTTCAGGGGGCCGAGTGGGTTGTGTGTCCCTCCGGCTCCTGCGTGAGTATGGTCAAGCACCATTATCCGGAGCTGTTTAAAAACGATCCGGCCTGGGCCAGGCGGGCACAAGATATTGGCGAACGCACCTTTGAACTGAGCCAGTTTCTGGTGGATGTGTTAGGGGTAACTGATTTGGGGGCCGTTTATCAAGGCACGGTCACCTATCACGACTCCTGCCATCTGCTCCGAACCCTGGGAGTCCGGGAACAACCTCGACAGCTGATCGAACATGTCAAAGGAAGCCAATTTATCGAAATGAGAGATCCAGATCGATGCTGTGGGTTTGGCGGCACCTTTGCGGTTAAATATCCGCAGATCTCCACGGCCATGGTCGACGTCAAAGTCCGGAACATTATCGAATCGGGTGCCGACGTCGTAACCGGTTGCGATATCAGTTGTTTGATGAATATCCAGGGCCGGTTGAACCGGTTGGGTTCGACGGTTAAGGTTCTGCATCTGGCGCAACTGTTGGCAGGAAAAACATGATCAGCATGAAAATAATTGTCATTTGCTTCGCGTAATTCATAGTAATTTACTTCGTGTAATTAATCGTGGCTTAAAGCTGACCGCACAGGGCCACAATTAATAACGCGCGAAGCGCTAATTACGCCGTAGGCAAAATGACGCGAAGCAAATGACTCGTAATAGCAACTATTAATCAGGAATCAATCATCATCAAAGTGAAATCATCAACCTACACCCAAATCGCTGCCGATGCCATAAAAAATCCGGTGCTGCGCAAGGCCCTGTTCGGACTTCAGGATCGCTTCGGAAAAGGAACGGCCAAGGGCTATTTGGAATTGCCGGAAGGACCCGAACTGCGCCTGCTGGCCCATGATATGCGCAAGCAGACCATCGAGAATCTCGATGTCCTTCTGGAGACATTGGCCGCCAATGTCCGCAGAAACGGCGGCCAGGTCCACTTTGCCGTGGATGCCAGGGCCGCCGTCCAACATTGTCTCGACATTGCCGCCCAGCATGACGTGCGCATGGCGGTTAAAGGAAAATCCATGCTGACCGAGGAAATCGGTCTGAACCACGCGCTTGAGGACGCCGGTATAGAAGTTGTCGAGACTGATCTGGGTGAATACATCATCCAACTGGCCGAGGAGGACCCATCCCACATTATTGCACCGGCCATTCACAAAACACGCCAAGACATTAGTGCGCTGTTTAGCGACAAGCTGGGTATTCCCCGGACCGATGATATTCCGACCCTGACCCTGGCAGCCCGTAAAGCCCTGCGCAAGAAATTCCTACAAGCGGATATGGGCATATCGGGGTGCAATCTGGCCTGTGCCGAAACCGGTCATATAACCACGGTTTCCAATGAGGGCAACATCCGTATGGCCACGACCCTGCCAAAGCTTTATGTTGCCTTTATGGGCATGGAACGGATCGTTGCCGATCTCGGGGACCACGAAATCTTATTCCGTCTCCTTTCTCTGGGTGCTGCCGCTCAGAAAATCGGCGGGTATGTCAGTTATCTGGGTGGGCCGGGCTTAGATGAGTTGTCTGCCGGCCCCAGTGAATTTCACCTGATCATCGTCGACAATGGACGCAGCCGAATCCTGGCCGATCCGGATTTCCGGGAGATGCTGTATTGTCTGCGCTGCGGGGGCTGTCTCAATGTTTGTCCGGTCTACGGGGAAATCGGTGGACACGCCTACGCGTCCGCATATTCGGGTCCCGTCGGAGCGGTGGTGACACCTTTGCTGCGGGGTATCAATCGCTATGCCGATTTGTGCCAGGGAGAAACGCTCTGCGGCGCCTGTATGGATGCCTGCCCGGTCAACATCGACCTCCCGCGTATGCTGCTTTTGCTGCGAAACAAGCTGGCCGAAGGGGATCCGCGCTGGGATGTACGAGTTAAAAATCCCCTGGAACAAATAATGTTTGCCGCCTGGTCACGCCTGGCACAACATCCATTGCTTTACGACCTGGCTTTCAGGCTGGCCCGCACGGGCCAAAAGCTCATTCCAAAACAGGGTCAAATGATTGACCGGTTGCCAGTGATCAGCGGCTGGACCCAAAGCCGTGAACTCAAAAAAATCGCCGATCAACGCTTTGTGCATCGTTTTAAATCGAAATAGGTAGAAAGCCCCATGACTGAGACCGAGCAATCCGCGTTCATCCAAAATATTCGGACGGCACTTGAGCCAACCGAAGCCAGCCAAACCCGCTTGGAAAGCCTCATCCAAAGCAGCCCTGAAGCAGCCGACAGCGCGCTGTTATCCCATATTCAAGGCCGCCACCGCAAAGCACGTCTCAGTCTCCTGGAACGCTTGACTAAGAGCGGTCAAAGCCTCGACGTAGCGGTCACGGCGGCCCAGACAACTGCGTCGGTCTCCGAATCAATCCGCAACATCGCGGCCAATAGCGATGCTGAATGGGGAGATCGAAAGCGTGTGGTAGCCTGGAATCATCCCCTCATCAATCGACTCGAACTCTCTGTTGCGCTAGAATCCCTCAACATCCCGGTCCATGTACCGCAAATAACAGCTGACAATTCAGAAAACAGCATATTTCGCACCCAGGCCGAAATCGCCATGATCGGTGTCACGTCAGCCGATTTTGGGCTGGCCGCAACCGCCACGCTGACCATGAAAACGCGTGAAGGACAGCCGCTCTATGTTTCCTTGCTGCCGTCCATCCACATTGCCGTCATTCGCCTGGACCAGATTATAGCCAACCTCAAAGAGCTTTACACACTGCTTAAATGGGATCCAGACCAACAAAAAGAGGGGATCACCAATACCATGTCCTTTATCACCGGCCCCAGCAAAACCGCCGATATCGAGGCCACCATGGTGCAGGGTGCGCACGGACCAAGAGAAGTGCATATATTCGTCATTACAGGATAGGGGAATAGCGCAAAATCAAACCATTTAACGCTTCATTGAACAGATGGGTGGCAATATCTCAGCATACTGAACATCGAACATCCAACATCAACATTGAACATCGAAATCGGGATCGGGATCGGGATCAAAAAAGCAGGAGACAGCCGCCGTCGCCCCTTCGACAAACTCAGGGCTCTGGCGGGCCAAGGAATTCAGAATCAGCGATCAGCAGGCAGGTAATAACCACAGCAGCTCAAGTCTGATGGCTGCAAACTGAAGTTCACCTTTTGTCATCCCCTTGGAAAAGGGGATCCACAAAGCGTTTGGCTGCTAGCTGAACCCACTCGCCCTTGGATGTTCGATGTTGGATGTTCGATGTTTATTCTTTTTTCCTGGTTTTGAATGTGGCTAAAAAAGGAAATCCTAGAATCAGTTAAGAATAGTCTTCTCTGGGCGGCGAAAACACCTCCAGCACCTCGGCCGGCCCGTCCAGACATTGTCCCTTGTGGGGTACATCGGCGGGGATACACCAGCAATCCCCTTTTTTGACGATTCTTTCTTCAGTCCCAATTGTTAGTGATAATGATCCTTTCAGAATGGTGCCAATCTGTTCGTTGGGGTGGGCATGTTCGGGAATAATTGAACCCTCTGCGATGGAAAAAACAACCATGGTCATTTTTTCACCGGAAATTGATTTAATATCGACACCCGGTGCCAGGGCTTTTGCTGTCAGTTCGTCAGTGGTTTTAAAGTACATGTGCATACCTCATATAGCAGGGGCGTTGGTGATAGAGTTGACCGATTACCTGACTCAGACAGCCAGGCAATTCAATTCCGACTGTAAAATCCGCAAATTCTATACAAAGGCTGTAGCCGTAATCTCCACCTTGGTCTCAAACGGCAGCTTGGCCGCCTGAATGCAGGTTCGGGTGGGCAGGTCGCCTTCAAAAAAGGACACATAGGCTTTATTGAACTCGGCATAGTCGTTCATATCCAATAGATAGGCCGTTATGGTGAGGGTTTTATCCAATGATGAACCGGCTTCTTCGAGAATGATGGACAGATTCTGCATGGCCAGACGGGTCTCATGCGCGACGGTTCCCAATTCGATCTGGTTGGTTTTGGGATTCACCGCTCCCTGGCCGGACACATAGATAATGCCATTATGGACAATCGCCTGGGAATAGGGTCCACCGGTTATTGCGGCTTTTTCGGTCTTAAATATTTTTCTCTGCTCGGACATTTTTTCCCTTCAATTTATATACAGTTCTATTTTTTGGATCCCCGCTAAATCGGCCTATAATCCCAGGTAAGTTCTTTTGATATGCGGATTATTCAACAAGGCTTCACCCGTATCCTGAATGGCAATTTCGCCATTCTCCAGCACATACCCGCGGTTGGACAGGTTGAGGGCGTGGTACACATTCTGCTCGATAAGCAGAATCGCCGTGCCCTGCTCGTTAATTTTGCGGATGATTTCAAATATGGTGCTGACCAGCAAAGGGGAAAGACCCAGGGAGGGTTCATCCAGCATCATGAGCTTGGGCTGGGACATCAGCCCTCTGCCAATGGCCAGCATCTGCTGCTCACCGCCGCTTAAGGTCCCTGCTTTCTGATTCAGCCTCTCTTTAAGCCGGGGGAAAAAATCGAATATCATCTCGATGGTGTTCGCTTTGTTTTTGCGGGTATGGGGAAACTGCGATCCCATTTCCAGATTTTCCAGCACCGTCATATTCGGGAACAGTTGCCGTCCCTCAGGCACATGGCTGACGCCCATTTCAACGATTTTAGACGGTGCCGTCCGGCTGATTTCATTTTCCAGGAAGCGAATCGAACCTTGTTTTGCCCTGAGGATGCCGGAAATGGTCCGCAAGGTGGTCGATTTTCCGCTTCCGTTCGATCCCACAATCGAAATAACCTCGCCATCCATCACCTCAAATGTGATGCCGCGCAATGCCCGCAAATCACCATAGCTTACATCAACATCCTTAACAGACAGCACCGGCATATTCCTTTCCGAGATACGCTTCGATCACACACACCTCGTTGACGATGTCCTCAGGTTTTCCCTGGGCAATCTCTGTCCCGTTGTTGATCACGATCACCCGGTCGCTCAGTGCCATGACACCGCGCATGACATGTTCGATCAGCAAGACCCCAACACCTTGACGTCTGACTTCATCGACCAGGCGAATCAGTTCATCCACTTCGGTGGGCGTCAAACCGGCCATGACTTCATCCAGCAGCAGCACCTGTGGTTGGGTTGCCAGGGCCTTGGCCAACTCCAGCCGCTTGCGCAACGGTAACGGCAAGGACTCAGCCAATTCATATGAATACGGGCCTAAGCCCACAAAATCGATAATTTCCTGGGCCGCATGCATAGCAATTGCGGGTTTCTTTTGGCGTAACAAGGCGCCGACCAGGACGTTATCGCGAACGGATATGTTTAAAAAAGGACGAACGATCTGAAATGTCCGCGCCATGCCCAAACGACAGATCTGGTGCGGCTTGAGTCCGGCAATGGGTTTGTCCTCCAGATGAACCCGCCCGGCATCCATGGGCAGGAAGCCGGTTAGGCAATTGAAAACGGTTGTTTTGCCGGCCCCGTTGGGCCCGATCAGGCCGAGAATCTCGTTTTCTTCCAGCCGGAACGACAGGTCGTTCACAGCCGTCAGTCCGCCGAATTGCTTTCGTATATGCCTTGCTTCCAATAAACTCATGATTTGAATCGTATTATTTTATTAATACCCGCCGCCAGATACGTCAAAATACCTTTGCGCATAAATAGAACCACGACAATGGCCAGAACGCCGTAAAGGACCAGATGCAGCCCTTCCATGCCGCCCTTGCTGAAATAGGCCCGTGACATCTCGGACAAGGGCGTCAATATAAACGAACCCACTATCGGTCCCAAAGCCGTTCCCATGCCCCCAATAATAGGCCGTAAAATAAGTTCGATGGACAAGCCCATGCCAAAGACGGAGTTGGGGTGCAGGTAAAAAATATAGTTGGCATAGAAAGTTCCGGCCAGGGCGGTCATAAACGCACTGATGGAGAGGGCAATCATGGAATATTTAAACGAATTGACACCGACCGCCTGGGCGGCTTCCTCATCTTCGCGAATGGCCACCATCAAACGTCCGATACGCGAAAGCTCCAACACGCGCACAACGCCCACCGA
>Ga0180436_10003019_pt1 | contig 15627 bp, 13 predicted proteins | sample SS_ome_2_FD_132434 | JGI IMG/M metagenome (GOLD analysis project Ga0180436, IMG submission 132434) | Hypersaline lake sediment archaeal communities from the Salton Sea, California, USA - SS_3_S_2 metaG | ecosystem: Environmental > Aquatic > Non-marine Saline and Alkaline > Hypersaline >...
CGGCATCAACGATAAGTTCAAACATGGCCAGGCCCGCATGTTCGAAAAGCGCTTTTTCGTTTTCTCCGAAAACGTGGATGCCGAAGTCAGCTGTGTGGTCAATAATTTTGTAGCGCATGATTGCCTCTGCGAACTGTACACTATCACAAACAACAAGGCGCTGCCAATTCTAATTGGGATGTGTGCGGGGGGTGCTTGTGATTAGATCAGATCTTGGCTGGCGTCTTTTCGTGTACTATATGTCGGCAGCTTTTCGACGGAATCCACAATATGGTGTGGTAATGGGTTGACAAGTGATGCCTTGACTTGTAATGACTCTGGAACAATTCATCAGCCTGGATTTGTTTTCAATTAAAGTGATTGAAGGCTGATTCAAACCATTCCATTGGCGATAATGCGCCGGCATAAAAAGACGTGCCCTGTTTTAATAATTCCATTGATAGAGGGGATGAGTTACCATGATTATCAGCTTTGCAAGTCAGAAAGGTGGCGTTGGTAAAACGACTACGGCAATCAATTTAGCGTCGAGTTTGATCAGGAAAAACAAAACATTGGTTTTGATTGATGCTGATCCCCAAGGCAGTGCAACCACATGGCACAGCATTGAGGATAACCAGGCATTTGAAATCTTAGACCATCCAGGTGAATTGACCCCGGCTGACATTAAGCAATTGGAGACCGCATATGATGCCGTGATTATCGATGCACCGCCGGCCTTGGATGAAAGGGTAACAACAATATTAAAGACCTCAGACCTGGTCATTCTGCCGGTGACCCCTAGTTCTCTGGACCTGTGGTCTTGTAAAGAGACCCTGGACACCATGAAGCCTGATTCGGAAGCGTCTCTGAACGGCAGCGTCAGGCTCCTCATCAACCGTAAGATTCCCGGCACCCGTGTCGGCAGGGAGGTGCGTCAGGCCCTCGAGAAATTTGATGCACCTGTTTTTGAAACCGAATTGTGTCAGCGGGTGGCTTATATCGATGCCATGAAATATGGTGTTTCGGTGATACAGTTCGCCCCGGGCAGCAAGGCCGCTGATGAGATTGAACAGTGGAGTCAGGAGGTTCTTGCGCTATCTAACGGGGCGGCGTCTGAGGATGCTGCTGACAATTCCATAGCTGCGGTCTATAAGGAAGAAACCGAAAATCCACTCTTTCGCAGTTTTCAGAATCATTTCTAGATCGGCGACCACGGGAGGTAGAAATGGCCAAAATGAAGAAGCGCAGATTGCGCTGGAAGGCTTCGGATTCCCGGCAGGCGGTTGGGTATCGGCTCTACTGGGCAGAGGGTGGCGAGGTGGGTTATGACTCGCCTTGCGTGGCTCTAGGCAATGTCACCGAAGTGATACTGCCGGATGATGTAGCGGGTTTCGCACCCAATGGTGGTCCCATAGAATTCGGAATAGCTGCCGTGGACGAACTGGGGAACGAATCGGATCTTGCAACGTTCAAGGCGACCTATCAGTTTAGCATCCCCCTGGCGCCTGAGGGCTTATGGATTGAGTCCCTGGATGAATTCCATTCAGCGGGAGAAGAACCCCATGAAGAGACGTCCTTAGATCCTATAACCCTGGTTGACGATGACCATGAATCCACGGTTGAAAAACAGGCATCGGAAGCGCCCGGCGATATAAAAGATGAGGATATGCGTTATCATTCGGCGGCGCTCTACCAGTATCCGGAGGATGATTAGAATTCAAGCCGTTTTGAAAATCCTGGTCCTTTGGGCCAGGTCAGGGCCCTTAGGCTTGGCCACAAACAAATACCCTGGAATAATGGAGTAATGGAATTTGTGAAATCCGTGAAATCTGTGTCGAATGTTTTACCGGACAACCGACCACGATCTGTCACTACTCCTTAACTGCTTACTTACCTTCCGGGCCCCTTTATTTCTGATTTTTATGGCTCTGGATTTCGGAACCATTACGCCATTGGTTTTTTATAAGAGAATTCGTCCTGTCTTATCCGTGGCATACCCCCCAAGTGCATTAACCCGCTTCTTGAACACGTCCGTGTTGATAATATTCATGAGGGCCTGAATCTTGGCAGACTCAAAATGTTCCTGGGGAATCACCAGGTCATATTGTTCGGTCACCACCGGGATGAAATCCAGGTCAAGGGCTTTGGCTGCCGCGAAGATGCCCAGGCCCACATCCACGGTGCCGCTCAGAACCGCCACAGCCACGGACATGTGGGTGTACTCTTCGGTGTCGTAGCCGTTTATCTCGGCAGGATCTATGTTCCGCTGCTGCAGCCGGTAGTCCAGGAGAATCCTGGTTCCGGAACCGCCCTGGCGGTTCATAAAGCAAAGGTCATCCCGCACCAGATCCCCGATGTCTTTTATACCCTTGGGGTTTCCTTTGGGGATGATGAATCCCTGGTCGCGCATCACGAGGTTGACCAGCCGGACGTCCAGCGTCGGGAGATATTTCATCAGGTACGATAGGTTGTAGGATCCATTTTCAGTGTTGAGCAGGTGTGTTCCGGCCACATGGCAGGCTCCCCGTTTTACGGCCATCAGGCCGCCCATGCTGCCCACATGACTGGACGAGAGGCTGTAGCCTGTACTGCCTCCTTTAAGCTCGTCGGCAATGATATCCAGGGTGTTGTCATGGCTGCCCACGGCCACGATAGTGTTGTCGATGGCGGCCGATGGTTTGAGGAGTTCCGCCTTGACGGGCTGGTTTTCCTGCAGGCCTTCCACATGATCGGGGATGCGGATGATGCCATCTGCTTCGGTAATGCTGGTGATCAACCCGGCACCGCGCGGCAAAGCCGTTGCAACCACACGGTCGCCCACGGTCCCCAGTTTGACCCTTACAAATTCCTCCAGACCGAGTTTGGAAGCCACCTTGCGGGTGGGCTCCACGTACAGCTCGCTGCGCGCCTTTTCCGGTTGACCGCACATCTGATCGATCAGCGGTTTGACGAACTGCTCAAAGGCGATGATGGCTGAAACCGGATATCCGGGAATGCCGAATATGGGCTTGGTGTTGATTTTGCCGACGATGACCGGTTTGCCGGGCATGATGGTGACCCCGTGAACCAGCACTTCGCCCAGTTCCAGGATAACGTCTTTGGCATAATCTTCGGATCCGGCCGAAGACCCCCCCACGGTGAGCACCATGTCAACGTCATCGGCCATGGCTGCCTCTACGGCGGATTTGATCGTGGCAGGATCATCCATCAGCTGCTCACTGCGGGTGAAGGTCGCTCCGGCATCTTCGGCCAGGCTGCCCAGGACATGGGAATTGCTTTCCAGCACCTGACCCGGTTCAAGGGCAGCGGTGGATGTTTGCCAATTCACCAGTTCCGAACCGGTGGGGATGATCAGGATGCGGGGCTTTTTCTTTACCGGCACATTGAAAATGCCGCCGGTAATCAGGGCCCCCAGGCAATAAGGGGTGATGACGTGGTTCTGGGGAAACAACAGTTCGGTGGCTACGATGTCTTCCCCTATTTTGCGGACATGCTGCCAGGGAAAGACCGGTGCTTCGATCTGGATAGCGTGTTCATCCAGGATGTTCAGGTGCTCGATCATGATGACGGCGTCGGTGTTTTCAGGCATGACATGGCCGGTATTTACATAAAAAGCATCCTCGTTGACCTTCAATTCAATGGGTTCGGCCGGGTTGGCGCCAAAGGTGGATGCCGCCCTGACAGCGACGCCGTCCATGGCGGCGGCATGGAAATGGGGGGAGGAGAGTTCGGCTGTTATTGGCCGGGACAGGGTCCTGCCCACTGCATCCTGAACCGGAATGACTTCGGTGGCAAGGGCGGCAAGGGATTGGAATTCAGTGAGGATGATCTCCCTGGCTTCGGCCAGGGTTTTCATCTTCAGATAGACGTTTCTTTGCTTTTTCATTTACGGTCCTTTCAGGAAGTGAAAAAAAGAACGTTGACCTGCGCCCCGGCGTCAAGCCCTTCCGTGTTCTTATCGATTTTAACCAGGCCGTCGGCCCGCAGCATGGTGTTGATCAGGCCGGACTTGCCGAGAATGGGTACTGCTTGAAACGTGTTGTCCTGTTCAACCAGTTTTATGCGAACATAATCCACACGCCCCAGGGAAGAGGCGATGCTCCGGGTGAGCGTTGCCGGACAGGCATAGCGGCGAAGGTGATCGGGTTCGAGGCCACAGATGTGGTCGATAAAGGGCTGCACCACGGCATGGAAAACCACCATGGCGGAAACCACATGCCCGGGAAGTCCCCAGAAGGCCTTGTCATTGGTCCGGGCCAGGATAGTCGGTTTTCCGGGACTGATGGAAATGCCGTGCAGCATCAGCTCGGTGCCGGGAATTTCGGAAAGCACATCAACGGTGTAATCGCGCATGCCCACGGAACTTCCGCCCGAGACCAGCAGCATATCCGATTGGGCCATCCCCTGCTTGCACATGTCGAGAAGGTTGGCATAGTCGTCCTCGACAATGCCGAGCTGGCGAGGAACCCCTCCGGCCTGCGTGACCAGCCCGGCCAGGGTGTAGGAGTTGATGTCACGGATTTTACCGATTGGGGGAACCGTGTCGATGGATACGATTTCGTCCCCTGTGGAAAGGATGCCGATGACTGGCTGCTTGAATACCAGAACCGACTGGCGGCCAAACGCCGCTAAAAGACCGGTTTCCTGGGGCCGCAGGCGCTGCCCTTTAGAAAGGACGGTCTGGTTTTTTGGGATGTCTTCGCCGATGGCCACCATGTTTTGACCGGGTGCCACGCTTTTAAACACTTCGATGGTGGTTTCATCGATGGTGTCGGTGTGCTCCACCATGACGACGCTGTCTGTGCCTCTGGGGAGCATGCCACCTGTGGAAATTTTAGCCGCCTCCCCGGGTCCAATGGAGAATTCGGGAATTTCCCCCATGGCCACGGTTTGGGGTACGTTGATGTAGGCTGGATTCCCGTCCGAGGCGCCAAAGGTGGAAGCGGCACGGACAGCAAATCCGTCCATGATGGCCCGGGGAAAGTCCGGCAGATTCACGTCTGCCACGATGTCTTCGGCCAGCACCCTGTTGACGGCTGCCTGCACGGGAATTTCTTCTTGGCCCATGCGGTTGAAGCCGAATCTCATTTCCAGGGCATCATCCAGGTCGGTTACTTTGAAGAATTCTTTCATACGCGAATACCTGAATCTTGCACAAGCCGGAGGTTTCCATAGGCCAGGCACCTGAGGGTGAAGTCGTAGCGGTTTACTTCGAACCCTCAGTAACGCAGCATATGGAAACTTCCGGCTTGCCTTCCGGGTGAAATTTGATGATTAAAAACGACTATTATCAATTTAACCCATTGTGTTTATTAGACTAATGTCAATATTTGGCCTGACACCTTATCGTTATTAGGTTTACAAAATTATTATCAAATTTCATGCAGGATTCAGGCAATTGCCTTGGCTGCGTTAACCAGCATCCAGATGCCCACCACCACGAAGAAGATGCCTGCAGCAAGTTTAACATAGTGTTCGGGCAGGTACTTGCTCAATACTGAACCGAATACCACGGCAATTAGGGTACTCAAAAGGAGAGCCAGGCCGGCGCCGATAAACACTGAGAGTTTGGGATCGCAGTCGGCGGCCAGGCAAAAGGTGGCCAGCTGCGTCTTATCCCCCAGTTCGGCCAGGAACACCATGCCGAAGGTGGTCATTAGAATCTGGTAATCTATCATGTCATAACTCCTGTAATAGGTATGTCTTTACTATTTAAGCCTTGTCAAAATGTTTTACCTCGGACGGAAACAAATACATTGGAGTGTTGGAGCAATGGAGTGTTGGGATAATGGGTTTTGGGTGTCAATTTTCGGGTTTCAGGTTGCTGACCGCCTTCTGTCCTCCGGCTTCCGCCCTCCGGCTGTCTGCCTCAGCATCCCCATTACTCCATCACTCCAATACTCCATTGGTTTTTCTTCAGTCTACTCCCTACTCCTTACTGCTTACTCACTTTCAGGGCGGTTTCCACAATATTGTCCACGGTAAAGCCGTTCTGTTCCATGTTGATGCCGCCCGGGGCCGAGGCGCCGTATCCGGTTATGCTCACGGTCAGACCGTTCTGGCCGACGTATCGCTGCCACCCCATGTCCGATCCGGCTTCCACGGCAATGCGGGCCTTGACATCCGGCAACAGGATGTTGTCCTGGTAGGCCCGGGGTGCCGCTTCAAACAGCTCCCAGCTGGGCATGCTGACCACCCTTGCGGCAACGCCTTTTGTCTTTAACTTCTCCGCGGCTTCCAGGGTGACGTGGACTTCAGAACCCGTCGCAATCATCACCATATCCGGCGCACCGTCGGTGTCAGCCACCACATAGGCGCCCTTGGCCAGGTCGGCAGCGTGCCCGTGGGTTCCCTCCGCTAAAATCGGCAGCTTTTGGCGGCTTAAGATGAGTGCCACCGGTGTTTCCATCTGCATGGCCAGACGCCAGGCTTCGATGGTTTCCGACATGTCTGCCGGCCGGATGACCGTCATGCCTGGAATGGCGCGCAGGGCAGCCAGATGTTCCACCGGCTGATGGGTGGGTCCATCCTCACCCACGGCAATGCTGTCATGGGTGAACACATAAGTGACCGGCAGCTTCATCAGACAGGCCAGTCTGATGGCAGGCCGCATGTAGTCCGTAAATACGAAAAACGTGCCGCCGTAGGGGCGCACGCCTTTGTGCAGCGCCATGCCCGACATGATGGATCCCATGGCATGCTCGCGGACACCGAAGCGGATATTGCGGCCGTCATAGGCGTCTTTCTGAAAATCATGGGACGCATCGATGTAGGTTTTGTTGGAAGGCGCCAGGTCGGCAGACCCGCCGATCAAATCGTTCACATTTGCAGCAATCGCGTTGAGTACTTTTCCGGAAGCAGCCCGCGTGGCCACCGGACCTTCGATGTTGCGCAGATCGTCCAGGTCCGCATCCCAGCCCAAAGGCAAGATGCGGTTGATGGCGCCCTCCAGATCTTCGGCTTCTTTTGGATATTTTCCTTTATATTCGGCAAAACGCGTCTTCCACGCTTCTTCAGCAGATTTCCCAGCAGCAACACTCCCACGCATGTGCGCAAGGGCTTGATCCGGGATGTAAAAGGGCTTGTCCGGCATTCCCAGGTTTTCTTTGGTGAGTCGCATTTCCTCTTCGCCCAGGGGGGCGCCGTGGGCATCTGCTGTTCCCTGTTTGTTGGGGCTGCCGTGGGCAATCTTGGTGCGCAGCATGATCAGGGTGGGCCGTTCCTTTTCTTTCCGGGCATCCGCCAGAGCCGTTTGTATGGCTGCCGGGTCGTTGCCGTCCGCCACCCGCACCACGTGCCATTTATAGGCGCTGAACCGCTGTCCCACATCTTCGGTAAAGGCGATGTCCGTTGAGCCTTCGATGGATATCTGGTTGTCATCGTATATGCAGGTCAGCCGTGAAAGGGCCAGGTGCCCGGCCAGGGAGGCCGCTTCTGAGGCAACACCTTCCATCATGTCCCCGTCGCCGCACATGACATAGGTGTAGTGACCGACGACCTCACAGTCGGGTTTGTTGTAAACAGCCGCCAGATGCCTTTCGGCCATGGCCATGCCCACGGCGTTGGCAAAACCCTGGCCCAGCGGCCCGGTGGTGGTTTCCACTCCGGGGGTGTGACCGAACTCGGGATGTCCGGGTGTTTTGCTGCGCCACTGGCGAAAATTCTTGAGATCGTCCAGGGAAAGGTCATATCCGGTGAGGTGCAGCATGCTGTAAATCAGCATGGATGCGTGCCCGCCGGATAGCACAAATCGGTCCCGGTTGAACCAGTTCGGGTTTTCCGGGTTATGTTGAATGGTCTGCGCCCACAGTACATAAGCAGCAGGCGCCAGGCCCATGGGGGCTCCCGGATGCCCTGAGTTGGCTTTCTGTACGCCGTCCATGGAGAGCGTTCGGATGGTATTAATGCAGAGTTGGTCAATATTGCCGTTGGTATCCGCTGTCTGGTTGGTCATGGGTTGATTTCCTCCATAATAAATTTTATTTTTAATGATTTGATATACCATAGAATTAGACTTAGTTCTTTCCATTCTTAAAAGTTGGATGCACATTTGGGGTGAAAATTTATTATAAGGCTCTCATCCACTCGGGTTTTAACGAGATGTCGCCTGCCAGGCCCTGTTCGATAAGCGCCAGGGTTTTTTCCTTGTCCCGTGGCATTCTGGCCTTGATGGGGAGATAGTTGGAGGCATGGTTGGCATGGAAAAGCCCTCTTGTCAGGTGGGTGTGTTTAATCATGCCGTGCAGTTCCCGCAGCATTTCATCCGCATTCAACAGGTCGAATTGACCGGCTTCGTAGTCGTCAAACAAAGGGGTTCCCGGAACCAGCATCAGGCTCAGGGCGCCCACATATTCCGGATCGATGGCGCTCAGCACGTTGCCGGTTTCCCGGGCATGCACATCCGAACGTTCCCGGCCGGCCAGACCCAGTAGCACGGTAATGGATAGCTTGATGCCGGCCGCCCGTATTTTTTTCCCCATTTGGATCATCTTTTCGGCGGTGGCGCCTTTTCTGACGGCTTTCAAGGTAACATCGTCGCCGGTTTCCAGACCCATGTAGCCGATACCCAACCCGTGCGCCTTTAGTTCCGCCAGTTCTTCCGAAGTTTTCATTTGGATGCTTTTGGTGTTGGCATAGGCACCAACGCGGGTGACCCAGGGCAGTTGTTCCTGGATGGCTTTGAGTATTTTCAACAGCCGCTTCTGGGGGACGATCAGGGCGTCGCCATCACACAAAAACACCCGCCGCTGCCGGCGGCAGTATTCGCGGGCAAAGGCGATGTCTTCCATAATGACATCATCGGATTTGATCTTGAAACGCTCGCCAATGTATGTGCCGCAGAAGGTGCATTTGTTGTGTGAACAGCCCACGGTGACCTGCAGCAGAATGCTGTTGGCTTCACTGGGGGGTCTGATGATCATTCCTTCGTAATGCATTTTAATTATTACCTAAGTTGTATGATTGATAACGTCCGCCTGCCGATTGATCCGTTTGTATACCCTTCACACGGTTGATTTCATGCAAGCGTCAGGTAATAATTTTGCAACCCCTACATAAGATGTCAAGCCTTGTTGAAAAAATCAGGGATAACTGGTAATAAGCACCATTCATAGCGGTTGTCACCTATAGGTTCCGCTACGACCTATAACAAACAGGAGAACTATTCTTTGGTGGTTGTCAATTTGTTTGAAACATAACAACCGCTATTCAACAGATTTTCATCGGAAAATCTTATACCTGAAACAAATTTAGCTCCAACTAGTTAGGTAATAGGCAATTGCCTCCCCATGTTTTCATCGCACCAATGGGTTGAAGCCTAAAAAGGCATTAGAATAGCGTTTGCGCAGAATTGCTGTAAGTCATCAGGTATAATTAACGGCCACCCTGAACTTAGTTTCGGAAGGTGATTTTTCCAAACGCTATAAAATTAGAAGAAAGCACAGGAGACAAGGTAATGGCAAAGTTGTTATGGCAGCCCTCGGAGCAGAAGATCAAATCAACCAACCTTTATGCGTTTATGACCAATATCAACGAGCAGTACGGCACCGATTTTTCTGATTACGCCGCGCTGTATGAATGGTCCATCAACAACATCCCGGAATTCTGGGCAGCCATGTGGACATACGCGGATATCATCGCATCGCAGCCCTATGAACAGGTACTGGACGACCCAAAGAAAATGCCGGGGGCCCAGTGGTTCTCGGGTGCCAGGCTCAACTTTGCCGAGAATCTCCTGCGCTATCGCGACGATCGCAAGGCGCTGGTCTTCAATGGCGAGAGCCAGGTCCACAGGACCTTCACCTATGCCGAGTTGTACGATGAGGTCGCCCGCGTGGCCAACTCCCTGAAAGCGGCGGGTGTGGCTGTCGGAGACCGGGTGGTGGGCTTCATGCCCAATATGCCCGAGTCCATCGTGGCCATGCTGGCAGCCACCAGCATGGGAGCGACCTGGTCTTCCTGTTCCCCTGATTTCGGGATCAAGGGCGTGCTCGATCGTTTTGGTCAGATCAAACCCAAGGTGCTGTTCACCGCAGACGGCTATTTTTTCAAGGGCAAGCGCGTGGACTCCCTGGGCCGTATCACCGATATTTTAAAACAGCTGCCTTCCATCGAAAAGCTGGTGGTGGTGCCCTACACCGAAGCCTCTCCGGACATCAGTGCCGTGCCCAATGCGGTGATGTACGCTGATTTCCGTTCCAAAGACACAGGACTTGAGATCGATTTCGAACAGTTGCCCTTTGAACACCCCCTTTACATCATGTATTCGTCAGGCACCACAGGGCTGCCCAAGTGCATGGTGCAGAGTGCCGGGGGTATATTGATCCATCACCTCAAGGAGCTTATGCTGCACACGGACCTGAAACGTGAGGACACCATCTTCTACTTTACGACCTGTGGATGGATGATGTGGAACTGGCTGGTCAGTTCACTCGGGGTGGGTGCAACGCTGGTGCTTTACGACGGCAATCCCTTTCACCCGTCCCCTGGTGTTTTGTGGGAGATGGCCCAGGACGAAGGCCTCACGGTGTTCGGGACCAGCGCGGGATACATTGCCGCCCTCCAGGCCGCCGGGCTGAAGCCCAAGGAGCAGTACGATCTTTCCAAATTGAGGGCCGTGCTTTCCACGGGCTCCCCCCTGTCCATCGAAGGCTTCGAGTTTATCTACGAAGCCGTCAAGTCCGACCTCCAGTTGGCCAGTATTGCCGGCGGAACAGACCTGAACGGCTGTTTTGCCCTGGGCAACCCCATGGGGCCGGTGTATGCCGGGGAATTACAGTGCCGGGGCCTGGCCATGGACGTCCAGGCCTGGAACGAAAACGGCGAGAATGTGGTTAACGAACAGGCCGAGCTGGTCTGCACGGCACCGTTTCCGTCCATGCCGGTGCATTTCTGGAATGATCCGGATTTCAAAAAATATCATTCCGCCTATTTTGACGTCTACCCCGGTGTGTGGCGTCACGGGGACTACATCGTTGTCACGGAAAGGGGCGGTGTGGTTATGTTCGGCCGCTCGGATGCAACCCTGAATCCCGGAGGCGTCCGCATCGGTACGGCTGAAATTTACCGCCAGATCGACCAGGTCGAAGCGGTGGCCGACAGCGTGGTGGTGGGTCAGAACTGGAAGAATGACGTGCGGGTCATTCTGTTTGTCAAGATGGCCGAGGGCTTTACCCTGGACGAAACGCTTAAGGCCAAAATCAGGCAGACCATCCGCGTCAATGCCTCGCCAAGACATGTGCCGGCCAAGATCATTGCCGTAACGGATGTACCCTACACCCTGAATATGAAAAAGGTAGAGATCGCCGTTAAGAAAGTTATCCAGAATGAAACCGTTTCCAACAAGGATGCACTGGCCAATCCTGAAGCGTTGGACGGATACGCCAATATCAAGGAACTCCAGGAAGACTGATCGCGTTGACAACGTATAGGTTCTGTGGTTTAGATCAAATGTATTCCGCCAGATATCAGGCACTCCCAAGCATTATCCACTGGCCGCAATAAAACGGAGCAAAACAAGTGAAAACAGACTTTCTTAAAGACAATTCGGAGCTTATCGAAAAGCTAAAACAGATTCCCGTCCTGGAACTGTTGAGTGAAGCAGATCTTAAAGAACTGCTGGCAATGGCCAAGCTGAAGCAATTCGAACCCGGTGAAACAATTCTTACGGAGGGTTCCCATGACAACTGGATATTCTATCTGGTGACCGGAAAAGCCAAGATTGTCAAGGACGGGAAGGAGCTGGTCACCCTGCGGCGCATCGGGGATGTGTTCGGAGAGATGGGCATCATCGGCGGAACCGTCCGCTCCGCGTCAGTGGAAGCCATAGACAAGACCGTCTGCCTGGCAACCGACATCTCGGTCATTGACCAGATGCCCAAGGAAAAGCGCTCCGACATCAAGTACGTTGTCTTCAGGAGTTTTGCCGAGATCCTGGCCAACCGCTTAAGGGAAACCACATCCGAGCTGCTCAAGTGTAAGAAAGAGGTGGAGCTGCTGAGAAAGAAGCTCGCTGAACTGACCTGAAGACGACCTTGTACGCTTTAAGAAAGTTTGAAAAGATGTCCTGACCTTGCTGCCGACGCTGCCTGCAGCAAGACATATTTTAGAAATTTTTTCTCGGCGACAATAGAATCCTCCTCATTGTAATCATCAAGGTTTTCACGAACCCGGAATGCTTTCCTGTACGTTTGGATCACTGAAATGAAAGTAACCCTATTAATGGCTTTGACGGCAGACGGCCTGATCGGTCGGGACGACACCCATCTGACGGACTGGACGGCTGCGGAAGACAAAAAACTGTTTAAATCATTTACGCAAAAAGCCGGGGTGGTGATCATGGGGGCCAAAACCTTCGAGACGCTGGACCAGCCGTTGCCCGGTCGCAAAGTGATTATTCTCACCCGGAGGAAGGACAGGAAGACCGCCTGGGACAATGTGGTCTTTACCGGCTTACCACCGGATAAGCTCTTGAAATCGCTGGAGAGTGATGGGTATGAGCATGCGGTTGTGTCAGGCGGGGCCACCATAAACGCCCTTTTTGCCAAACAGGGTCTGATCGATGAGGTCATCCTGACCTATTCGCCAATTATTTTCGGGTCGGGCGTACCGCTGTTTAAAGGGGATGTTTCCATGGATCTGGCCCTTGTGAAGGTCAGCCGCCTGGGTGACAATCTCATTTACGCCCACTACGCGGTGGTAAAGCCCTAGCGGACGGTGCGTCGGAGGTCGGAGGACAGAGGCCAGAGAACAATTAGCCATTAAGTATTGATTACTCGTTATTAAAATAGGTGGTTAGTCAAAATAAAAATAATTTTCTTTATTCGGACAAAAGGAGTCAGCAATGGGAAAGCATTTTGTACTGGTTCACGGTGCCTGGCACGGCGGCTGGGTTTTTGATGAAGCCATCAAACTTTTAGAGTCCGCAGGGCATACGGCTGAAGCACCCACCTATCCGGGGAACAGCCCTGGAGAAGAGCGCGGCGGCATTACGTTTGACATCATTGTGGATGCAGTGGTCGATGTCCTAAGAAAGCAGGCCGAACCGGTGGTTCTGGTGGGACATTCCAGTGCGGGTTTCGTACTTCAGGCTGCTGCTCCCCAGGCAGCTGATAAAATCGAGCGCATGGTGTTTTATAACACCTTTCTGTTGCCGGACGGTAAAGCCCAATTTGACCTGGTTCCGCCCGAAGCGGCTGAAGGGCTGAGCATGGCAGCCAAGGCCTCCCCTGACAATTCGGTGCCGGTCATCCCTGAATTCATTCGCGACACCCTGATGACCGGCGACAGTCAGACGGATCAGGATGCTGTTATGGAAAAATGTGTTCCCCAGCCGTTTGCGCTGTTTACAACCCCTGTCAAGACGGCTCCTTTCAGAGCGCTGGACATCCCGGTTTCGGTACTTTTCTGCAAGGATGACACGTCTCTGCCGCCCGGGGCTTACCTGGGCATGGCCCAGGCGGAATTGGGCGAATTCAATCTGGTGAAAATAGACGGGGGCCACGAAACCGTTTTCACCAACCCGGAAGGTTGGGTCAAGGGCCTCATACAGGCCATTCCGTAATAGGGGCAGGGTGCCCGGGATGGATTTGGAAGGCACCTGCCAACGTGCTGGAAATGGTCACAGAAGAGGGCTTGCGGTCGAAGTAGACCAGGTGGGAATAACAACGACAGTCAGAGGAACCGAATCCCTTGACCGGACATTGGCTGGTGTCAAGGCTTAAAAGCCTTTTGGTCCAGGCATGTTCAGAACGCTGTGGGGTAGCGGAAACCCAGATGTCCTTCAGTGTGGCAGCCCTGCGCAGGTAGTCAATGTGCCAGTGGGGCTTGGCAGATAGCATGCAATGGTGCTTCAAGCGTGCATCCAGGCCACCGGGGCCGAAGGCGCTGCCCACATAAGCATAGGTGCCGCGCTTGAAGTCAAAACTTCCCAACTTGCCAATCTGCAGCCTGACGCCCTTTTTCAAGAACAGGATCAGTGCATAGGTGCCTTTGGCGCTCAATCTTCAATCCAATGCCATATCAACCCAGGTGCCAAGGGTAAGCGGCACCAGGTCGGCTGGTTTCAGTTGAAAAACGGCAAACGGCGTGCCGGCTGCCGCCCAGATCACCTCATATTGTTTGAGATCCGGGTCCAGCAGGGTTTTCAACGGGGCAAGATGGCCTGCCGGCGGAATGCCGCCAATGGCAAATCCAACGTTTTCCTTGACAAAATTTCCATCTGCTCTGCCCAGTTTCAGTCCGGTGGCCTTTTTAATCTTTTTCAAGTCTACCCGGTTTACGCCCGAGGCAATCACCAGGATGGCGTCTTCCGTGGATTTATCTCTGAAAATGAGCGATTTGGCAATCTGGGCCACACGGCACCCGATGCTGTCGGCAGCCTCCTGGGAGGTGCGGGTGGAACCCGGTAATTCCTTGACCTCGAAGGCGAATCCCCTGGCAGTCAGAAAGTCCTGCACCCGTTGGGCGCTGTCTCTGAGTTTTTGCTCCATCTGTTTCCTTCCAACGGTTGATTGTGCTGTACATTCATTGTAGTACCTATAGCGGCCGTTTTCATTTTAATGGATAAAAATAAATTCAATCACGAAAGCACGAAATCAGGAAAGCAAGATAATATTCATGGTCTTTTTCGTTTTTTTGGACTTTCGGCTTTTCGTGATAAATGCTTTATATCTTTTCCGGTCTATCCGGGTTAGGTATTAGATACATTCGCAAAATAAATCAAGTATTCAGGGTTGGCCGGCAGGAGGTAAAATGCTGAACAATACCTTGACCGATAAATTGAACAGCTTGGCAGAAGCATCAGGCCTGGACGCTATCGGGTTTGCCGATGCATCCGCGTTCAAAGACTACAGGATGAATCACTCCATTAGAAGGGACCCTTTACTTTCCCTGCTCGATGCCAAAACCATCATTGTGGCCGGGATTTACATCGGCGGCATCACCCTGCCGGTTTGGCAGGACCCCTGGTACGGCCGCACCAGCCGCTTGTATCTATCAGGCTATTTTCTGGATATGGTCAAACCCCTGGAGCCCCTGGTCAAGTTCTTGAACGCAAAGGGATATAAAACCGTTATCTGTGACGGTACAACCGATGAAGGCTCTGTCCTGCCGTTGAAACTGGCTGCCGTCAGGGCCGGCCTGGGCTGGCAGGGCAAACATTCCCTGCTGATTTCAAAACGATTTGGCACCTTCCTGGCCCTGGGCGGTATCATCACCGATGCTGAGCTCGACCACAATCAAAAAGCGGAACCCAACAGGTGCCGCGATTGCGACAAGTGCCAGCAGGCATGCCCATTGGGGGCCCTAGAAACGCCCTATGTGCTGAACAGAAACAGATGCATGTCCTATTGCCTGGCAGTGGAAAACCTGCCTGATGCGGTCCAGGCGGCTATGGAGAACAGAATCGCTGACTGCGAGATCTGTCAGGATGCCTGCCCCTGGAATAAAAAACACATTGAACGGCCATTGGCCACAAAGATGACGCGCTCTTTTCAGAAGCAGGCCGCGGAATGGGAAAGAACCTGCCATCTGCCGGAACTGGCTATGATTTCAGAGGAAACGTTTAAACGTAAATTTGATTGGCTGAATACCGGTTATACGTTTGACATTTTTCAGCGCAATGTCGTGCTGGCGCTGGAGAATGCCAAG
>Ga0180436_10003023_pt1 | contig 15620 bp, 12 predicted proteins | sample SS_ome_2_FD_132434 | JGI IMG/M metagenome (GOLD analysis project Ga0180436, IMG submission 132434) | Hypersaline lake sediment archaeal communities from the Salton Sea, California, USA - SS_3_S_2 metaG | ecosystem: Environmental > Aquatic > Non-marine Saline and Alkaline > Hypersaline >...
ATCGGCCCGGCTTGTTGGAAAGTCGCGCCACCCTGATCGAGCAAGGCCGCCAGCGCTTCGCCGAGATCCGCGCCGGGCTTGCGCTCGATGCTGCCGATACGCTGCGTCCGATGCTGAATCGGCGCCGACGCGCGACCGAGCTGGGTGGGCGTCGGGAGGCGTTGGAGTCGGCGGTCAAACAGACCGCGGCAAGACGTGAGGCCGTGGCGGATAAGCTGGCCGCAAAGCGCAAGCAACTGGCCAGCCTGCCGGCACCCATCGACGACGCGCGCTTACGGCAGGCGGTCAACGAGGCGCACCGGGCCGGCGACCTGGATGGCGCGATCGATGAAGCGAAGACGCGCGCGGCCGAGCAGCAGGCGGCCTGTCAGCGCGAGCTTGATACCCTAGGACTCTGGCAGGGGTCGCTGCAGGATCTGAGTCGGCTGGCGTTGCCAAGTGCCGAGACACTGGCGCGCTTCAGCGATCAATTCCAGGCCTTGGACGAGGAGCAGCGCCGCCTCAACCAGGCGATTGCCGAGCTAGGCACCGAACAGCGCCAACTAGAGGCCGCATTGCAGGCGCTGCGGCTCTCTGGCGCGGTGCCGACCGAGCAGGAACTCACGCAGACTCGGGCACACCGCGACCTGGGTTGGCAGCTGTTGAAACGGCAGTGGATCGAGCAGGTCGACGTCAGCGCTGAGGCGCTTGCATTCGCCGGGGATCTGCCCTTGCCGCTGGCCTTTGAGCGTGGCATCGGCAGCGCCGATGAGATCGCGGACCGGCTGCGTCGGGAGTCTCAGCGGGTGCATGAGCAGGCGAGTGCGCAAGCCAAGCTCGAGGCCGGCGAAAGGTTGAGCGCGGATGCCCTGTCCAGGTTGCGGCGCATTGGGCAGGAGCGCGACGACCTGGAAGCGTCCTGGATCGCGCTCTGGTCGGCGCTCGGGATCGCGCCGCTGCCGCCACGCGAGATGGTGGTCTGGGTCGAGAAGGCGCTGCGGCTGCGCGAGCGCTTGGAGCAGGGCAATGAGCTGCAGCACGCAGTGCAGGCGTTGGAGCGAAACCGAGAAGCCCAGCGTCGCCGCCTGCTCCGCGCCTTGGCCGATACTGGTCAGCCTTGGCCTAAGCAGTCGGATGAGAGGAAGACGCATGCCCAGGCCGATGTGCGGAGCGATATGCAGGGCGATGCGCAGCGCGCTGTGCCAACAGAGATGCTGCCTGCTGGGGAGGCTGATCCAAGCTCTGATCTAGGCGCTAATGCACGCATTGAGCTCAGGCCAATGCTGCAGCATGCTGAATCTTGTCTCAGTGCGATCGAGCACAGCTCACATCTCAGGACTGGGCTTGAGGAGGCCATCTCGGAGCTGGAAGATACTGAGCAGCAGGCCGATCGCGAGTCAGCACGGGCGCAAGCGGAGCTCACAGATTGGATAGCCGATTGGGCAGCGCTGATGCGCGAGCTTGAGCTCAAGGAGCAAGCCACCCCGGGTGAGGTCTCGGACTACCTCCAAGCCATTGCCGCTGGCCTGCAGTTGCTGGATGACGCGAAAAAGCTCGAGATCCGCATCGCGGCGATCGATCAGGAGGCCGAGGCGTTCGAGCAGGAGGTGAAGGCCCTGCTAGGACGGCTCGCGCCAGATCTGGCGGAGCGGCCGGCGTCCGAGGCAGTGTTGAAGCTCTCCTCCCGTCTGACCAGCCAGCGGGAGGCCAAGAGTCGGCTCGATGAACTGAATAAGCAGGCGCTGCGGGCCGAGCGGGAGATGCGTGATGCGGATGCGGCTATCGGTGCCGCTGATGCGGTCTTGGCTGGACTCTGCCGACAGGCCGGTTGCGAGCGCACCGATGAGCTTGAGGTCATCGAGCAGCGTTTCCTTGACCAGCGGCGCTGGACCAAGGACTTGCGCGATGTCGAGACCGAGCTGATTAACGGCGGCGATGGACTGAGCCTAGAGGGACTCGCGGCGGAGGCCGAGGAGGTGGATCGCGATGCCGTCATCGCCGAACTCGAGGCCATCGAGCAACGCATCCAGCGAGACTTGACGCCGCGACGCGAAGCGGCTCTCGAGCAGAAGTTGAGCACCGAGCAGACCTTCCGGGCGATGGCGGGCTCGGATGCGGCGTCGGCGTTAGCGGAGCAGGTGCAACAGACGCTCTCGGAGGTTCGCGGGCATGCCGAGCGCTATGCGCGATTGCGGCTGGCGGCGCGCCTGCTGCGCGATGAGATCGAGGCCTTTCGGCGCCAGCATCGCGATCCCATCCTGACCCAAGCCAGCGTCTATTTCAGTAAGCTCAGCTGCGGCTCGCTCAGTGCTGTCGATAGCGATTTTGACGACGCGGATCAGCCGCTGTTGGTTGGTGTCAGGCCCAATGGCGAGCGGTTGCGGGTAGAGGCGATGAGCACCGGTACCCGTGATCAGCTCTACCTGGCGTTGCGGCTGGCGACGCTCGATCATTATGTCCAGACCGCCGAGCCGTTGCCGCTGATCGTCGACGATATCCTGATCCAGTTCGACGATCATCGCGCGTGCGCGACGCTTGCTGCCTTAGCCGAGTTTTCCGTCAAGACCCAAGTCATCCTGTTCACGCATCATGAGCGGGTGGTCGAGGCGGCAAGGGGGCTAGAGGGCGCCAATGCGCGCGTTTTTGTCCATGCACTCGCTTAGGAGAAGGCGATTTAGCTTTGACGCGCTCGCGGCGCTGGCCGATAGAACAGGTGATTGCCGATCTGAGCGGTGCGATGGAAGACACGCGACCATTTAGGCGCGACATAGGTTGCATGGTAGTAAAGTGCGCCATTGGTCGGGTCTGGAACCTGCTCCGCTAAGACACGCCGGCCTAAGTCTAGGGATTGACGCCAGGCCTTGGCTTCGGTGGGTTGATCTGACTTACCGTCGCACCACCAGGAAAACTGGCAACGGTTGCGTTTTTGGCCACCCTGCTTGACCACTTCGCAGACCGAATGCGGGAAGGATTTGGACGCGACCCGGTTCAGTGTGACCTGCGCGACGGCAAGTTGACCAGACAGCGGCTCGGAGCGTGCCTCGTGATAGATATTGAGCGCAAGGCAGTGCAGATCCTCGTCGATGTGGGTCGCTGGGTCGACCCCCTGCGTGACCGGCGTTTGTGGAGGCACCGCCGAGGCTACTGGTGCGGTGGTTTTTGTCGCCGAAACCAGCGGCGGCGGCGAGGCCTCGGCGAGAGGCTCAAGCTTGATTGCGGCAGGATTCAGACGCAGTGTTTCGCGCGGCTCAAGGACTGGAGTCAGGAGCAGGGAGGGAAAGAGGGTGGCGGCAAAGGCGGTGATGGAGACTGTTCGCATAAGCTCCTAACCTCATTATTATTGATGGTCGAGGGATATTAGGGGCTTATGATATGCTAATTTCTTGCCTAGGGAAATCCCTAATTTGGGAAAACCCTAATCGGGGAAAACCCTATGTTGTCGCCGCGGTGACCAGCCTAATGAGGTTGCTGGACCTGACTTGAACCCCGCGGAGGCTCACCCGGGACTCGCATCCCTGCAGAAGGTTAGGTTATCCTAATAAGCTGTTTTTCAAGCTGTACCCCCCCACCAACGGCGCTAGCCACCGGCTTGGCGTGAAAGCTAGGAGAGATTCTCTGTGAGTCCTGTCAAATCAAAGCGTCGAGACGGTCAGGCCGTCTCGCTCACCGTCCTGTTCATGCTCGCGGTGATCATCGCCGCTGGCGTCTTCCTCCGCGGACAGGCCTTCTTGGGCACCGAGGTGGTCGAGCCTCTTCAGGCCGGCTCAGCCGAGGCCTATGCCCTGGCACAGACCCTGAGCAGCCAAGGGGCTTATCAGGTTCTGTCCGCACCTTTCGACCCCAATTACGACCCCAATATTGCTGCGGATGCCGATGCTTCACAGGTATTTGGCAGTTTAGGCTACCCCTTATTCCTGTCGCTCTTCGCGAACCCCGAGGCCGATGCCAGCAGCATCAATGCGATCATGATCGCCCAGTTGATCCTAGGGGCCTTGGCGATCCTGCTCGTCTTCATGCTCAGCTCGCGGCTGATGGACCCGCACTGGGGCCTGGTCGCGGCACTCCTCACCGCTGTTAGCCCTTTCCTGGTGAACATCAGCCTGTACCTGGTGAGTGCGACACTCCTGATGGTCAGCTTGCTGCTCTATCTGGTGACGGCGGCGAAGATCAACGAGCGTTGGGCGATGATGCGTACCTTCATCGCGGCCGCCTTGCTCGGCCTGGTCGCCTTGGTCGATCCGACCTATCAATTCCTGATCTTGCCCTGGGTGTTCGTGCTGTTTGCCTCTAGCAAGGGGGTCTCGAAGCTGTTTACGCCGGTTGCGGCGGTGCTTGGTTTTGCACTGGTTTTTGGTCCCTGGATCGCACGCAACCAGGAGGTCATGGAGGTCCCGATTCCGACATCATCGATGGCGACTAGCATTCAACAAGGCCTACCACCGGCAGAGGCGGGTGAAGCGGCCACGCAGACAACGGAGACGCCGAGTCTGCTGGGCGCGCTTGGCCAAGTGGGAGGCAGCTTTATCGATGATCCGCGCGGTTTCCTGAGCTGGTATTTCTTCGACAAGCCGGGCACGCTCTGGTCTGTTGATGGACCTGCAACCGTTGAGCACGGCTTCGTCTATCCGGTCTCGGAAACGCCCTATGCCAAGAGCCAGATCTTCTTGACCAGCGAAGAGTTCATGCAACTGCTGCATGGCCCCTTGGTGCTGATCGGGGCGCTAGGACTGATCCTGGTCTGGCTGCCCTTTGCGGGCCGGCGCATGACGCCCAAGCAGCGTATTGGCCTCCGCAGCATCAGCTTAGTGCTGATCTATGCAACGCTCGCCAAGATCCTCGGTGTCGCCGAGCCACAGTATGCAACGCCGCTGCTGCCGCTGCTGTTCGTGATGGCATTAACGCCGTTGTTCCTGATTACCGCCCGGCGGCTCGAGGACGCGCCGAGGAAGGCAAAGCCCGAGCCGAGCAACGAGCCTAGCGAGGCGCAGCCCGAGGCAGCCTAGGCGATTACCGGAAGATCAGCGCTAGCCGCGCAAATTGGGGCCAGGTCTACAAGACTGGCCCCAAGATCGCCAGGCTGTTGTTGATCAACTGACGGTGGCGGGACCAGTTTGCGACCTGCTCGGGGTCGACCAGTAGCGCACTGTCCAGATAGCACTGCTGACGTTGGCGAATCTGCCGCGTTAGGACTGGGTCGTAGAGAAGGATGTTGTTCTCGTAGTTGAGTTCGAAGCTGCGGCGGTCCATGTTGGCGGAGCCGATGAGGCTGATCTCACCGTCGATGGTGAGGGACTTGGTGTGCAGCAGGCCGCCGATGAATTCGTAGATATGAACGCCAGCGGCGAGGAGTTCGGCATAGTAGCTGCGGCTGGCGGCGGCGACGATACGGCTGTCATTGTGCCGTGGGAAGACAATGCGGGTATCGATACCGCGACGGGCGCTGGCACAGAGGGCGGCCTGCATCGGCTCATCAGGCACGTAGTAAGGGGTACTGATCACCAGGCTGTGGCGGGCGCTGTAGATCAGGGACTCGAACAGTTCGGGCATCGCCGAGTAGCGGACCGTGGGGCCAGTACCCACGACTTGGGCGCTGATGGCGGCTTGGCTGCCAGAGTGCTTGCTGGCGTCCTTGGCGTCGGCGTTCGATGCCGTGGTGCTGCTGATCCGTGGAATCGGGCGCCGCAGTAGGGCGTCGATGTCGTCATCCACATGGGCCATCCAGTCGCCAGCAAACAGATGCTGGTTTTGGCGTGCAATCGGGCCTTCGAAGCGGACCATGAGGTCGACCCAGGGCGCGTATTTAGCCTTGACGCGGAACTCAGGATCGGCGCAGTTCTGGCTGCCACAGTAGGTGATCCAGTCGTCGATGACGACGACCTTGCGGTGGTTGCGTAGGTCGATGCGACCGCCGAGCACGCGCAGGATCGGATTGCCGATGGGCAGGGCGCGGGCGAGTTTGACGCCAGCGGCCTGCATCCCCTGCCAATGCTCGGAATGGATCATGCCACGTGAGCCAAGGTCGTCGGCCATGGCACGGCAGGTAACGCCGCGCTGGGCGGCGCGCATCAGGGCCTGAGCGACCTTGAGGCCATTGTTGTCGGCGAGCCAGATGTAAAAGAGGACGTGGACATGATCTTGAGCGGCATCGATATCGGTAACCATTGATTCGATCACCGCATTCGAATCTTGTGGAAGACGTGCCTGGTTGCCACCGATCGGTTGGAAGCCACTGATGGACTGCCCGACCTGGAACAGGTGCGCATGGCGCTCCGGGATCGAAGGCCTGAGGCTAGGCGCGTCGATGCCAGGCGCGGCGCTAATGCCTGGCATCTGATCGAGGACGCGACGCATACGCTCGGCACGCTTGCGGCCAATGTTGGTCTCGCCGAGCAGCAGGTAGCCGATGATGCCAGCGATGGGCAGGGCGATGATGACGACGATCCAAGTCAGCCGCGCGCTGGGGTCTCGGTGCGGCTTGAGCAGCACGCGGATACAGAGCAGGACCTGAATGGCAAGATGTAGCGCGATGCCGAGACCGGTCAGCAGCACGGATTCACTCATATCGTTTCCCGAACTGACTGGCGCCGTCGCCGCAACATGGCAAGTCGATCACGGATAGTTCCTCAATAACAGCTCTCAATGCGCAAACTGCGGTGCCGGCGGTTTCGGTGCTCGGTCGGTGAGCGGCTCGAAATGCGTGACCGCCTTCTTGATGTCGTCGAGCAGCATCTGGCCCATGTCCTCGCTAAAGCCCTCGCGCACCACGATGCGCAGCACGGCGACCTCCTCGGCATCCTCGGGCATGGTGTAGGCGGGCACCTGCCAGCCAAATTCACGCAGCTTGTCGGAGAGGTCGAAGACGCTGTAGTGATTGATCTCGTCGCGTAGCTTGAAGGCGAACACGGGGATGGCGCTGCCATCGCTGACCAGCTCGAAGGGACCGATCTCAGCGATACCGCTGGAGAGCATCATCGCGGTGTCGCGCAGCGCCTCCATGATCTGCCGGTAGCCGGCTTCACCGAGGCGCAAGAAGTTGTAGTACTGCGCCACCACCTGGTTGCCGGGGCGGGAGAAGTTGAGCGTGAAGGTCGGCATGTCACCGCCGAGATAATTGACGTGGAAGACCAGATCGTCTGGTAGGTCGTCTTGGCCGCGCCAGACCACCCAGCCGATGCCGGGGTAGACCAGCCCGTATTTGTGGCCAGAGACATTGATCGATTTGACCAGCGGCAGGCGGAAGTCCCACTTCAGATCGGGATGCAGGAAAGGGGCGACGAAGCCACCGCTGGCGGCGTCGATATGCATCGGAATCTGCCAGCCGGTCTTTGCGTTCTGCTCGACCAGGGCCTCGTGGATGGCCTCGATCGGCTCGAATTCGCCAGTGAAGGTGGTGCCCAGGATAGCGACGACGCCGATGGTCTGTTCGTCGGTGCGGGCGGTGACCTCCTCGGCTGAGATCACATAGCGACCCTTGCGCATGGGGATGTAGCGCGGCTCGATCTCCCAGTAGCGGCAGAACTTCTCCCACACCACCTGGACATTGGCGCCGAGGATCAGGTTGGGCTTGTCGGTCGGTTTGCCTTCGGCCTGGCGGCGTGCGCGCCAGCGCCATTTCAACGCCATGCCGGCGAGCATCACCGCCTCGCTGGAGCCGATCGCAGAGGCGCCGACGCCGGGCTCGGGGGCGTTGAAGAGGTTGGAGACAATGTTGATGCAGCGCGTCTCGATCTCGGCGGTTTGTGGGTACTCGTCCTTGTCGATCAGGTTCTTGTCGAAGGCCTCGGTCATCAGCTTTTCGGCCTGCGGCTCCATCCAGGTGGTGACGAAGGTGGCCATGTTGAGCCGCGAGTTGCCATCGAGCATGAGTTCGTCATGGATCAGCTGATAGACCGTGTCTGGGGCCATCTCGTGCTCGGGCAGGCGATTCTTCGGGATCGCCTGCTGCATGCCGCGGCGCGCGTAGGCGGGTGCAAGCACGGCATCGGCGTCATCGGCATTAAAGCCTTGGATTGGCTGTTTATCGGTCATCAGGGTCTCCGTTGGGCTGGGCTGGAACATGAGACATTATCGCGGTGGGTGGACTCGTCGCCAATGCTCGGCAATCTCCTCGCGGCGGCAGATCCAAACCTGCTCCTGGCGGCGAACCACATCGAGGAAGCGCGAGAGTGCCATGGCCCGCGCTGGATGGCCGCTGATGCGCCCGTGCAGGCCAACGCTCATCATCTTAGGCTGGCGCTCGCCCTCGTGCCAGAGCAGGTCGAAGGCATCACGAAGCTGCTGGAAGAAGTCATCGCCACAGGAAAAGCCGCTCGAGAGCAGATAGCGAGCGTCATTGTTGACGAGGGTATAGGGGATGATGAGGTAGGGCGGCGAGCCCGGTTGCCAGTATGGGAGGTCGTCGTTGTAGGCATCGGAATCGTAGAGCAGACCACCCTCTTGGCGCAGCAAGCGGCGCGTATTGAGGCTAACGCGGCCAGTGTACCAGCCACGTGGGCGGCGGCCGGTGAGCGATTCGATCAGTCGAACGGTGCGGCGGATGTGCTGACGCTCTTCGTCTTCGGGGATGTGGTGATAGTCGAGCCAGCGGTAGCCATGGCCGGCGATCTCATGGCCGGAGGCGCAGAGTGCGGTTGCTAGCGGCGGGTTGAGTTCGAGCGCGCGGCCGGTGGCGAAGATGGTGAGTGGCAACTGACGCTCGCGGAACAGCTCCAGGATGCGCCAGACGCCGGCGCGGGCGCCATACTCATACATCCCTTCAACGCTGAGATCGCGCTCGCCGCGGCGTGCTGGACGGCCCGTGAGTTCGTGCAAATAGGCCTCGGATGCCTCGTCGCCATTGAGGATGCTCGATTCGGCACCCTCCTCGACATTGAGCACAAACTGCAGCGCTAGGCGTGCACCCCCCGGCCAAGCGGCAGGCGGTGGGTTGCCGCCGTAGCCGATCAGGTCGCGCTCGGCCATCAGCCGAACTCGAAGCTGGTGACGCCGAACACCTGCTGATGAGCGATCTCCGGGAAGGGTCCTAAGTACATGCGGGCGCAGCCGAAGACCTCGACCATGCCATGCCGTTGCACCAGATCAAGTGCGGCTGGGTTGTTCTCGGGGGCATCGATGAAGATCGGCGCGGCGCCGGCCTGGGCAGCCAGTGGGGTGAAGAGGGCCTGCGCGGCCGCGGCATCGTCAGCGAATAAGGGGCCGATCTTGTAGCCCTCGACACAGCGACGCATAACCGCATAGCCGCTCAGCTCGCCATTGCGCAGCAGGCCGAGCGCGAGTCCATCCTGTTGACTGATCCAGCCTCCGAGGAAGCCTGGACGGGGTGCCGGGAAGCAGGTGCGATCATAAGCGAGGAGGCGCTCAAACGGCAGCTCGGTCAGCGCTATGAGTCGGACGCCCTGCGCGTCGGCTTGCTCCTGGCTTGCGGTCGCGGTGCTGAGTTCGCTAGCATGCTGGCGCGCTAATTCGGCGCCCGATTCACCGCGAAACCGAATGTTACGGTGCGAGAAGACGAAGCCACCGCGGGCGTAGTAGTCCTGCATATTGAATACGCCATCCAGCCCAATGGTCGCGTCAGGCCGCAGCCGCGCAAGCAGGCGCTCGCGCCGAGCATGCCAGATCTGGTTGCCGAGGCCGCGCCCGCGGAATTCAGGCCGCACGATAAAGAAGCCCATGAAGCCAAACTCGCTGGCATAAGCGGTGATGGCGCCACCACCGATCAACTCCCCCTTGAGTTCGGCGGCGATGAAGGCGTCTGGATCAGTAGCCCAGAACAGCTCGGCATCTTGTAGACCAGGATTCCATCCTTCAAGCTCGGCCCAGTGGACCAACTCATTGACCTCGACCTCGGTCATCTGACGGATATTTAGCTCAGGGGTCATGGTGGGGCCTATTCTGGCGCTGATTGATTGATGGATGCTTGCCAAGTCTCGGCGGTTTGAGTCCGATCAACCTCTGGCTAGTAGATCATGACAACATAATGCGCTTTGCCGACATCATGCGCTCTCGCTTCCTTGCGATCATCTTGCGCCTTGCCGAGGTTCCAAGCGCTAATCCTGTTGGCTTTGGGTGCCGCTAATCTATACCGACCTTGGGGGTGCTGTCGCGTCGCATCGCGTCGCATCGCATCGCATCGCGCCAGATGCGCTTCAGCGTCATTAACGACCTGAGCCCGCTGCCGTACAATGCCCCTGGCTGTGATTACCTTAACCTGTCCGCATGTCGATCAAGAAACGCGATCAAAGAACAGTAGCCAGACCAAACTCCACGCTTGTATTCGCCGCCGCATTCGGCTGGCGCCTACTCGTTTTCGCGGGGCTCTGGTGGTTGTTGAGCAACGGGCAGCAAGCGGCGGTGCTGTTCGGTCTGCCCTTTGTGGTGGCGGCCGCCCTGCTCAGCACCTTGGCGCGTCTGCGCAAGCAGCCGGGCACGACCGAGCTGCACCCAGTCGCACCCTGGGCGCTGCTGCGGCTGATCGGTTTTTTTCTTTGGCATTCGCTGTTGGGCGGGGTTGATGTGGCGCTGCGCGCCTTTCGCCATCCATTACCGCTGCAGCCGGCGCTAATCGATTATCCACTGCGCCTGCCGCCGGGTCCGTCGACAGTGTTGATGTCAGGCCTGGTGAGTCTGATGCCGGGCACCCTGTCGGTGATCTGTGAGGGGCATTTGCGGGTGCATCTGCTCGACCAGCGTGGTCAGTGGCACGCGGACCTCGAGCGGTTGGAGCAGCGGGTTGGCGCGGTCTATCGCCTGCCTGGTTTTTGACCCGAGGAACCCGCTTGATGCAGAGCCTTTACTACAGTCTGATCCTGTTCCTGCTGCTGACGCTGGTGGCCGGGCTATGGCGGATTCGGCGAGGGCCGACCGCCGCCGATCGGATGCTCGCGGCACAGCTGTTTGGCACCACGGCGACGGCGATCTTGCTGTTGCTGGCCGAGGCATCGACGGCACCCGCGCTGCATGACGTGGCCTTGGTGCTGGCATTGCTCGCGGCGATCACGGTGACTGCCTTTACGCGCCGGGTGCGCGGTTTGAGGTCGGCGGATCTCGGTCTTGTCGATGCGACCGCTGGCAAAGACGCGCCGGTTGGTGAGGCTGACGGCGAGGACTCCGCTAGGAGCCGCAAGCCGCTGGGCGCCTGTGCGGGAGAGCGCCGAGAAGGACTAGCGCGGGACGCGTCGCCCGATCCAGCAAGCGACCTGGCAAGCGGCTTGTCAAGCGGGTCAGCAAATGGCTCGGCAAACAGCGCGGCTGGAGGCGGGCATGCTGGTTAGTCTCTCGATCCTCTTGTTGCTGGCCGGCGCGGTCTTTTTCTTGGCTGGGACCCTGGGGCTGCTGCGCTTCCCGGATGTCTACACCCGGCTGCACGCGCTGACCAAGGCGGATAATCTGGGTCTGGGGCTGATCGTACTGGGCCTGATGCTGCAGGCCGACTCGCTGGCCGCGGCGGGCAAATTGCTGTTCATCTGGCTGTTGTTGCTCGCGGCCTCGGCGACCGCCGGGCAGCTGGTCGCGAGCTGGGCGCAGGGCAAGGGGATCAAGCCATGGCGTGGCTGAACCTGCTGCCGCTGGCGATCGATCTGGTGCTGGCGCTGACGCTATTGTGGCTGGCCTGGCGCGCGCTCAGCAGTCCAGACCTATTCCGTGCCGTGGTGCTGTTCATCGCGCTCGGGCTGGTGTTGGGTCTGGTCTGGGTGCGGTTGGATGCGGTGGATATCGCGCTTGCTGAGATCGCGCTCGGCGCTGGTGTCACTGGCGCCTTGCTGCTCGCGGCCTTGGCCAAGCTGCAGCCGGGCGCAACGGATAGCGCCGAGCCTGCTTCGGCCGCGGAGTTTGCGGCGGCGCTCGAGGGCGATCCGGATACGCCTAGGCCGGCGCTTGCTGAACGGGCCGCAACTGGCACAGCGCCAATCGCCCTCGGCTCAACGCTTGATGAGCGCCCCGTGGGAGCCGCTGCAGGCACAGCGCCGATCGCGCTGCGCTGGCTGATCGCCCTGTTATTGATCCCGCCCTGCATCGGGCTCGGCTTGGTCGTCTGGCAGCTCTGGGTACCGGCGCCGGGACTGACTGACCTGGTCGCGGCGCGGCTCGATGAATCGGGCGTTACCTATCCGGTCACCGCTGTGCTGCTCAACTTTCGTGGCTACGATACCCTGCTTGAGCTGGCCGTGCTATTGCTGGCATTGATCGGCGTCTGGTCGCTCTCGCCCGCGCCGCACCTGGATGACGCGGAGCCGGAGCCAGCGCTGGCCGCGCTCAGTCGGCTGCTGGCGCCACTGATGATCCTGGTTGCGGCCTATCTGGTTTGGATTGGCGCGCAGGCGCCCGGTGGCGCCTTTCAGGCCGGCTCGGTGCTTGGAGCGGCGGGGGTGCTGCTGCGTCTGAGCGGTTGGCGGCTATCGCCGCGGGCGACCGGCTGGCCGTTGCGGCTGGCGCTCGTGCTGGGCGTGGCGGTGTTTGCGTTCATTGGCCTGGCCGTGATCGGCCTCGGCCAGCCGCTGCTCGGTTACCCCGCGGGCTGGGCCAAGCCGGCGATCCTGGCCATCGAGCTGGCCGCGACGCTGTCGATTGGCACCATCCTGGCCGCCTTGTTCATCGGAGGCCGACCATGAACTCGGTGTTGGTATTTGCCTTGGCCGGGGTTGGGTTGATCCTGCTCGGGCTCTATGCGCTCCTGGTGCAGCGGCATCTGTTGCGCAAGGTGCTGGCCTTCAATGTCATCAGTAGCGGGATCTTTCTGATCCTGGCGGGACTGGCGCGACGCGCACCCGGTGCCGAGCCAGATCCCGTGCCGCAGGCGATGGTCTTGACCGGGATCGTCGTCGCGGTAGCGGCGACTGCGCTGGCGCTGGCGATGATCCAGGCGCTGCGCACCGCGACCGGCCGCACCCGGCTCGATGATGACGGCGAGGACTAGCCTGATGCCGAGACCCTGGCTAAGGATCGGCTCGATGCGCATGCCCCGACGAGGATTGGCGCGATGCCCATGCTGTTAAGCGGCGCCGATTGGGCGGTCGCCTTGGTGTTCGTGCCACTACTGGCGGCCCTGGCCTGTTTTTTGGTGCCGCGTGCGGCAAATTGGCTGGGATTGTTGGCCGCCACGCTGATCCTGCTCGCGGCCCTGGGTTTGGTGGGGGGTCTGCTCAGCGAGGGGCCGCTACGCGTGGCGGTGGGTGGTTGGGGAGCGCCGCTTGGCATCGATCTCTGGGCCGATGGGCTGAGCGCCATCCTGCTATTGATGACGGCCCTGGTTGGATTCGGCGTCAGTCTCTACGCACTGGCGTATTTCGCCGGACATCCGCGGCAGCAGCGCTGGTTCTGGCCGCTCTGGCTGCTGCTATGGACGGCACTGAATGGGCTCTATCTGGCGGCGGATCTGTTCAATCTCTATGTCATGCTGGAGGTGCTGGGGCTCTCGGCCGCGGCCTTGACCGCGCTCAGCGGCAGTGCCACGGCGCTGCATGCGGCCATGCGCTATCTGTTGGTGAGTCTGCTGGGCTCGGCGGCCTATCTGCTTGGCGTGGCCTTGCTCTATCATGGCGCTGGAACGGTTGACATCGCTTTGCTGGGCGAGCGGCTCGAGGCCGGTGCGGTCGCCTACTCAGCGCTCTTGGTGATGGCGACGGGGCTGTTGCTGAAGACGGCGCTGTTTCCGTTCCACTTCTGGCTGCCGCCCGCGCACGGGAGCGCCCCGGCACCGGTGAGCGCCTTGCTCTCGGCGCTGGTGATCAAGGCCTCGTTCTATCTGCTACTGCGCCTGTGGCTAGAACTCTTTAGTGGGCTTGCCGGGCCGCTACCGGCACTGTTCCCGGAACTGCTAGGGCTGTTCGGTGTTGCGGCCGTGCTCTGGGGCTCGGTGCAGGCACTGCGCCAGCGTCGCCTGAAGCGCTTGATCGCCTATTCAACGGTGGCGCAGATCGGCTATCTGTTCCTGGCCTTTCCGCTGGCGGGTGCCCCGAGCAATGCGGATTCGATGATGGCCAACGGCGCTTGGCAGGCGGTGCTTTATCTGGCCCTGGCACATGGCTTGGCCAAGGCGGCAATGTTCCTCAGCGCCGGCAGCCTGCTGCGCTTTGCCGGCCATGATCGCATCGCCGATCTCGACCGCGCGGTGCAGCGGCTACCCTTGACGCTGACCGCCTTTGTGCTGGGTGGGGTCAGCATCATGGGACTGCCGCCGAGCGGCGGCTTTATCGGCAAGTGGCTGTTGCTCGAGGCCGCCTTCAGTCAGGGGCGCTGGGGGTTGGCGCTGGTGGTGTTGGTTGGCGGTGTGCTGGCCGCTGGCTATGTGTTCAAGGTGGTCGGCTATGCCTTCACCCCAACCGAGATCGCCCAGGAGGGCGCGGCGGTGCCGCTGGGGATGCAATGGAGCGCCTTGCTGCTGGCCTTCGGCGCCATCCTGCTCGGCTTTGCCGCCCCCTGGCTCTGGCCATTGCTGGAGGTTGGAGCAGCGCCATGATGCCAACCATCGATGCCGCGCTGCCCCCGAATGCCTGGTTGCCGCTACTGGTGCTGGCCAGCTCGCTGCTGCCCGGCCTGGTGATCTTCTTCCTCGCCGAGCAGCGCTATTGGACGCGCACACTGCTCAACCTCGCTGGCTCCTTGATCAAGCTGCTGTTGGTCGGCGCCATGCTCTGGGGCGTATTCCATCAACAGCAGTATGCAGCCAGTCTGCCGCTGCTGCCGGGTCTGGATCTGGTGCTGCGGGTGCGGCCGCTGTCGCTGCTGTTCTTGGTGCTCTCGGCCGGACTTTGGCTGCTGACCACCCTGTATGCGATCGGCTACCTGGAGGATTCACCGAATCGCAGCCGCTTCTTCGGCTTCTTCAGCCTCTGCGTGACTGCCACCGTGGGTGTGGCGATGGCCGGCAATCTGCTGACCTTTCTGCTCTTCTTCGAGCTGCTGACACTGACCACCTATCCGTTGGTGGTGCATCGGGGCAGCGAGGAGGCGCGCCGCGCTGGACAGATCTACCTGGCGCATACCGTGATTGCCGGGGCGCTGTTGTTGGCCGGGACGGTCTGGCTCTACACCTTGACCGGAACCCTGGAGTTCACCACCCGTGGTTTCGTCGCGGGGCTGGTCGAGCGCCATCGTTGGTCGCTGATCGCCATCTTCGTGCTGCTGATCATCGGCGTTGGCGTCAAGGCGGCGCTGGTGCCCTTGCACAGCTGGCTGCCGCGGGCGATGGTGGCGCCGGCGCCGGTGAGCGCGCTCTTGCATGCGGTGGCGGTGGTGAAGGCGGGCGCCTTTGGCATCGTGCTGATCGTCTACGATGTCTTTGGCGTCGAGGTCGCGGCCGAGTTGGGGGTGACCAAGCCGCTGGCGCTGGTGGCGGCCTTTACCATCCTCTATGGCTCAGTGCGCGCGCTGTTTCAGGATAACCTCAAGCGGCGCTTGGCCTTCTCCACGGTCAGTCAGGTCTCCTATATCGTGCTCGGGGTCGCCATCGTCGGTCCCTTGGCAACGGTCGGCGGACTGGTGCATCTGGTGCATCAGGGGGTGATGAAGATCACGCTGTTCTTCTGCGCCGGCAACCTTGCCGAGACCCTGGGCATCCATCAGGTCAGCGAGATGGATGGCGTTGGCCGGCGCATGCCCTGGACCATGCTCGCCTTCAGCATCGGCGTCTTCGGCATGATCGG
>Ga0180436_10003024_pt1 | contig 15620 bp, 12 predicted proteins | sample SS_ome_2_FD_132434 | JGI IMG/M metagenome (GOLD analysis project Ga0180436, IMG submission 132434) | Hypersaline lake sediment archaeal communities from the Salton Sea, California, USA - SS_3_S_2 metaG | ecosystem: Environmental > Aquatic > Non-marine Saline and Alkaline > Hypersaline >...
CGCAGAGAATATAGAAAAACAATGCCCCGAGTAAAGGGAAAAAGCGTCTCGGGTCAACCCCTGTCATGTCTTCGGTAAGCCCCAGGATCCCATTACTGATCAATTCCAGGGTCTGCTGCAGCCCGCCAGGTTTATCGACGCTTAGCCTGGACCTGACAAAGAATGAGAACAGGGTCAGCCCCAGGAAGATCAGGATAACCATGACGACGTGGGCAGGAAGAATGTCATGGTGGGGATGATACCCGAACAACCCGGCGATGGGATTGACAATGTAACGGTTAAAAATGGTCGATACAAAAAACTCGTGATGCATGCTGTCTCTAACCTGTTTCTTCTATTTTTTTATCTGCTGAAGAGATTACGAAGGGCTTCGTAGATACCGGCCAGTACGATTATCGCCAGTCCTGCCAGAGTTCCCATCAGATTAAATTTCGCAGTCTGGATCATAGCAAACAGACATAATAAGATCAATAACAGGCGCCCGATAAATCCAAAAATGAGAAGGCCGTCCTTTTTTTTGCCGCCAGGATAGAGCATGCGGTCAATTCCGGCTTTCATCAGGCGGAAATTGATTATTGCCAGGAGGCCTCCGATCAAAAAGGAAGCGGCAATCCAGATACCGGCGGCCAGACAGGCCAGGGTTCCGAAAGCCAGGATCACTTTCGCTGTCTTTTCGATCTGGATCAGGTCGGATGATCCTTTATTCAATCTTGACCATCCCTTCGATCCTGCCGGCCGGGAACATTCTGCCCGGTCGAACCGCCACCTGTGGTATCCGGCGACCCGCTTCTTTGTTCAGGCGAACCGGTTGTTCTCCCGCTTCTTTCCCCACGGCTGAGAACCCTGAACAATTCCACAAATGCGCCCGTACCTCCCAGGAAGACTCCGATTACCATCAGCCAGGGATCTGTTCCGAACTGTTCGTCCAGTGCGGCACCGAGGAAATACCCCCCAATCAAAGCCGAGGGGATTATGAAGATGATGGTACTGTAGAGTGCCTGGATTCGCCTGGTATTTTTTCTGCGGGCCATTTACGGGCAGTCTCCTCTGTTTCGTGATTGGAGTTGTCCCGGCGGTGACGGGTGGAATTAATCAAGGATTGATTCGAAATAACATACAGTCTTCTCCAGTCCCTCGGAGAGTCCGACTGTGGGAGACCAGTCGAGCTTTTCCCTGGCCAGGTCTATGCAGGGCCTGCGCCGGGCGGGATCATCTTCGGGGAGTGGTTTGAACTCAATTTCCACCCTGCTGCCTACAGTGTCCCTGATGCGTTCGGCCAGTTCGAGGATGGTGATTTCTTCCGGATTACCGAGATTCACCGGCCCGGTCATGTCCCCGGTTTCCATGAATGCGGTAATACCCCTGATCAGGTCGGATACATAACAGAAAGAGCGGGTCTGGGTTCCGTCCCCGTAAATCGTCAAATTTTCCTTTCTCAGCGCCTGTACGATCAGGTTGCTCATCACCCTGCCGTCGTTGATGGACATCCGGGGTCCGTACGTGTTGAAAATCCGTGCGATTCTTACGTCTACCCCATTCTGGCGATGATAGTCCATCATCAGGGTCTCGGTAGCTCTTTTGCCTTCGTCATAGCAACTGCGAGAGCCGATCGGATTGACCGACCCCCAATAGTCTTCGCGCTGCGGGTGGACCTCCGGGTCACCATACACTTCGGAAGTGCTCGCCTGGAATATTCTTGCCTGGACTCTTTTGGCGAGGCCCAGCATGTGGAGTGCACCCATTACATTGGTTTTGACGGTCTGCACCGGATTCTTTTGGTAATAGAGCGGTGACGCGGGGCAGGCGAGATTGAATATCCAGTCCACTTCCAGGTGAATCGGCTGGGTGATGTCGTGCCTGATAAATTCGAATGCCGGATTTTCTACAAGTGAGTAGATATTCCTCTTCGAGCTGGAGAAAAGGTTGTCAAGACAAAGCACCTCCGCTCCCTGATTCAGGTAGTGCTCGCAAAGATGGCTGCCGATAAACCCGGAGCCGCCGGTTACCAGGACTCTCACTTTAATGCTCCTTTATTTTCTTCGTCCCGGGGCCAATTCCGGATAATTCCCTCTCCGGCCGGGAGGATTCCTGTTTTCTTCAAGGCTCGGCCCGGCAGGGCCGGGAAACTTTTCACCGGGATGTGAACCTCGACAAAATTAGCACTAAAAGGAGTATCAATCAATAACGCCGCGAGTTTTCCCACTTCCAGGCGCTTTCGATTATCTCGTCCAGGCTCGAGTGCCGCGGTTTCCATTCCAGAGTCTTCAGTGCTTTTGCGGGATCAGCTACCAGCTCCGGGGGGTCTCCGGGACGCCTGGCAACTGTCTCGACCGGAACTTCCATGCCGGTTATTTTTTCCGCTGACTGCAGGATCTGGCGCACGGAGTAGGCGGTTCCGGTTCCGAGATTGAAGGAGCCGGATTCTCCTGTTTCCATAATCCACAGGAGTGCCCGGCGGTGTGCTGAAGCGAGGTCCGCAACGTGAATATAGTCGCGCAGACAGGTTCCGTCATCGGTGGGATAGTCGTCTCCGAAAACCTGGACTCTTTCAAAACGCCCGGTGAGGGTGCCCAGCACCCTTGGAATCAGGTGGGTCTCCGGATCATGAGCTTCTCCGATTTTTCCATCCTTGCTTGCTCCGGCGGCATTGAAATAGCGGAGAGCGCAATAGTGGAGTCCGTAGGCCCGGTGGTAATGGCGCAGGATCCGCTCAATGAAATACTTGGTCTCCCCGTAAGGGTTGACAGGATCCTGCGGATGGGTTTCCTTGAGAGGGAGGCTTATCGGGACTCCGTAAGTAGCGCAGCTCGACGAGAATATGAAATTGTTGACATTGTTCCTGAGCATGGCCCTTAACAGCGCCATTGCGCTGTTGAGGTTTTCTTCGTAGTAGGCTGCCGGATCCTTCATTGATTCCCCGACATAGCATTTGCCTGCGAAATGCATCACGCCTGTGATCAGGTGCTCACTGAAAACCCTGTCAAGGAAGGAAGAGTCCTTGAGATCCCCGACCATCAGATCTCCGCTGACTAAGGCTTCCCGGTGGCCTTCGGAAAGGTTGTCGACCACCAGGGGATGAAAGCCGTTTTCCTGCAGGTCTCGGACCGCATGGCTTCCGATATACCCAGCTCCACCCGCTACCAGAACTTTGCCTTTACTCTTCACAATTATTTTCCTGCTAGAGGCTGCCTATCAATCCTGAGGAAGTGGCCTCGAATGTGAAATGATGGGTATATCCGGGAAGCTCAAGATCCCTTCTGAATTTGACTGTCACCATTATCCGCGGCGCCTGTTGATAACGGTTTATTCGATTGACCTTGATATCGTCCCTGTTTATCTCGAAATCGTAGGCTTCAGCCGCAGTCATGATTTCCCTGGCAATGCGCCTGTCGTTCCAGGCATACACCCCGGCCTTGCTGGTTATGCTGTTGAGATCATCACCGAAATTAACTTTGTCCAGATAGACCGGACCGGCTTTAAAGGAGATGAACAGGATTAGCAGGAGGAGCAGCAGGATGAACACACATCCTATTCTCCCCCCTCCCAGTTCCCTTGATAAGGCCAATTTTCAACCTCCTCATTAAGCTTTGGCTGTTCCCCTGGAAACGCCTAACTATTCCTTTTCAGCAGACCGGCTGATTCGCGGATTCGATTCTCGCCGCCGTCATGGACGGCGTAAGTCCCTCCCTCGTAAAGTGCGACGCCGGCATATTCTCCCTTCCGGTTCAGAAGGTAGAAATTCAGGTTGAATTTGGGATTACCGTTGTCAGCCAGCAGATAGGGCTCAGTCGTATTCTCGACAATGCGCTTCATTATTCGAATCCCGGCCTCTTCCGGCGTGAGCCCCTGTCTCATGAATTCGACTGCCATAAAACTGGCACAGGTTTTCAGGTTGGCCTCACCCCGGCCGGTGCTTCCGCAGGCACCAACCTGATTATCTACATAGAGTCCGGCTCCTATTATAGGCGAATCTCCCACTCTGCCGGGAATTTTGAAAGGAAGTCCGCTGGTGGTAGTAACTCCTGATATATCCCCTTGTTCATTGACGGCACTGCAATTTATGGTGCCGTGCATTTCTACGGCATCGCCGATGGATCGGCCTCCCCCGGCGATAAGTGCGGCGGGTATGCGATCCTCCGGATTTATCCAGTTGTCAGAAGGGTTCAGTTGCCGTTTCCAATCCAGCCAGGTTTCCCGTGCCGAATCAGTCAGCAGTTCTTCGTACTTGAAACCCATGGAAATGGCGAACTGCAAGGCTCCGGTCCCGGTAAGCAGTACATGGTCGGTCCTCTCCATGACCAGCTTTGCCACCCTGGACGGGGTCTTGATCCCTTCCAGGCAGGAAACCGCACCCGCCCCTCTTGTCGGGCCGTGCATTACCGAAGCATCCAGCTGGACAACCCCCTCTTCGTTCGGGAGCCCTCCATAACCAACGGAGCGGTCTTCCGGGTCGAGTTCGACAATATTGACCCCGGCGACAACAGCATCCAGCGTGTCCGCTCCTTTGCGCAGGAGTTCCATGGCCTTTTCAGTGGCCCTGATTCCGTTGCGGCTTGAAATTACGACTGGTGAGGACGGAGAACTGTCCGCCAGGGATTCGGCAATCGAATGCGCCCCGGCCACTGCCGCCGCGGATGTTTGTACAAATTCCCTTCGATTCATGGTTTACCTGCTGTTTTTCCAGTTGTTCAAAGTTTCCCTGTGACTATCCAAGTTTACCTCTAATCAGGATGCAACATAATGTACCAAAGAGTCTGGATATGTCCAGTGTTCCAGTTTATCATCGGAACCTCCGACGTTTTTGTGCCTTCTGCAACATTTTTTTCTCATTATAGCCGCAAAACATGGTAGGAACAGCCGCATCCCTGTTTGAAATCCCTGCCTCGTAAACCGGGACCCGGAGTAATTATTACCGGAGGGAATTAGTCTGCTTCACGCTTCCAGTTATAATAGCTGCGATGGAAGAAGGATCAGGAATTAGCTATGCAGGAATTGGCTACGGCCAGGTTTTACGGGAAACCCGGCCGTTTCGAATGGCATCGGGATTCACGCCCAGTGCTGATCAGGAGACAGCGATAAACAGTCTGGTTGAAGGGCTGAACGCCAAGGAGGACTCCCAGGTCTTGTTAGGGGTTACAGGTTCCGGGAAGACCTTTACCATGGCCCAGGTGATTTCCCGGTTGAACCGGCCGGCTCTAATCCTTAGCCATAATAAGACTCTGGCTGCCCAGCTGTACCAGGAATTCAGGAATTTCTTCCCGGAAAACGCCGTCGAATACTTCATCAGCTATTACGATTATTACCAGCCTGAGGCATACATTGCTTCCACTGATACCTTTATCGAAAAAGAAGCCACCGTCAATGACGAAATCGACAAGATGAGGCATTCGGCCACCAGGTCTCTTTTTGAAAGGCGTGATTGCATCATCGTCGCAAGTGTCAGCTGTATTTACGGCCTCGGCTCTCCCGAGGCTTACTACGGGATGATGCTTATGCTGACCCTGGGGGACCGGGTAGACCAGCGGAGCCTGCTTCGGAAGCTGGTGGAAATGCAGTACCAGCGAAATGATTTTGACCTGGTGCGGGGATGTTTCCGGGTGCGGGGAGACGTTATTGACATTGTGCCCTCCTATGATGACTATGGAATCAGGATCGAACTTTTTGATGATGAGATTTCGCTTATTCAGCAATTTGATGTCCTGACCGGAGAGATCGTAGGGGAGTACGATCGGGTACCGGTTTATCCCAAAACTCATTATGTTATTCCAAAAGAGCAGTGGGCCAGGGCTGTCGAGAGTATCAGGGAAGAGCTGGATGAAGTTTATTCTTCCCTGATCGCGGCGGGCCGGATTCTGGAAGCCGAGAGAATCAGCCAGCGCACCAGGTTCGACCTGGAGATGATCAAGAGCATGGGATACTGCCGCGGAATCGAGAACTATTCCAGGCATCTGACCGGCAGGGCTCCCGGAGCGGCGCCTCCTACTTTAATGGACTACCTCCCGGAAGACTCTGTAATCCTGATCGATGAAAGCCATGTTACGATCCCCCAGTTGAGGGGAATGTACCGGGGAGACAGGTCCCGCAAGCAGAACCTGGTCGAATATGGATTTCGTCTTCCTTCGGCCCTGGACAACCGACCGCTAAGCTTTGAAGAGTTTGAAGAGAAGCGTCCTCAAGTGGTTTATGTTTCAGCTACCCCGGGCAGGTTTGAACTTGAGCAGACCGGCGGGGCCGTGGTCGAGCAGATCATCCGCCCGACCGGGTTGATGGATCCGGAAATCGAGGTGCGGCCGGTCAAAGGGCAGGTGGATGATCTGCTCGAAGAAATCAGGCAGAGGACGGAGTCGGGAGAGAGGATCCTGGTGGCCACCCTTACCAAACGGATGTCCGAAGAACTGACCGAATACTATACCGAGTTGGGGGTTTCAGTCCGCTACCTGCATTCCGAGATCGAAACCCTGGACCGGATCAAGATTATCAGGGACTTGAGGCTTGGAACGTTTGATGTCCTGGTCGGGGTGAATCTGCTGAGGGAAGGATTGGATTTGCCGGAAGTCTCCCTGGTCGCCATTCTGGACGCCGACAAAGAAGGATTTCTGAGGAGCGAGACTTCCCTGGTCCAGACCTCGGGAAGAGCAGCCAGGAACCTTAATGGCAAAGTAATCTTCTATGCCGACCGGATTACGGATTCGATGCAGCGCGCTCTTGACGAGACCGAAAGAAGGCGAAGATTGCAATTGGAATTCAATCGTGAAAACGGAATAACCCCCGAAACCATTATTAAACCGATTGATGCCACGTTGCTGGAGATGGCGGGACTGGACTATTATGAGATCCCGTTGGTTTCTGAAGAGCTCGAGGAATACGGCAGTCCCGAGGAGATCGATCTGCAGATAGAAAAGTGGCGGAAGCTGATGAAAGACGCCGCCATGGAACTGGATTTCGAAACGGCTGCGCATTACCGAGACAGAATAAAGGGCCTTGAACAGATAAGGCTGACTATGACCGGAGAGGAATATGATAATTAGGCCACTGAGAGGATTTAGTAGAACCCTGGCTGTCCCCGGGGACAAATCGATCTCTCACCGTTATGCCTTGCTGGGGGGGGCAGCTGCGGGAGAGACCGTTATCCACAACTATTCGTCAAGCCGGGATTGTCACTCGACGCTTTCGTGCCTGGAACAACTGGGGGTGGGTGTGGCAGTGGAGGGAACTGAAGTCCATCTTGCCAGCCGGGGGAAAGCCGGCTGGAAACAGCCGGCGGAGCCCCTGGACGCCGGGAACAGCGGGACCACCATCAGGCTCCTGTCCGGACTGCTGGCCGGTTGTCCTTTTCCCGTGGTTATTTCAGGTGACGAGTCGCTTTCCCAGAGGCCCATGAAAAGGATTATAGATCCATTGCGGAAGATGGGTGCCGGCGTTGAATCCCGGGATGCCGGGCTGCCCCCTCTGCGGATAACCGGGGGGGCTCTAAGGCCTTTGGTTTACCAGCCTTCGGCCGCCAGTGCTCAGGTCAAGTCATGTGTTCTTCTGGCCGGCCTCTCGGCTGCGGGAAGGACCACCGTCATCGAGTCCAAAGCGACCAGGGACCACACTGAGCGGGCCCTGCCGCTTTTTGGAGTTCCCGTTGATCTCGAGGGATCGGCCTTGTCGGTAACCGGACCGGCGGCACTGTCGGGAGCCGAAGTAACAGTTCCCGGTGACATGTCCTCGGCAGTTTTCTTCCTTGCCGCCGCCCTGATGATCCCTGGGGCATCCCTGCAGATCAAGGGGGTCGGGGTGAATCCAAGCCGCTCAGCGCTGCTTCAGCTTGTCAGGGAGAGCGGTGCCGATGTTGCCGAAAAAGAGACCGCTCACAGCGGCGGGGAGCCTTGCAGTACCCTTGATGTGTCTTACAGTTCCCGGCTCACAAAGTCGTTCCCAGCCGAAATACGAGGCAACCTGATTCCAAACCTGATCGACGAGATTCCGATCCTGGCGGTCATGTCTCCATTGCTTGAGCAGGGGCTGACTGTCAGGGATGCCGAGGAGTTGCGGGTGAAGGAATGCGACCGGATTAAAGCTGTAGCCGTCAACATGAAGTCACTGGGAATAATGATAGAGGAGTACCGGGACGGTTTCCATATTCCGGGAGGGCAGGAATACACGGGAGGTGCCGTGGATTCCTTTGGTGATCATCGAATTGCCATGGCTTTTTCAATTGCCGGCCTGTTGTCCCGTGATGGAATAGAGATCAGGAATCCGGAATGTGTCAGCGTTTCCTTTCCAGAGTTTTTCGAAGTCCTGGATTCACTGCGTGATTAGATGTTTAGAGTTTTGAATGCCGAGCGCCGAGTGTCGGTTTTCGAGTTGAAAACTCGGAACTTGACACCGGGAACCCGGAATTTTACACTCGGCATTCCGCATTCGCTACAAAACGTTGGATACGAATTACGAGTACGAATAACGAGAACGAGAGCGATCACGAGGAGATAGCCCGACTGGCAACTACCCAAGTTTCAGGTCAGTCTGGGGAGCCGAAGGTAATCACAGAGCTTCACACCCTGTATTCTTTGACCAGTTCCAGGGCTTCTTCCGTCCGATCCATCGATACGGCTACAATCGCTTTTCCCCGGTCGCGGTGAATCAGCCTGATGCTTCTGAGGTGAATGCTGTTTTCCTTGAATTTCTTTGCTACCTTGGCCAGAGCCCCCGGTTCATCCGGGAGCCTGAGCAGAACGACATCCTCGGTGACGGCATTGATTCCTATATCCAGCAGCGCCTGGAGAGCCTCATCATATTTGTCTACCATGAGGGTCACCAGATCCACACTTTCTGATTCTTCCGCGTCGATCGACTCGATATTGATACCTCGGTTTGCCAGGGTTTCGGCTACTTCAGCGACCAGGCCCTCTTTTGGTTCACAGACTATTACTATTTGCTTCATTGTTCTCAGAATTCCTTCCAGGTGATGGTGTTTCAGCTGCCCGCCAGTTCTTCTCCATTGAAAGCCAGGCTGATATCTCTGACCAGTTCATCCACCTGCTCCCTGGTGATGTGGGGCATCAGGATGATATGGGAGTGATCCCGGTGTACGGCTATCTGCCATTTTACGGTTACGGTTTCAGGGACTTTGGGCATAACCACGGTAATGGCGAACTTATTCCGCCAGGCCCTGATTCCACTATGAGAAAGCTGTTGTACGGCATATTCGGCCATATCCAGGGAATGCTCAATCATTTTTCGGAATCCCTCCTTGCCGAGGGATTTGATCGCATACCAGAGGATGAGCGGAGTTACCGCATTCCTTGAGCCTGACAGGGTAGTATCCAGGCTGCCGACATACTCAATTGACCGTGCTATCCGGTCGACGTTTCTTTTCTTCGCCAGGACCACCCCGCAGGGGATGGGGGAGCCGATGAACTTATGGCCGCTGATGGCCATGCTGTCTACTCCGGCCCTGAAATCAAACACCGGGGCATCATCGATAAAAGGCAGTGTCATTCCGCACAGTGCCGCATCACAGTGGATATAGTAAGCCGGAAGGGCCATCTCATCGAGGATGTCTTTGATCCTTTCTATATCGTCTATTCCTTCCTTCATGGTGGTCCCGATATTGGCAAAAATAATTGGGGGAGCTTCCCGGTGAATGTGGATGGTTTCCCGCAGATCGTCATAATCTATCTCGCCGTTGGGAAGGGATCGGATCATGATGTGCTGCATCCTGAGAACCCTCATGCTTTTGCTGACACTGTAGTGGGTGTCCTGGGAATAGTATACAACCCCGTCGGGCAGGAGTTCGCGTGCAAGATACAGTCCGTACATATTGCCTTCTGATCCCCCGTTGGTGACGTAACCCCAGTATTCGTCGTGGGGAGTGTGGTGGAGGGCCGCAAACCAGTCGAGAACTTCACATTCGATGTTCCTGGTGGATACTCTGTAGCTGCCCGGCATGAAAGGATCCCCAACATTGTTAAGGGGAAATTTCAGGAACCTGTACAACTCGGAATAGTCAAATCCTCCTGTACACGGATAACCGACAAAGTAATGGTATTGTTCCTCAATTTTCCGGTACAGTTCGTCAAGCCGGAACCTGTCACGGGCGCTTATCCCCGCTGTATCCAGACCTGGGAAAATAGCCATTGCCTTCCTCCCTGTCGTTTATCCTTCGACCAGGAATGGTTAATCCCGAGACTCCTCGTGGCAAGTATAGACGGGGCTGCTGTCATATATCTTTCACAGCCCTGGCTTGATCCTCTCAAGGTGTGAAAAATCTGATGATTGAGACTGACTGGCGGAGGGTTTTTGTTAGAATGATTTTGACTATGAAGAAACCCATATTCGAATACCCGACGATCCTGATGCTGATGTTTCTGTGCCTTTCATCCTCGGCTGCGGCAGCCGGTTTTGATCTCGCCCAGACCGAAAATCTCTTTCCCTATAGGGAATTCGAACATGAAATTGGTTTCTGGGAGAAGGTTTTCACGAAGTATGAATCCAATCAGGTTTTGCTGCACGATGATCGCGATTTAAGACTGATCTATTATGTAAAAGAATTCGAGACCGGAATCGACTTCAACGACCTCGAGGCCAGGAGGCAGAAAAAGGTGTTGGAGCAGGAGATTCGGAACCTCAAGAGAGACCTCGAGGTCATTCACAGCCTGGGTCCTGATTCTCCCGGACTGAACCAAAGGCAGAAGGATATAGCCGCCCGAACGGAGGCCCTGGGATATGGAACCGACGCTTCGACCATTTACGGGCTGAAGCAGAGGCTTCGCTATCAGCGGGGAATCAGCGACAAGTTCCGTCAGAGCCTGGTCCGCTCCGGGCGCTACCTGGAAACAATGAAGGAAATTTTTCGGAGTTACGGGCTCCCCGAGGACCTTGCCTATCTTCCTCACGTGGAGTCCTCTTTTGACTACAACGCCTATTCCAAGGCCGGGGCGGCCGGGGTCTGGCAGTTCACCAGGGGAACCGGACGATCATATCTGAGAATCTCGGGTTCAGTCGATGAGCGCCTGGACCCGATCAAGGCCACCGATGCGGCGGCCAGGCTGCTGAAGGACAATTTTGCTTCCCTCGAGACCTGGGCACTGACCATGACCAGTTACAATTATGGACGTAACGGGATGCTCAGGGCCAAAAAGAAATTCGGTACTGATTTCCGAAAGATCGTAGACAACCATGAATCCCGCTATTTTGGCTTCGCCAGCCGGAATTTTTATGCTGAATTCCTTACGGCGATGAAGGTGGCCAAGAATTACCACGATTATTTTGGTGAATTGGTTATGGAGAAGCCCCTTGTCTTAAAGACACTGAGACTGGACAGGAGCTATGATGCAGGATATTTCACCAGTGTTCCGGGCTTTACCCTGGAGGTTCTGGGTGACCATAACCCGCATATCAGGAGAGTCCTCTCCCGCTCCCTCAAGGTCATTCCCGCCGGAGTCGATCTGCGAATACCGATGGACAAATATGAAGCCGTCATGGCCTCGCTGGAGAGTGCCGGTCCGTCTTCGGCCCGCCTGATTGCCGCCAGTGATGGGTCTCTTCGTTACAAGGTGCAGCCGGGCGATTCTCTGGGATTGATAGCCGGGGCGCTGGAGACTTCGGTCAGTTACCTGCAGAGGCTTAACGGGATCCGTAATCCCAACCGAATTTATCCGGGCCAGGTATTACTTATCGCACCTGCGGATTCATCGCCCTCCTACCGGGGCATCTCCGGAGATTCCGCGGAATCGGTCTATGTTGTCCGCCACGGCGACAACCTCACCGGTATCGCCCGGAAATTCAGGGTTTCGGTTAAAGAACTTCAAACCCGGAACGATATATCCAATCCGAACCGTATTCATCCCGGAATGAAACTGGAGATCCCGGCGTCGTAGATTGTTCCCTGGGGTGCCGGGCCTCAGTCCTTCCTCTGTATGATTCTCATCTGCAACCTGCTAGAATCATTCCTTGATTTTGGAAAGGAACCTGATGATATGAGTGAACTCGGTTTGACCTGGCTTGATATAGGAATGTTTGTCGCTTTTTTCGGCGTTGTCATATCGGTTAGCATGTACAAGAGCCGGAAAGGGGAGACCAGTGAAGATTTCTTCCTTGCCGGCAGAGGCCTGACGTGGCCTTTTATCGGCCTTTCCCTGATTGCCGCCAACATTTCCACGGAGCAGTTTGTCGGCATGTCCGGTCAGGGCGCCGGAGGGGCCGGGCTGGCTATCGCGAGTTACGAATGGCTGGCGGCCGTGACCCTGGTGATTGTAGCCATGTTTTTCCTCCCCAGGTTCCTCAGGTCGGGGATTTTTACGATTCCGGAATATCTGGAGTACCGATACAATGCGGCTGCCAGGTCGATTATGGCCTTTTATACGATGGTGATTTACGTTGGGGTTACCATCGCAGCCGTCATCTACTCCGGGGGCTTGACCCTGCAGACCCTCTTCGGGAACCTCGAGGATCCCTCCCACCTCTTGATTGGAGTCTGGGTGATTGGAGGAATCGCCGGGCTCTACACTGTATGGGGCGGCCTGAAGGCGGTCGCATGGGCTGATCTATTCCAGGGATCGGCACTCCTGATCGGGGGATTTATTACCATGATCCTCGGCTTCCAGGCTGTGGGTGGAGTCGGGAACTTCTTCGAAGTGAATGCTGACAAGCTTCATATGATCCTCCCTCGAGACCATTCGGTTTTGCCCTGGACTGCCCTGTTGATAGGATTGCACATTCCGAATTTTTATTATTGGGGACTGAACCAGTACATCACCCAGCGGACTCTCGCCGCCAAGACCCTGCGACAGGGACAGCTGGGAGTAATCTTTGCCGCTTCGCTCAAGTTGATTGTTCCCTTTGTCATTGTTTTCCCGGGGATAATGGCGTACCAGCTTTATGGCGACCAGATGTCCGGAACCGGGGGAACAGACGCAGCTTATCCGCTCCTGATCAGGAACCTGGTAGGGCCCGGAGTTCGGGCTTTCGTATTCGCCGCAATCAGCGGCGCCGTGATCAGCTCTCTCGCTTCAATGCTCAATTCAGCCTCAACCATTTTTACCATGGACCTGGTGAAACGGCACCTGACTCCAGGGGCATCACACCGCGGACTCATCTGGACGGGGCGAATATCAACTGTAGTGTTCGTAGTGGTGGGATGCCTGATAGCTCCCAAACTGGGCGATCCCAGCTTTAAGGGGATTTTTACCTATATCCAGGAATTCCAGGGGTACATTTCGCCTGGTATCCTAGCTGTTTTTGTGTTCGGGATGGTCTTCAAGAAGGCTCCCGCCGTCGCCGGAGTAACCGGACTTCTCTTGTCGGTCCCGGTTTACGGGTTTCTGCAGTGGCAGTTCGGGGGCATTGCTTTCCTGAACCGGATGGCAATCACCTTTGCAGTCATCCTGGCGATCATGTACCTGATTACCCTCATCAAGCCTCTTCATGAGCCGAAGCTGATGCCGGTCAGGGAAGAATTCGACATGACAATCAGCCGGTCTGTTAAATGGATGGGATCGGTGGTGATTCTGATTACGGTTGCGTTCTATATCATCTTCTGGTAGGGCAACAGCCCCCCCAATCGTCAATCGTCAATTGATAGTCCGGCAATCCTGTTTTTGAGATTGCTGAGGCTGACGTACAGGGTTGGGACGACAAAAAGCGTCAGCATTGTGGCAAATGCCAGCCCGAAGATTACCGCTATGGCCATGCTTGCCCAGAACTGGCTGGATTCGCTTCTGGTTACCCACTCCATAAGCCTGAAATCGTAGCTTATGCCCGCAGCCATCGGAGTCAGGCCCAGGATGGTGGTGAATGCCGAAAGAAGAACCGGTCGAAGCCTGATGGTTCCGGCCTCTACAGCCGCTTCCTTCAGCCGCATACCCTGTCCTTCCAGGTAGCGGGTGTAATGCAGCAAAACGATGGCGTTGTTGACCACGACGCCGGCCAGGCTGATTACCCCTACTCCGGTCATGATAATGCTGAACGGAATGGCAAAGATAATCAGGCCGGTGAATACTCCGATCAGTGAGAGGATCACGGTTGTCATGATTATCAGCGGAACCAGCAAGCTGTTGAACTGTGCCACCAGGATCATGGTGATGGCAAAGATGGCGATGATGAAGGCCTTGCTCAGAAAAGCCATGGCTTTTTCCTGCTCTTCCTGCTCACCGGCATAGCGGATTGAGACGCTTGCGGGCAGATTCAGCGCCCCGACAATCTCCTGGACATCAGACAGGATTTCATTGCCCAGCCGGCCCTCGGCGTCACCGGTGATGGTGATGACTCTCTCCTGGTCGGAATGCCGGATTGTGCCCATTCCGCCGGTATACTCCAGAGTACCCAGGGATGAGAGGGGCACTCCGCCGCCGGTCATGTTGGGGACCTGGATTTTCTTGAGGTCGTCGACGCTCAGTCTCTGCTCCAGGGGGAGGCGCACAGTGATGTCGTATTCATCCTTGTATTCACGGTAGGAGCTCACCTTGCTGCCGAAAATCGCCGTTTTGAGGAAGTTTCCGATGATAGTGGTGTTGACACCGAGGAGTTTCGCCCTCTGGCGGTCCACCTGGAAAGAGATTTCGGGCCTGGTAATTTCCAGGTCGCTTTTCAGGCTGACAAGCCCGGGTACCGGTGCGATCGAATTCCTGATAGTCGTGTTGGAGGCCTTGAGATCCTCAAAGTTTTCCCCGATGATCTCGATAGTGACAGCCGATCCGGTCGGGGGCCCACCTTCTTCCTTGATTATTTCCACCTCGACTCCGGCAAGATTGTCGAACAGATGTCTCATTTCAGCAAGAACATCATTGGAAGGCCGGGTCCTCTCCAGGTATTCCTTGAAGACCAGGTCGAGGCTGGCCTGGCCGGAGGCGGAGCTGAACATGTTTCCGCCCATTCCGACTTTGGATACGACATCTTCCAGATATTTCTGGTAAGGGGTGAGCCTCTCTTCGACCCTTCGGACGACCCGGTCAATTTCTTCCAGGCTGGTACCCTGGGGAAACTCCAGGGATATGGTAGCCCGGTTCGGATCGGTCTCGGGAAAGAGCACTATGCCGTGTCCCATCTTACCGTACAGGATTCCCAGTCCGACAAGGATCAGGAATGCAACCGACAGGACCGCAATCCGGTAATCAATGACTACCCGCAGGATTCCGCGGTAGGTGTTGAGAATCCTTCCCCTCGATCGTTTTTCCGGCTTTACTTCCTTTCCGGGGAACCGTGAGGTGACAACCGGATTGATTACCAGTGCCACGAACAGGGAGCTTAACAGAGCCACAATCAGGGTCTTGGGGAGATAGCTCATGAACTCTCCCATGATGTCGGGCCAGAACATCAGCGGAAAGAAGGCGGCTATGGTGGTCGCGGTTGAAGTGATAACCGGCCAGGCTACTTCACTGACCCCGAGTTTAGCGGCGTCGATCGCGCCGTAACCCAATTGTCGGTGGCGGTAGATGTTCTCGACGATGACGATGGCGTTGTCGACCAGCATGCCCAGCGCGAGGATCAGGCTGAACAGCACGATCATGTTCAGCGTGTACCCGAGCGCCTGGATGACGGCGAAGCTCATGAGCATGCTCAGCGGGATCGCCATCGCCACGATGACGCTGCTGCGGAAGCCCATGAACAGCACGAGCACGACCACCACGAGGATCAGA
>Ga0180436_10003025_pt1 | contig 15619 bp, 6 predicted proteins | sample SS_ome_2_FD_132434 | JGI IMG/M metagenome (GOLD analysis project Ga0180436, IMG submission 132434) | Hypersaline lake sediment archaeal communities from the Salton Sea, California, USA - SS_3_S_2 metaG | ecosystem: Environmental > Aquatic > Non-marine Saline and Alkaline > Hypersaline > Sediment...
CCACAACATTCGAAGGCCCGAATCTCCCTGTTGGATACCCGGTACGCGACAACGAGATCAGACTGATCAACGAGGAAGGTGCGCCAGTGATGCAGGGCGAGATCGGAGAGATCGTCGTCCAGAGCGCATACCTTGCTGCTGGATATTGGCATCGACCCGACCTGACTGCCGATGCGTTCAGCGGGGAAGGATTGTCCAGGACGTTCCGCACTGGAGACATGGGACGAATGCTACCGGACGGATGTCTGGTACACGTAGGGCGCAGGGACTCTCAGATCAAGATCCGCGGGTATCGTGTTGAAGTCGCTGAAATCGAGTCCGCACTGCTGGAGCATGCCGCGATTTCTGATGTCCTCGTTATGTTGCGCGAGCACTCGAAGAATGATCCACAGCTGACGGCTTACTTCGTCACAGAATCGTCAGAGGAGCGCCTGACCACGACCGAGCTTCGGTCACAGCTTTCGAAGAAGCTACCTGACTACATGATCCCAAGCGCGTTCATGCAACTGGATACTTTCCCGCTGGCTCCCAACGGCAAGATCCTGCGGAGCGCACTCCCGGCAGTCTCCTCCGGTCGTCCGGATCTCGGCACTCCGTATCTTGCGCCGCGATCTCCGATCGAGAAGTCCATTGGGCAACTCTGGACCTCAGTACTTGGCTGGTCGGAGATTGGCGTCCAGGATAGCTTCTTTGAGCTTGGGGGCAACTCACTGTTGGCGACACGCATGCTCTCACGCATCCGAGACGAGTTCAGCGTGGAAATCTCCATGAGAACTGTGTTTGACGATCCGACAATCCAGCGTCTCGCGGGCGTGGTAGAAGAGAAGATGGCACGACAGCCTGATCGATGGACTATGGACGATCGAATTGCAGCGGAGACAGCGCTTCTTGAGCAAATGCAGTACAGAATGACGGCAATCCAACCTCGAGAAGCGAAAGAGCCGACTGCCCCAATGTCCTACGCACAACAGCGCATGTGGTTCATGGAGGAACTTACGCCAGACACACCGGTGTTCAATGTGCCTTGGGCGACTCGACTCATCGGCTCCGTTGATATTCCATCGCTCGAGCAGGCAATCCAGCGAGCTGTTGACCGCCACGGGATACTTCGAACCGTCTACAGAGATACAGAAGGACTTGCCTCACAGACTACCCTGGATGCGGTCCAGATTCCCCTTCAAGTAGAGCAGGTTGCCGATGAAGCGTTGCTGGAGTCTGCGTTGTTCAAGGAGGCCACCAGGACATTCGATCTTAGAAACGATCCGCCACTGCGGGCAACGCTCTTCCAAGTGGCAGCAGAGGAGCATGTCTTACTTCTTGTCGGCCACCATATCGCTATGGATGGGTGGTCTCGTTCAATTCTGAGCGATGAAATCGCTGCACACTATCGGGATTGTCAGATGACAGCGCCATCCTCATTGCCAACCCTTCCGATCCAATATGCTGACTACACCGCCTGGCAACAGTCGGCTCCAGCTCAGGAGGCGATGGCTGCTGAACTCAGTTTCTGGAGTCGGAAGCTTGCGGGTCTCGACCCAACGCTCGAACTCCCCATCTCTGAGCTGGATCCGAACGCTTCTCCAGTTGATGGCGATGCAGTCCCGTTCTCCCTCTCTGCCGAGACCGTTCAGGAGCTTCAAGGACTCGCTAGGTCGTACAACGCTACGCCGTTCATGGTCCTGGCAGCAGGTGTCTATGCGATACTGCACCGATACTCTGGCAGGAAGGATTTGCTGATTGGAACACCCGTAGCCGGGCGAAACCGTCCAGAACTCGAGTCGCTGGTCGGGCTCTTTGTGAACACGCTCGCAATCCGCGCAACAGTCGAGGGAGAATTCACCTTCGCAGAGATGGTAGCGCGTGCCCGAGACGCAAGCCTGGAGGCGTTCGAACATCAGGATGTCCCATTCGAACGAATCGTTGCCGAACTTGGGCCAGAGAGACAGCTGGACCGCTCGCCACTGGTCCAAATCATGCTCTCCTATCGGACCTTCCCGCGTGGCGTTCTGAAACTGGAAGGCACAGAGGCCGAGCCGATCGATGTGATCACGGAGACATCGAAACTCGACCTCTCCTTTGACCTGTGGGACACGGATGATGCGATAGCCGGACGAGTCTACTTCTCCAAGCGACGGTACAGGAGGACGCGCATCGAGTCCCTGGCCAATCACTTCGTGACGCTGTTGAGCGCTGCAGTAAGGTGTCCCAACGATCCAATCCATCGGTTGCCGCTACTCTCGGAATCCGATCGCCACATGATGCTCCAAACGTGGAATGCATCGGCCACTCCGCCTCCGGATGCTGACACAGTTCATGGATTGTTTGAGCGGGCAGCCGCCTTGTCTCCAGAGAAGCCCGCGGTCGTCTACGAGGATACCCAGCTGACGTTTGATGAACTGAACATCCGCGCGAACCAACTCGCGGCTTGGCTGCGTGCAAACGGAGCCTGTGCCGACGCACGAATCGGTGTCGCGCTTCATCGGTCCACTGATCTTGCGGTCGCGCTGCTCGGGGTCCTGAAATCGGGAGCAGCCTACCTCCCACTCGACCCTGCATTCCCGTCCGCACGACTCGAGTACATGATTGATGACTCATCGACGATCGCCATCATTACGCAACCCGAGATTGCATTTGATCTCCCGGCAGTCGACATTCCGATCCTGTCCCTGACTGAAGCCTGGTATGCTGGCCAGGCTGAACGCATGAATGTCCCCTCCCCAGCCGTATTGCCTGAACACCTCGCGTACGTAATGTACACATCGGGATCAACGGGCAAACCCAAGGGGGTGATGGTAGAACACCGCAACGCTGTGGGCTTCCTGAATTCCATTCGATTTGTCAGTCCGGCAACGCCAAAACGGATTGGCTCAAACGTGATCACGTATGCTTTCGATACTTCTGTTGAGGAGATTTTCGCCACGCTGTGCTACGGGGGCACGCTCCACATCGTTCCCTACGAAATCTCGCTCGATGGTCGCGCGCTGGCCGAATTCTTGCTGAAGCACAGCGTCTGCTCGGCCTATGTCGTGCCAGATCTTCTTCCAGGCGTAGCAGAGGTTTTCAAGGAAAGGGGAAGCTGCGGCAACCTGCGATACTTGCGCACGGGACTCGAACCGAAGAAGCAGCGTGTCCTTCAGGCAATCCGTGATGTCGCACCGGAACTTCAGATTCTCAACGCCTATGGACCAACCGAAGTCACGTACGGAGCAACGGCATATGTCTTCGAGTCCGCCACCGATCCAGATCGTGACGTTCCGATCGGACGTCCATTCCCCGACTATCAGACCTACATCGTCAACGAGGTCTTCGAGCCTGTGCCAATCGGCGTTCCAGGCGAGCTACTGATTGGTGGCGTCGGTGTCGCGCGAGGCTATTTGGGGCGTCCAGAACTCACCAATGAGAGATTCGTTCCCAATCCGTTTGAGACCGACAAGTCCATGAGGTTGTATCGCTCTGGAGACGCTGCAAGCTACCTGGATGATGGCAACATTGAGTTCCTTGGGCGACAAGACCGACAAGTCAAAATCCGGGGCCATCGGATTGAGCTCCGCGAGGTGGAGCTTGCGCTGGAGAGCCATCCTGAAGTCGTTCGCTGCCACGCTGTCGTGCGCAAACTGGCACAGGATGATGTGCGTCTCGTGGCCTACATTACCCAAAGGGCTGCAGAGGAGAGCTCACTCGAGGACATCGAGGACCGCGTACGTGCGTTCCTCCCAGCATACATGGTTCCATCAGCCATCATTGTGCTGGACGAGTTCCCCCTCTTACCTTCAGGGAAGATCGATCCGGATGCTCTCCCTACCCCAACCTGGCGTGGTCCAGAGAATCAAGAAAGCTCTGTGGCTCCTCGTAGCGAGACGGAGAGAATGCTCGCAACGGTTTGGCAGGAGATCTTGCAGATTGACCAAGTCAGTGTCGATGAGGACTTCTTCTCGCTCGGCGGCCACTCCCTATTGGCAACACGAATGCTGAACGCCATTGAGACGGCCTGCGAAACCAGGCTTACGATCCGACAGCTCTTCAACCACCCGACAATCGAAGCACTCGCAGTGGTAATTGACCAGCAGGCGCGAGATGCAGGCAAAGATGAGGACGGGCATCCGATTTCGCGTGGGACGGCGCAGCAGTGATTGAGAGAGCTCGCAAAGAACTTGACGCAGATCGTGTGAAGCAAACTGACTATCCTCTATCCTTTGCGCAGGAGCGTCTGTGGTTCATCGAGCAACTCGAACCCGGCACCCCGATCTACAACCTGGCATGGATGCTGAAGCTCGATGGCCCACTCAACCTCTCATCGTTGCAGCAGGCGCTTGACTACCTTGTCGAGCGACATGAGATTCTTAGGACGTCTTACAGCAGCCGGCAAGGAGTTCCAGTTCAACATGTTCAGGCAGTTGCATCCGTGCCCTTTCGCCTCCTTGACCTACAGAACGAGCTCGAATCTGAACAGGATGAGTTCTGCAAGCAGGCGTTTGCTGAAGAAGTCTTGATTCCGTTCGACTTGAGCGAGACACCCATCCTTCGAGTCCTCGCAGTCCGTCGCTCCAGCACGGCCCATGATCTGCTACTCGTGTCGCATCACATTGCCACGGATGGATGGTCTCAGCGCATTCTCTCCACGGATTTGGCTGCAGCCTACCAAGCGATAGAAGGAGGCCACCAGCCAGTTCTTGAGCAACCGGTCTTGCAGTTCCCCGCGTACGCAGCCTTGGAACGTGAAGCGTCGACAAGAAGAGACTATCGAGACGCACTCTCCTACTGGAAGCACCACCTTGAAGGCCTACCGGATGCGCTCTCGCTGCCCACGGATCGCCCACGGAGCAGTGAACCGGACTACAACGGGAGGTTGTATCCCGTGGAGTTTTCAGCCTCTCTTGCAGCCAGGCTGAATAAGCTCGCAAGGAAACTACGCGCAACGCCGTTCATGGTGCTCGCTGCCGCGATTGCGGCGCTGCTCGGACGATATGCACAGGAAGATGATCTGGCAATCGGATTTCCCATAGCAGGACGTACGCAGTCAGCAGCGGACAATACAGTCGGGTGCTTCGTGAACACGCTGGTCCTTCGAGCCAAACTTGGCGAGGTCCAGACTTTCGATGAACTCGTGCTGCAGGTTCGAGACTCGTGTTTGGATGCCTACGACCATCAGCAAACGCCATTCGAGCAACTCGTGATGGAACTGCAGCCTCACCGAGAGTCAAACCGGACACCTCTATTCCAGGTCATGTTTGCGTTCAACAGCTTCCAGGACTCGGCCTACAATTTCGGCAAGGCAACTGGGAGAATGGAGCCTTACGATAGGGAGGTCGCGAAATTCGATCTTCGATTCAATCTCACTGAGCGGGAGGAGCGAATCTCGGGCGTGATGACGTCTAGGATCCAGCTCTTCGACTCGTGGCGAATCGAGCAGATGATCAAGCATCTGTCACGTATCTTGCACGCGGTCGTTGACAAACCTGACACTCCGTTTCGCAAGCTTGATCTGCTATCGCCAGACGAGCATCGAGCGCTCGATCTTCAAGCTTACGGTCCCTCGCTCCCAATTCCATCCCAGACTGTGAATGACATGCTTCGCGAACAGGCTAAGACTGCTCCCTCGGCAACCGCGGTTGAGGATGGTGTCAATTCGCTGACGTATGCGGAACTGGACGATCAAGCCACCCGAGTTGCAACAGAACTTCAAGAGATGGGTGTTGCGACAGGCGATCGAGTCGGCCTCTGTCTAGCCGAGAGCGCGGATTGCTTAGCCGTCTTCTACGGCATTCTCCGTGCAGGTGCTGCTGCGGTTCCGCTGAACCCATACGATCCTGCGGCTCGAGTTCGCGAATCCATGGATCGTGCCGCACTACGGCTTGCAGTATCCGACCATGAGTGGGCGGAGAAGCTACAAGGCGCGGGTCCCGAAATCCTGTACCTCAGCACATTGGCCGAAAGTCCTAGATCTCGCAGCAGAGCGCACGTGCGGTCGGAATCTGATCCTGACGCCCTTGCCTACGTACTCTTCACATCCGGTTCCTCCGGGGTGCCCAAGGGAGTCGAAGTGACGAACGCGAACATCATGGCGTACCTCACATCCGTGAAGTCAACACTCCAACTTCCTCAGGGAGCTTCTTGCTTGTGGCTACAGCCCATCACTGCGGACACATCCTTTACCACGCTGCTTGGCGCATTGGCGGTCGGAGGGTGCATCCACGTTGTTCACCCCAGCGAACGTGTAGATGTACATGCCGTCGAGCGACGCGTTCGGGCGAGCGAGCCAGACGTTACCAAGATAGCGCCCACGCACCTGTTGTCTCTTCTCGAAGCCGCAGAGCGTCCGAATGAGATACTCCCAAAGGAACTACTGATCCTTGGCGGTGAAGCGCTTTCGTGGAACTTGGTCAAGCGTGTTCGAGCCCTGGCCCCGGACTTGCGCATCTTCAATCACTATGGTCCAACAGAAACCACGGTCGGCGTCACCGGCTTCCGCATCCCTCCTGGAGACTGCGCTGAGTTTGAGGGATGGGTCCCTATTGGAAAACCCTTCCAGAACACAACAGCCTATGTTGTGGACCGAAACGGACTGCGCTGCCCGCACGGGATCCCAGGAGAGCTCTGGATCGGAGGCCCACAGGTTGCCCGAGGATACATGGCAGATGCTTCATTGACCGCGTCCGCCTTCATCGATGACCCGTTCTGTGAGACGGCCACCCAACACCTCTACCGAACCGGCGATCGCGTGGTGCGGAAGGCAGACGGCGCCCTTGAGTTCCTCGGTCGACTGGACGGCCAGGTGAAGATCCGCGGTTTCCGCGTCGAGCCCGCTGAAGCGCTGGCGAAGCTACTGGAGCTGCCAGCCATTGCGGATGCTGTTGTCGTTCCTGATAGACTCGACAACAAAAGACACCAGCTTATTGCCTACTACGTGTTGGAGGAGGGGGAGGTTGTACAGTCGCACGACCTCGCGAAACAGCTCGCTAGTGAACTCCCAGCATACCTCCTGCCGTCGGTATACATCGCGCTCGATGCACTTCCTCGCTTGGCCCATGGCAAGATCGATCGGGCTGCGCTGCCAACACCAGTAGCGTCAGAGTCTCGTGAGCTGCGGGAATGCGAAGGTCCACAGACACCGATCGAAGCTCAGCTCATTCCAATCTGGGAGAACGTTCTAGAACGCAAACCGATCGGACGCGATGACGTCTTCTTCGAGTTGGGAGGTCATTCGCTCTTGGCCCTGCGGTTGCTCAGCCTGATTGAACGGGAGATGAGCGTGCGCATTCCGATTCGCGCGTTGTTCGAGACGCCAACGGTTGCCGGATTAGGAGACTTCATCCAGAATAGGCAGTAGTTGTAGACGATGGGCGGCGAACTGATACTGACAGGGGGAACCGGATGCTGCAGGCGTCTGATCATGAACGCGAGGCTTTCGATAAGGGCTCGGCCGCTCACATGGATGAGGGTCGCCCTCTCTCTTTTGCGCAGGAGCGTCTCTGGTTTCTTGAGCAGTTAGAACCTGGTACCTCTTTGTATAACTCCTCGATCGCCTATCGAGTTTCCGGGGCCCTGAGCATCGATGCCATCCGCCTGGCCGTGCTTGGCACACTCACGCGGCATGAGGTACTTCGAAGCACATTTGTGTCTGAAGCTGGTGTCCCACGACAGGTTGTTCGTAGCGCGCCGCCGGACTGCCACACGATCATCGACCTCTCAAGTGTCGGCCGAGAGTCTCTTGAGCAGGTTCTCGCAACACGTCTGCGGGAAGAAGCCTCTGTGCCATTCGATTTGGCGAACGACATCATGCTGCGGACGACGATCTTCCGAATGGCCGTGGATGAACATGTGTTGCTCTTCTCCATGCATCACATCGCGACCGATGGATGGTCCAACCACCTTCTGATCGAGGAAATCGCTGAGAGCTACAACGCAATTCAACGAGGCGAATCGCCAACGCTCGATCCGCTTCCGATGCAATATGCGGATTACGCGACACGGCAACGTGAGCAACTTGAGGGCGATCTAGAGTTGCGGGAGCTGGACTACTGGAAGACGCAACTCGAAGATGTCCCAGCGCAATTGGACTTGCCTCTCGATCGACGGCGGCCGATGCAACCTAGCTACAGCGGACGCCGCCTCATTGCTGAGATGCCGACAGCTACGGCAGACCGCCTGGATATCGTGGCAGGCCGCACGAAAGCGACTCCGTTCATGGCACTGCTATCAGCGCTCTTCATCCTGTTGCAGCGCTATTCACAGCAGGACGACCTCTCCGTCGGCATCCCCATCGCGGGACGATTGGACCCTGATACAGAGGGTCTCATTGGCTTCTTCGTCAACATGTTGGTGATCCGCGAGCAACTCTCACCACAAGCAACGTTTACCGAGTTGCTAGCTGCCGTCCGCAACACGTGTCTGGATGCCTACGAGCACCAGCAGCTTCCCTTCGAGCGACTGGTCGCTTTGCTGCAGCCTGAGCGAGTCCGAAATCGAACCCCCTACTTCCAGGTGTCGTTAACCTTCCAGCCACGTGTAGATGTCGCTCCGACCTTCGAAGGACTAACCATCTCACGCCTTGAGATTGACAACCCGGATGCGAAGTTCGATCTGAGCATCACCATCCGAAGGAGGAACGGGACCTATGCGTTTTCGGTCATCTACCCAACTCAGCTATTTGATGAGCAGACCATCCGCCGCTTTCTTGATCAGTACATTCACCTCTGCGGCTGGGTGAGCACACACCCTGATGAATGCTTGCAGGACGCTGAGATTGCGGAGCGGGAAGCATCGGTCCTGGAGCTTCAGAAACTGAACGCCGGTGCTGAGCGAGCGAGCTATCCGGCATCGATTGCCGAGGCCTTCCACAGGATCGCTAGCGAGAATTCAGACAGCATCGCACTGGAGCATGGCGAGCGTCGATTGAGTTATCAGGAGTTGGACCAAAGGTCAGACAAGCTTTGCAGCACCCTCGTCAACCAAGAGCTCAAGCCGGGAGAGATTGTCGGTGTTTACCTTGAGCCTTCATTTGAAGCCATTGTCAGCTACTTGGCAATCTTGAAGGCGCAAGGCTGCTACCTCCCACTGGATGTCTCCATTCCGCTCCATCGAACAGCGCAGCTGCTGGCTGAGGCTGGAACGACACGAGTTATCACATCGTCAGATCTTGGAGCAACATTCGATATCGAATCAGTAACGCTCACGCTTGTTGATGCGCCTGACGCTGCTTCATCCATCACTGCACCGGGTGCGACCACAGCATGGAGGCAACTTGGACCCGAGGATGCTGCCTACGTCATCTTCACCTCTGGCTCCACCGGACAGCCGAAAGGTGTCCGTGTTCCTCACCGAGGTGTGTTGCGACTGGTCGTCGAGCCAGACTACGTGGAACTCGACAACAGGACACGCCTTGTACATTTGGCGTCTCCGTCCTTTGATGCTGCAACGTTTGAAATCTGGGGACCGCTGCTCAATGGAGGCACGTGCATCCTCCCTGGTGAGTCCCTCCCCAGCGTGTCGGAGTTGGGGAATCTCCTGCGCGCGCACGATGTCAATACCTTGTGGCTCACCTCCACGTGGTTCAATGCAATCGTGGATGAAGACGTCGCTGTACTCCAACCAATACGCAAGCTCCTCGTCGGAGGAGAGGCACTGTCGGTTCCCCACATTCACCAGGCAGTGAATGCGCTACCGCAATCTCAGTTGATCAATGGCTACGGACCAACAGAAAACACGACGTTCACCTGCTGCTACCAGATTCCTCGCACATTGGATCGGCGCGCTGCTTCGGTACCGATCGGACGACCGATCCGAGGCACGACTGCCCTTGTTCTCGATTCGCAGCTCCGTCCGGTCGCCCCAGGCGAGCCCGGCGAGCTCTTCATTGGAGGTCTCGGCCTTGCGCTGGAGTACCTGAACGACCCCCAACTCACGGCTGATCGGTTCATCGCGCACCCACTGAATCCGGATTCTGGTAAACTTGCCTACCGAAGCGGAGATCGCGTACGCCAACTGCCTTCAGGTGATCTCGAGTACCTGGGGAGAATGGATCGGCAACTCAAGATCCGTGGGTTCCGTATCGAGCCCGGAGAGATCGAAGCCGTCCTATCCCAACACGCTGCGGTGCAAGATGTTCACGTGATGCTTTCATCCATCATCGAGGGGGGACCTGCGCATTTGATCGCGTATGTCATCGTGGAAACAGGTCATGAGTTCGATGGCGAGCAACTACTGCACTTCCTAAGCACTCGCTTGCCGAGCTACATGATTCCCTCGTTTCTAGAGCAGATTGATGGGTTCCCCAGGACATCATCTGGCAAGATCGATGAGCATGCTCTGCCTGACGTCACGCGCAAGTTATCAGCCACACAAGAAGCGGTGCTCCCGAGATCGGAAACCGAGCATCGCCTGGCGAGCATTTGGGCGAATCTGTTGCAGCTTAAGACGACTAGTATTCGCAGCAACTTCTTCGAGCTCGGCGGGCATTCGCTCCTAGCAGTCCGCTTGATTGCGCAAGCTGAGTCTGCGTTCCGCGTCTCGTTGCCGCTGTCGATGCTTTTCGATGCGCCCACGATCGAGGCGATGGCTAAGCGGATTGAAGCCATTGGACCAGGGATCCAACGATCTACTGTCATTCCCCTACGCGCCGGCGGGACCGGTCCGCGCTTCTTCTGCATTCCTCCGGCGGGAGCCAGCGTCTACCACTTCAGCAGTCTCGTGCAACGGATGTCTGAGGAGATCTCGTTCTACGGAATCCAGCCCTTGGGCTTGGAGGCCGGAGAGAAACCGCAGCAGACTGTGGAGGAAATGGCCAGGCGCTACACCTCCGATTTGCTGGCTGTGCAATCTCACGGGCCGTTCCGACTTGGTGGACGCTGCTTTGGCGCCTTTGTCGCCTTTGAGATGGCCCAGCAACTCGTTGCCGCAGGGCATGAGGTCTCGCTACTCGCGCTGATGGATCCATCAGCACCCCCCGGCATCTCAAGAGATGCCCGCTACTACGCACAGCGTGTTTCGTACTTCCGGAGGCGGGGGAAATTGCTTCCAGCCATCCTTCGTTACCTTCGCGCGCGCGTCATCGAGTTTCGGAATCTGTGGGTTCGAGGGCTCTTGGCCAATGCCCCCGCGCGGCGACTTGCCAAGGAGCAGCGCGTGCATCGTCGTGCGCAGGACAACTACCGACCAATCCCCTATCCCGGAACCATCACATTCCTTGGTGCAGAAGCGGATTATCATCCAGAGGACACTCGGGCACTCTGGCAGCAGTTGACGACCGACAAGTTCGACCTGCATCTTCTACCAGGAGACCATCGAACGATCACTCAAGATCCGAATCTCAGGACATTCGCAGATCGACTGAGCCAGATCATCCAGCGAGCAGACGAAGCAGCCAGGACAGAGGACCCGAGTGAATCAACATGACTGTTCGCGAGAGGACGATGCTGTGACAGACGTTCTCGTTTGGACCATACGTGCAATCCTTCCGCATGAGGAGTTAGCCGCTCTCGTTACCGTTCTATCAGACAAAGAGCGGCAGAAGGCGATGCGCTTTCGACGTGCTGCCGATCGGAATCAGTACATCGTAGCGCACGGGAGGCTACGGGAGATCCTCTCAGCAGAACTGGCGATTCCTGCGAGCGAGGTCGCGCTCTCGAGCAATGAGAATGGCAAGCCGCACGCTGTCTTAGATCAAGACGAAAGCCCCATCGAGTTCAGTCTCTCACACTCCGGAGACGTTGCGCTCGTCGCAGTTTCACGCACTGGAGCGGTCGGCGTGGACATCGAACGAATTGACTCGGATACCGGCGTGCTCGCGATCGCAGAGCGCTGCTTCTCCAAGCAGGAATGGGAGACGCTTCAGAGCACCAGCGAGTCCGAGCGACTGACACGCTTCTTCCAGCTATGGGTATGCAAGGAAGCCTATGTCAAGGGCAGAGGGGAAGGCATCATCGATCGCCTACGCAGCTTCACCATCTCGCTTGAAGCAAGAGGGCCCCAACTCGTTCAAGACGATCATGATCCTGATGCTGCCGCCAGGTGGGAACTCCAACTCCTGGATGCACCCGACGGGTTCTGCGCAGCAATTGCCATATGCAATCCCGGACCACGCCCAACAACGATTCATGCTCGTGATTGGAATCAGGACAGCGAGTCGGGCTAGGAGCTGGGGGTAGGGGACGAGGGGCAAGGTGTGTCTGAGGTCCGAGTTGTGAGTTCTGAGATACAGTCCCCAATCATCCCGTGAGGCTTGTCTTTTCGCGCGATTGGTGTAGTCTCGTAACTCTCAACTCTGAACTCTAGACTCCCTGAAAGGACAGCAATCCATGAGTGACTCGAAAGCTAGAGCCGCAGACGCACCTGAAGGCAAGAATCCCAATCCGCTGACTATCCCGGTGAACGTGTCGATCGAGCTGAAAGAGGTCGTGCTCGCACAGCCCGAGATGGAGGAGATTCTTGGCGCTGCACGACGAATCGCCGTCGGGGCATGCTACTGCCGCACCGAGAACGGGAACTGCGATCGTCCGAAGGAAGTCTGCCTGACGCTCGATGCAGATGCAGACCGGAAGATTGCCGAGGATGCGTGGCAAGAGATCGAGGCTCAAGATGCACTGCAACTCCTGGAAGCCACCCATCGCGCAGGACTTGTACATCTCGCGTTTCGGAACCAGGCAGAGGAGATCACGGCCGTGTGTTCCTGCTGCTCCTGCTGTTGCGAAGCGCTCGGTCCTCTCACCAAGCACACCTACAAGGATGGTGTGGTCAGCTCCTCGCACATCGCCACGCACAATGAAGAGACCTGCGTGGACTGCGGGCTTTGCATAGAGCGCTGTCACTTCGATGCCTTCACTCGCGAAGATAACGGCATCCTGTTCGATCCCAATCAATGCTTCGGCTGCGGCCTCTGTGTAAGCACCTGCCCCGTCGGAGCCATTGGTTTTCATACGCGCTCATAGGTTATCATTCCTTATCGCTCCGCCGTTTCGCGAGAAGCGGCTGCTTTGCCATGGACTCAATAGGTGAACAAGGGGGATACGCATGGATCTGGTCGGCTTGCTTAGCAACTTCTTCTGTGAACTCGGTGATGAATGGTGGGAAATGACATCGGACCAGAAGCGGCAGGCGATACACAGGGATGAATGGATCGATTTTGTGATTGCCCAACCTGCGACGGGTGGGATGTGCACATTTGCACCGGCAGACCTGTATGAGCGACTAGCCGAGCTTGTTGAAGTTTGCGTCGTTGGTCCTAGCTACGTTCGAGGGTTCGCTGATGCTGATGGTGGCATGATTGCCAGAGGCGTTGCCATCACCAACACAGACGAGGAAATCCTGAGGAGAATCGGCGAGAAGCTTTCTGTTCTCGGAATCTCTCACTCGATCTACTCAAGACGAGCGCCTGCGAATCGGAATCACTCACAAGCCTTCGACCTATGCATCTCAAGTGCGCGTGACAATCTCCTGTTCTTCTACTACATCGGATTCAGTATGAGTCGCAAGCAGGATGCACTGGCACGTCACTTGCTGCACTACACTCGTACTGGTACTCAACTATGTCTCGAGCAGCACAACACAGCGATGGCTGTTCTTGAGATGGGAAAGTCGCAACGCGAGGCAGCTCGTGCAATCGGAGTCCATGAGTCGATGGTCCACAAGCGCCTCCAAAGGGGCGGCTGGCCCCTCTCAAAGCAGCTGGTCTCCGCCCTGCGATGTCTTGAGGAATACCGCCAGTCTAGAGGGCTGACCGAGAACCCTCTTGAGAGGTCGGCCGAGTAGCTAGACACGCGGTTTCTGAAGCTGTTGAAGGACACATCCGCGGAGACTGATGCGCTTGAGGCTGTCGTCACTGCAGATGCCCTTGTAGAGAAGGTCAACGCATGGGTCGAGTTCAGGCTCGAACGCGGCTGATTCTGATCACTGTAGGCTTCCGAAAGACCGTCATTCCGAACTGACAGTAGGGGCATGAGAGGGCTCGTTTGGCGGATCGAGGACTTCCTCTCTCCGAAGCGAATGCTCCGAGTCAGGTTCCACTGCCCTGTCCTGATCCCTAAGTCCACCAAGGATGAAACCTAAGGTCCCAATCCCAAGCATTGTCGCGACCGCCCAGGGTAGCGTGAAGTTCCCATACACGAACGCTGCATCAAGGTACAGTCCGCGGATAGCTCCTCGAGCAAGCATCGGCCCAGCGGAAAGAAGATAGACGGCCGCCATCGCCAAGCCTACTAGGAACCAAGGGAGGGCAAAGACCTTTCGAACCCTCGATACCGCAAGCACGAGCATCCAAGCTCCCATTGTGGAGCAGGAGAACACGATTTCCCGAATCGAGCCTAGATGCTCAGCCAACCAACCCGGACTGCCAATCCCTGAACCGCCCAACCGATATTGCAGGAAACTGTCGAACAGCAAGTGGAGCCCCACAGCGATGATGAGGGATAGACCAAGGCACAGACTCGCTCTACACATTCGTCGGTCTCTCAGGCACCAACGACTGACTGGGTGGAACAGCAAGCCAAAGGATCCAATCCACAGCAGTTGCCGTGCAAGTCTCAAACTCATGACATGCCAAATGCTCGACTGCAGCACGTAGTCTGAAACGAAGCGCGGGAACAGCTTGTAGGTCAAACTCGCGCCAAGATTGCGGCCAGCCGAGAAGGAGAGCACTAGGCACCCAACTCCAATCAGAATGAAACCAGAAGCCAAGATCACCCGCCTCCTCCTCGGCAACCATACGACAAAGGCGAAGAGCAACAGGACTGCAAAGCTCCAACCGAGAAGCGGCAGCAAGATGGCCCAGGCTTCCGCCTCCCACGTGCGGAGGAGCACCCGGGTAGCTGTCCACCATCGATCCATCGCGAGACCCGCACCGACAATGGCTCCGAGCACGAGCGTTTCTGCAATTACAGGCCGCTTCACGAACTCCCAGATGCTCTGCATGTTCCTCGCTCTACCTCCCAAGACAGACTGTCCTAGCTTATCACATCGCTAGCTTCAATGCGGCACCTGTTCGTTCGATTCCCAAACGCTAGCCTTCCCTGTACCCTGGAGCAGGAGGTGCGGGATGAAGCGCTTGGCTTGGGTGATTCTCTGGATGCTGCTGCTCGGCCTCACTGCGACTGCTCAGGAGATGGTGCTGCCTTCGGATGGTGACAAGTTCTGGGCCGATGCCATCGAGGGCTGGTGGACAGATGTGCTGGTGCTATCCGATGGCCAGAGTACGGTCGAGGATCTGAAGACGCTGGCGCCGGATGCGCTGAACTGGACCTTCTACGAGCAGCCTTCCTTCCTAGCCCAGCTTGGCACACGTCACGTTCGCGCAGCCTTCCTCGGCTACCAGGAATCCGAGGAACTCACGCCAGAAGACTTGGAGGGTTGGGAGCTGGCCGACAGCTTAGCATACAACGTCTATGACGAGCCCATTTACTACGGCGACTGGGGCGGCAGCTACTTCATGGACCCGCACGCCGAACCCTGGGCGAGTCTCGTGTTCGATGGCATCGAATTCGCGCTGGAAGGCGCGGATGGTGTCTCGCAGGACAACATCGGTGTGCCGCCCTTCATCAAAGGACAGGGCGGCTTCTCGCCCATCGAGAAGGCGGAGTTCCGAGCCTTCCTTGCCGAGGTCTTTGACGTTGCCGAGCTGCAACAGCTTGGG
>Ga0180436_10003026_pt1 | contig 15619 bp, 8 predicted proteins | sample SS_ome_2_FD_132434 | JGI IMG/M metagenome (GOLD analysis project Ga0180436, IMG submission 132434) | Hypersaline lake sediment archaeal communities from the Salton Sea, California, USA - SS_3_S_2 metaG | ecosystem: Environmental > Aquatic > Non-marine Saline and Alkaline > Hypersaline > Sediment...
ACCGCGACTCCCCCCACCGTGCGGATCGGCGAGGCCGACACCGTCCCGAGCGCGCCGGACGGCACGATGGAGGTGCCCTCCCATGCCGGACTGCGCCCGGCCATGAAGGAAGTGGTCACGGACGAGGAAGGCGGGGCCTCCGAGCACTATCATTTCGCGACCCTCACCGTGGACGAACTCGCCTACACCGGCAACGAGGAGGATCCCGTCGCCCAACGCATCCTGGCGAGCTTCCAGGGCAAGTTCGACTCCGTGAAGGAGAACCTCGTCATGATCGGTTTCGACCGGAAGATCGACCGCCGAATCGTGACGCCGGCGGGGGAGACCCTGTCGCCCACGACGCTCCTCGCCCGGGCCGTCGCCACGATCCAGAGCGGCCGCTACATCGACCTCTGGCCTCGCTGGTGGAGATGGGGAGCGATCGCCGCGATCGGCGGCCTCGCCCTGCTGCTCTTCCGGCTCCCCCGGGGACAGTTCATCATCCTCGGACCCGTCGTCGCTCTCTTCTACTTCGCCGCCTGCGTGATCCTCTTCCGCTACACCTTGACGTGGACGCCTCCCTTCGCGCTGTTCGCGCTGTTCGGACTGCTCCTCGCCATCGGGGTGATTCTTCCCGGTCCTTCCGAGCGGGCCCTGCCGAAGCAGAAGGAGGAGGAACCCGCAGAGGGAGACGTCAGGGAACAGGCTGCCACGTGATACCGGCGGTTCCGCCCCTGGAACGGCGTCACCAGGTTTCTTCCTCGGTGATTTGCGACGACAACAGGACGACGGCCTCGATCAGTCCCTCGATGGTTCGTTCCCCGGCCTCGAGATCGACGTCGTAGCCGTTCTCCTCCACCACCGCGCTCGTCACGGGCCCGATCGACACGATCCTGGTCTCATCGGGTATGTCGAGTCCCAGATCGAAGAACCCGTCCACCGTCGATCCGCTGGTGAAGGTGATGATCTCCGCCCCCTCCTCCCGAAACCGCTTTACGGCCCCGGTGGGGTCGTCCGTCTCCGGCACCGTGCGGTAGGCGATCGCCTCGTCGAGGATCACCCCGGCCTCGTTGAGTCGCCGCGAAAGCACATCTCGTGCTTCCTTCGGACGCACCCAGAGCATGGTGTTGTTCTCGATCGAGCCGATTTCGTTGACGAAGGCGTCGACCAAGCCCTCGGCGACGTGATTCTCGGGCATCAGGTCGGTCGTGACACGATACTCCGCCAGTTTCGCCTTGGTGCCCGGACCGACCGCCGCGATGCGGGGACCTCCGATTTCCCGGGCGTCGGACCGAATCGTGTAGAACGCCTCGAAAAACCGCTCGACGCCGTTCGGGCTGGTGAAAATGAGCCAGTCGTAGGTGTGGGCATCGGTGACGAGGTGGGCGAACTCGCGAAGATCCTCCTCCGCGGGGGGCTCGATCCGAATGGTCGGCATCTCGAGCACGTCGGCCCCCTTCTCGCGAAGTCCCTGCGAGAGGCGGCCCGCCTGCGCCGCCGTGCGCGTCACGACGACCCGCCTGCCCAGGAGCGGCCGGCTCTCGAACCAATTCAACGAATCCCGCATCGCGGCCACCTCCCCGAAAACGGCCACGGCCGGAGCCGCGATGCCGACACGCTCCGCCTCGTCCGCAATCGTGCCGAGTGTACCGGATACCGTCTTCTGCCGTCCGGTCGTCGCCCACTGGATCATCGCCGCCGGCAACGCGGGATCCGCCCCCTTCTCCATCATCGCCTCGGTGATCGTCCGGATTCGATCGGCTCCCATGAGCATGACGCGCGTGCCGGGAGCGTGGGCGAGCTGTCCATAATCGAGCATCGACCCCTCTTTTCCCGGATCCTCGTGCCCCGTGAAAATGGTGACCTGCGAACAATGCTCACGGTGCGTCAGGGGAATGCCGGCGTAGGCCGGTGCCGCCATCGCGGAACTGATTCCCGGAACGAATTCGAAGGGAACGCCCGCCTCCGCCAGGGCTTCGGCTTCCTCCCCTCCCCGGCCGAAGATAAAGGGATCGCCCCCTTTCAGGCGGGTCACGATGAGGCCGGCTCGTGCTTTCTCGACCAGGAGAGCGTTGATCTCGTCCTGTGTCAGGGTGTGTTCCCTCGCCCTTTTGCCGGCGAATACCTTTTCGGCATCGGCACGCGCCCACTCCAGCATCTCGGGATTCGACAGGAAATCGTAGACGACCACGTCCGCCCTCTCGATACACTCCCTGCCTCGCAAGGTCATCAGTCCCGGGTCCCCGGGGCCCGATCCGACCAGGAAGACGATACCCGATTTCTTGTCGCTCTCCGTCATCGTGTCATGAAATTCGATGAGGGACGCCCCTGCTCACAGGCCTCGCCCCTTCCCTCCGCCGTCATGGCGCGCCCTCCATCAGGCAATCGACGATCGCCTCGGGATCACCGGGGTCGCCCCGTGACTCTGCCTCGAAGGGTTCGGAACCGGGGTCTTCCTCGTCGAAGACACGCACCCGCATCGCAATCGACTCTCCTCCGTCCTCGTACCACGTCCAGGCACCCACCGGCGTCTCGCATCCCGCCTGCAGACGATGGAGAAAACACCTCTCCAGGACGATGCGTCGAAACGTCGACTCGTCGTTGATCGTCGCGAGGGCCTCGCGCGCCCGATCGTTGTCCCTTCTCACCTCCATCGCAACCGCTCCCTGACCCGCTGCGGGAAGGAAACCGGCGGGCTCCCACTCGTGGGCATACACCGTCGCCTCCTCCCACGAGAGAACGGATGCCCCGGGATGATAGAATCCGAGTCGCTCCAGACCCGCCCGGGCCAGCAGGATGCCGTCCCACCCCGCATTCTCGACCATCTTGCGAATGCGCGTCGGCACATTTCCCCGGATGTCTTCCACCGTCGCGCCGGGGCAGAGCCAGCGAAGCTGCCGGGCCCGGCGAACCGAGCTGGTCGCGACCGTCATTCCCTCGAGACTCCCCGGTTTCCCGTAATCCCCCTCCCGTGTCGTGAGAAAGACGTCCTCCACCGGTGCCCGGGGAAGGGTGGCCACGATCGCGAACGGTTCCGCCAGGTCGGTCGGTACGTCCTTCAAACTGTGCACCGCGAAATCGATCTCCCCACGCAGGAGCGCCTCCTCCAGTTCCTTGGTGAAGATGCCCTTGTCGAGAATGGCATTCTCTCCCTTGCTGAATTCGCTCAGCTTCAAATCGGGACGCTTGTCCCCCGAGGTCCTGATGATCTCGATTCGACACGGGATTCCCTGGCCGGCGAGCGCCGCCTCGGTCATTCTCGCCTGCGCCAGGGCGAGATCACTTCCCCGCGTGCCGAGGACCAGGGGATCGTTGCTCATGGATTGGTCAGGGGGCGTCCCTCCGCCGCCGTCGATTGATTGGGGGCCCCGGCCCGCGCGCGCTCATCTTTTTTTTTGCGTTGCCCCTCGGGCTCGCTCAGGGCCTCGATCCCCCTGTCCTCCAGCGCGACCCGGATGACCTCCCGGCAGACCGCGATCTGCTTCTCCCTGCGATTGCGCCCCTCGTCCGCAATCTCCTGGAGGTTGTCGATGTTGTAGAGGTAGACATTCGGGATGCGGTCCACCTCGTCCTCGATATCCCGGGGAACGGCGATGTCGATCAGGAGGAGAGACAGCCCTTTCCGCCGGGGCATCGCCCTCTCGATCGTCTCGGACCGAATCACGGCGTGCGGAGCCGATGTCGAGGAGATCACGATGTCCACCTCGTGGAGCGCGTCCTCCCACTCGTCGAATCGCAGCGCGGATCCACCGAGTTCGGCGGCCAGGTCTTCCGCTCGGTCGTGGCTGCGATTGGATACGATGATGCTCCGGGCCCCGCGTGAAAGGAGACTCTGCGCCGTGGTCCGGCTCATTTCGCCGGCGCCCACGATCATGACCCGGCAGTCCCCGAGGTGTCCGAAAATCGTCTCGGCGAGATCCACCGCGACGGCTCCGACCGAGGTCGCGCCCTGCTGGATTCGAGTGCTCGAGCGGACGAGCTTGCCGATCCGGAACGACTGCTGGAACAGCTTGTTGAGACGCCGCGCCGTCGCGCCCTTCTCCTGCGCCGTCGCATAGGCCTTCTTCACCTGGCCGAAAATCTCGGTCTCGCCCAGGACCATCGAGTCGAGACCACTCGCCACCTCGAACAGGTGGTGTGCCGCATCTTCCGCGGTATGCCGGTAGAACTCGACCTGGCCCGGCTCGATTCCGAAGTGCGCCAGGAGGTAGTCCGACACCTGGTCCGCGAGCTGATCGAGCTCCGTTCCCGCCCCGTAGATCTCGACCCGGTTGCAGGTCGAGAGCACCACCGCCTCGTCGATCCCCTCGATCGACCGAATCTCGTCGAGACTGCCGGGCACCGATCGCTCGGGGAACGCGAGACGTTCCCGGACCTCGACCGGGGCCGTCTTGTGGTTCACTCCTAGGCAGAAAATCGACACGGGGGATGCGGGTTGCGTGAAGAAAAATCAGAGGGCGAAGAGCGTAACCACGGCGATCACGAATGCAACCACCGCACTGCCGGAAAGTGTCCGCGGGACCAGCGGCCGGAATCGCTGCACGAGCAGGAGGATCAGGTAGATCAACCACACCGCCCCCGATGCCCCGAAGTGCAGAGCCGAGGGACGCTGCTCCATGAAGAAGGCGGACGCGATCCCGATCGTGATCAGGATCTGTCCCACCACGAGCAGCCGCACCAGCGCGTCGATGAGATACCGGATCGGAGGAAGGTGACGCGAGAGGCGTCCCGGCTTTCGGCTCTTCAGCTGGCGATCCTGGGCGAAATACATCAGCCCGGCCACGGCGGCGAGACCGAAGGCGCCATAGGCGAGAAGGGAGGTCGCCGCGTGCATCTCGAGCCAGGGATCCATCGAGTCCGGCGGACGCGCTCCCGGATCGGAGAGGGCGAGCCAGGCGAGAGCGAGGAGCTGAAAGGAAAAGACGATCGGGGCGGTGAAGAGCCCGAGCAGGGAGAGCCGAAAGGCTTTCCCGACCACGAAATACATGATCACGAGACTCCACCCGATGAAGATCAGCACCTCGGGTCCGTTCGTGATCGGACACCGTCCGTGCAGGTCCCCCCTCTCGGAGAGAAAGAGGCACTGGAAGAGGAAACCCGCTCCCATCACCGCGAAGTTCGCGGCCGGACGCCGCTGTCCCGACCGCAGCATCGCCAGGGCGAAGAGAAATCCGCCCAGGAAAAAAGCGGTGGAAACGGCGAGATAGAGCAGGCCCATCGAATGGAGATACGCGCACGGCGAAGCGCAGGGAAACGCTACGCCGGGGAAGGGGCAAATTCAAGGGGTGGGGTGGAGGTCGGACCCGCGACGCCCTCGTGCACCGCAATCCGGTAGGGGCCGGGCTCCGGACGGCCCGCCCGGCGAGACAGGCGCGGCTTTTCGGATCGAACGTTCGCGATCCGTCGCACGCAGGACCGCCGGGCCGGCGGTCCCTACCGTCTCGGGACGAACGCTGCCGGTTTCACCATCCCCTTGCCCAAAACAAGAGTCTCACCTCCCGTTCAACAGTGGCCCGATCAGGTTCAGGATCTGCTCGCCCTGCTTGATCAACTCGGACGGATCGGTCAGGTCGGGCTGTCCTTCGTCGCCTTCACCCGCCGGAGCTTCCCCCCCGAGCAGGCGCCGGGCCTGGTCCGCGACGCCCGCGGGAAGATCCTCGAGAATGGCCTCTCCCGCCGCCGCGACGAGCCGCGCCGACAGGTCCTCGCGTGGTTGACCGAGCGTGCCGGCGAGGTTCGTCGAAGCCCAGAGAAAGCCGTCGCGGGACTCGGTGAAGACCTTGCGCTCCGCCCCGGGAATCCAGCGGAGCGTGCCGGGCGTCACGCCGACGAAGAGTTGTCCGGTAAGGGCATCCCCCACCACATCGATCGATCCCTCGACCCGGATCAGCCCGTCCGACTGGATCGCGAGATTCCGCAATTCGATCGTCTCGCCGACTTTCACGAAATCCGTCTTCGCCTTGTCGAGGGGAAGGCGCTCGAATCGCTCGGAGCGGGTGTAGTCCGCGATCCGCTCCAGCATGGGCAGGGACTCGATCAATCCGTCGTCGAGATGGAGCGTCCCGTCGTAGGAGGTGACCCCGCCCTCGCTCGTCACGCGCACCGGTCCCCGAACCGTGCCGCTGAGCCGGTCCCGCCACTGCCCTTCCACGACCTCGTCGATATCGATGCCGGACAGCACGAGCTCGAGGGAGGTGCGGGCATCCTCGCCAAAACGCATATCGCCGCTTCCGTCGATGTGACCCTTCTCGTAGATGCCGAGTGCGAGATCCTGGAAGAAGAGTTCGTCGCCACGCCAGCGGAGCCGGGCGTCCTTGATCGTGACTTCGGGCTGACCCGGCGCCACGATCTTCCCCCCATTGGCGAAGATCTCCCAGGTGTTCCCGGCCAGGTCGGGTTCGATCCGAGTCGGCACCGACTGGAGGGCGAAGACGGTCTCTCCGGTATCGCCTTTCACCTGCAGGCTGCCCGACGAGAGCCGGACCTCGTCCACCTCGACCCGCTGGGGCAGGAATCGCAGGAGCCACTGCGGCACACCCGGTTCGCCGGCGCCCGTGGAATCGCTCTCGACCGCCAATCCCCCATCCGGACGCTCCCGCCGCTCGCCGGAGAACTCGACGTGGGCGCGGTTGACGGTCACCTCGGGCACGTGGAAGGCACCGTCCCGCGCACCGCCGAACATGGCGCGGACCCCATCGAGGGCGAGTCGGGAGAACCCGGCTTCCGGGTAGCCGTCCGCTCGAAACTGCTCCGCAAACACGCTCGACGTCCCTTCCCAGCGCAGGTCGCCCATCGCGATTTCGGCCTGCAGCGCTTCCGTCGCCTGCCCGGTCAACCAGCAGTGAAAACCGTCTCCGGTCAGCCAACGGTCGACCGACGCCCGGGCCACGAGAAGTGCGACCACGAGCGCCGCGATGAGGACACCTCCCCCCACGAGCACGAATGGCAGCGGTTTGAATCCGCTGGATCGGGGGGAAGAACGTCGGCGGCCACTCATGCCCTCAACAAACCGCAATTTCCCGCATCGACAATCGGGAATCGAACGCCCTCGGAAGCCCAAGATCGTCGTTGCCTTTGCGCGTCCGACCCGCTACCAATTTCCCCGTGCTTCAACTCGAGAACATCCATTTCACGATCCAGAAGGGCTCCGAGGACGTCCATCTGCTGGAGAAGATCGACCTGCGCGTGCCGACGCAACATTTCATGGCCATCGTCGGCCCGTCGGGATGCGGCAAATCGACGCTTCTCAAGACCATCGCCGGGATCAACCAGGAATCCGACGGCAGCATCTTCTGGAATGGCCGCAATCTCTCGGAAGAGGGCGATCTCGAATACTCCGAGATCGGCTACGTGCCCCAGTTCGGCATCGCCTACGACGCGCTCACCGTGGAGGAGAGCGTCGAGAGCGCGATCCGGCTGCGGGCGAAGACCAAGGGCCTGAAAGGACTGCACACCCGGGCCGACCGCATCCTCGAGGCGACCGGGCTCGATCCCATCCGCGACCGGCACGTCCGCGTCCTTTCCGGCGGCCAGAAGCGCCGCCTCGCCCTCGCGATGGAACTCGTCACCGATCCCGTGCTTCTTCTCTGCGACGAGGTCACCTCGGGTCTCGATCCGAAGAGCGAGCAGGAGATCGTCAAGCTGATGCACGATCTCAGCCGCAACGAGCACCGGATCGTCGTCAATGTCACCCACAGCCTCGCCAATCTCGAGCTCTACGATTCCGTCCTCGTCCTCCACGAGGGGCGCGTGGTGTATCACGGCCCGCCCCGAGCCCTCGAGCATTATTTCAGTGTCGACGAGGTCGAGGACCTCTACCTCCAGCTGACCAAGAGGCCCGCCGACGACTGGAGCACGAGTTGGAAGAAGCACTGCGACAGCTACTACGCCCATTTCCCCTCCCGGCCGTCCACCGATCCGGAAACCTCCGTCTCCGCCGTCACCCCCGGTGCCGGGGCCCAGTTCTTCGCCCTCTTCTTCCGCCGTTGGAAGATTCTCCTGCGCGATCCCGGGCAGCTCTTTCTCCAACTCGCGATTCTCATCATCTTTCCCGTCCTCGTCGTCCTCTTCGATCTCGACGGTGTGGAACAGACCCAGCGCCTCTCGGAGTCCCTGCCAGAGACGAAGCAACAGTTCGAGGACGAGGCCGCCACGATCACCTTCAACCTCAACCTCGGGGGTCTCGTCTCCGGCCTGGTCATGTTCCAGGTCATCCTGCTCACCCTGATGGGATCGAACAACTCGGCCCGGGAAATCGCCGGGGAGCGGGCCATCTTCGAGAAGGAGAAACTCGGAGGCGTCAGGCCGGTCGCCTACCTCGCCAGCAAGGTGGTCTTTCTCGCCATTCTCGTCTTCATCCAGTCGTTCTGGATGACCGCTTTCGTCCAGGCCGTCTGCAAAATTCCCGTGTCTTCCTTCGCCCCCTACCTCGTCCTGCTGCTTCTCGTCAACGGGTCCATGACGTCCATTTGTCTCGGCATCTCCTCCCTCGCGAAGAACGCCGACCAGGCCTCGCTTCTCAGCATCTACCTCGTCGGCTTCCAGTTACCCCTGTCCGGGGCCGTCCTCGCCCTGCCCGTGGTCGCGGCGTGGTTGTCCCGACCGTTCATCTCGGCCTACTGGAGTTGGTCGGGAATCATGGACTCGCTCCAGCGGAATTACTTCCGCTACGTGGACGAGGTCACGGAGACCTGGCTGGCGCCCTTCGCCCTCTGTCTCGGCGTGCTCGTCGTTCATCTCGCGTTTGGAATTTTTCTCGCCTTCATCGGAGTGAAACGCCCCCGCTGGGAGGACTGACGCCCCCGGACGCGGGGCAACCCCTGGTTCACGATGAGGGTGAACGCCGAGCTTCTCGCCTTTCTCGGAGAATTCGTCTCGCCGAACAAGCGGGAAAAGATCCAGCGCGTTCTCGATCAGCGCACACGTCACATCGCCATCGCGCTCGAGGACATCTACCAACCCCACAACGCGAGCGCCTGCCTGCGCAGTTGCGACTGCCTCGGCGTTCAGGACGTCCACATCGTCGAGAATCGCAACGAATACCAGCCCACGAACGAGGTCGCGATGGGCGCCGAGAAGTGGCTCACCCTGCACCGCTACCGGCGGATCGATTCCTGTCTCGAGACCCTTCGTTCGAGTGGGTATCGAATCGTCGCGACGACACCGAACGAACAGGCTCACGACCTGCTTTCCCTGCCTCTCGATCGTCCCGTCGCCCTGCTCTTCGGCACGGAAGAACAGGGGCTCACCGCCCCGGCCCTGGACGCTGCCGATACCACACTGCGTCTGCCGATGTATGGTTTCACCCGGAGCTACAACATTTCCGTGACCGTGGCGATCACCCTGTCCCGGCTCGTCGAGCGCCTGCGCGACGAAGGCCACGCCTGGCAGCTCGCCGAAACGGACCGGGAAGACATCACGCTCGACTTCTACCGGGCGATCGTCACGCGTCATGATCTGCTCGAAGTGGAATTCTGGAATCGCCGCTGAGGTGTCCCGGTGATGCCTACCGGTTGCAATTTTCACGGGACCGCATCTATTCGAAGAACCGACCTCCCGCTCGCCGCATGCCCCGCCGCCGCCGCTCACCGGACGATTCCGGCCAACTCGACCTCCCGCTCTTCGACACACCCGGGGAATCGCCGGACGATTCGACGGAGGAACCGACAGAGGATTGTCCCGCACCCTCGCCGCCCCCGGCCGAGGGCACTGCGACGCGCCGGTTCGCCGGATGGGATCGCCCCGTCCTCGCGTCCGCGGTCGAAGAACTCGCCGGGGAAGGAGACGGGTCCGGAGCCCTCGACCTTTCCCACCGTTTGATCGTCGTTCCCACCCGGGGAGCCGGACGGCGGCTCCGGGAAGGTCTCGCCCTCCACACCGGCGCGACCGGGACAGCGGTGGTCCCTCCGCTGGTCGTGACCCAGGACTACCTCGTCTCTCCCGAGCGCCTCACGGAGCCCGGGCGTCCGGTCCTCGGCCGACCCGCCACCCTCCTTCTCTGGTCCTCCCTCCTCCTCGAGATCGATCTCGACCACTACACCCGTCTCTTCCCGGTCGCTCCCGTCAATCGCGATCTTCGGTGGGCGACCAAGACGGCCCGGGAGATCCTCGGGGTTCGGAATCTGCTCGTCGAGTCGGGACATACCCTCGCCTCCGCGGCGGAACGGCTCGCGGAGCGCGACATGGAGCCGGGGCGCTGGCGCGATCTCGCCCGCCTCGAGGAGGCAGCCGTGACCCGGACCCCCGCCCTCGACCGCGAAGACGAGGCGATCGCCCGCTTCCTGGCCGCCGAAGAGGGCACTCTTCCCCCCGGCATCACCCACGTTTCCGTGATCGCCGTGCCCGATTTGCGCGAACTGGCCACGCGGGCCCTCGCCCGGTTTGCCGCATCCGTTCCGGTCGAGATTCTCGTCGCGGCTCCCGAGGACCGGGCGAATCACTTCGACCGCTGGGGCAGACCCCTCGCCGCCTCCTGGCTCGAGGCCGAGATTCCCCTGCCCAATCCGGAGAATACGATCCATCGCGTCGCAACCCCGTCCGATCAGGCCGCCCTCGCCTGCTCCCTCATGGACGGCACGGAAAAACCCGCGACCCAGTTCGCGGTGGGAGTCCTCGATCCCGAGACCATCGCGCCCGTGGAGCAGGCCGCCGCCGCCCGCAACTGGAGCACCTACGATCCGGCGGGGAAACCGCTCTCGCGCCAGGGAATCGCCTTCGTCCTCGAGCAAACCGCCCGCCTTCTCGCGACGAATTCGTTCGAGGCCGCGGCGAGACTCCTGCGCTGTCCGGACTTCGGGCGCGCCGTCACCGGCCGCATCCCCGCCGACGAAGAAACCGGTCAGCGGCCCTCGCTCTCGCGCCTTCTCGGCGACGTGGACGACTTCGCACTCCAGTGCCTCCCCGACAGGCTCGACGAGGCAATCGCCCTGGCACGGAGATTCGACAGGACCCGGCGCGGACGCACCCACGCCGAAGCCGCTCTGCGAGCGATCCGCGATCTCGTCCGGCCGCTGCGTTCGGGTGCGTTTTCGCCCCACCTCGTCGAGTATCTCTCCGAAGTCTTCTCCGGACGCACCTTTCGTCCCACCGATGCCAGTCACGGGGCGTTCACCGAGATCGCCGCCGCCCTCGACGACTCCGAGACCGCGTTCGTCGAGGCCGGGGCCCTCGTCGGAACGACCGCCTCTCCCGAGGACCGCTTTCTCCTCCTGCTCGATCTCCTCCGCGACCGGCGACTCTACGGTGAACGTTCCGCGAATGCGATCGATCTGCAGGGGTGGCTCGAGCTGCTGTGGGAGGATGCGCCGTGTCTCGTTCTCCTGGGAATGAACGACGAGTTCGTGCCCGAGTCGATCCTCGGACACGCCTTTCTGCCCGACTCCGCCCGCCGCGTTCTCGGAGTGGTCAACAACGACGAGCGATTCGCCCGCGACGCCTATCTCCTCACGGCCCTGCTCTCGGCCCGCACCGGCGAGGGATGCCGGGTCGATCTGGTCTTCGGACGACAGAGCGCGGGAGGAGACCCCCTGCGCCCTTCCCGCCTTCTCTTCCAGTGTCCCGACGAGGATCTGCCCTCCCGCACCCTGCGATTCTTCACCGGGGAGACGCCGGCGCTGGCTCCGGAGCCCCGGACGCTGCCCTGGCGACTGAAACCCGGCCCGCTGCCCGCCGAAGCCCGCATTCTCGAGCGGCTGACCGTGACCCAGTTCCGCTCCTACCTCGCCTGTCCCTTTCGTTTCTACCTCACCCACGGCCTCGGGATGGAAGAGATCGAGATCGACAAGACCGAGATGGACGCGCGCGATTTCGGGAATCTCCTCCACGATGCGGTGGAGCGCCTCGGCCGTGACGAGACGATGTGCCACTCCACCGACGCCGGCGAGATCACCGGCTTCTTCCACGAGGCGATCGACGAGTTTCTCTCCCAGCGTTTCGGGAACGAACTGGCCACACCTCTCCTCGTGCAACGGGAGGCCGCTCGCAAACGCCTCGCGTGGTGGGCCGAGATCGAGGCGGAAAGGCGCGACTCCGGTTGGCACATCGTCGCCGTCGAGGCAGCGCTCTCGGAGGATGCCGAAACCCCCTTCACGATTTCGGGTCACCCCGTGACGGGTCGAATCGACAGGATCGAACGCCACGAAGACGGTTCCCTGCAGGTCTTCGACTTCAAGACCCACTCCGTCTTCGACACGAGCCGGAAGAGCAATCGCGCCGTGGCGGACTACCATCTCGTCCCCGTGAAGCGGACCGAAGACCCCGCCCGATTCCCGGAGTGGGCGCTCGTCGAAACCGGAGAAGGCGGGCCGCGCCACTGGGTCGACCTGCAGATCCCCCTCTACGTCCACGCCCTGCGCCGCCGCTTTCCCGATGCCGAGATCGGGGCGGGTCACATTCCGCTGGGGCGCACCAAGGGCGAGGTGTTCGTCGATGTGTGGACGGACCTCGGTGACGAACTCCTCGCCTCGGCCTGGCTGTGCGCCGAGGGTGTCGTCGCCTCCATTCGCGAGCACCGTTTCTGGCCGCCCGGCGACAGCCCCGCCTGGCAGAGCCCCATCGAGGAGATCCTCTTCGATGAACCCGGTGACACGGTCGACCCGACCCTGTTGTCCTCAGGAGCCAACCCTGTCTGAATACCGGCGCAACCCTGTTCCCCCGATCAACGGCTCACGGTCCACGACACCCGACACGATCATGATCACAAACGAAATGATTCTCGCTTCGGCCGGGTCGGGAAAAACCTATCAACTCACGAACCGCTACACCGGTCTGCTGGCGCTCCAGTTGAAGAGTGGCGGCGAAGAGGCCATCGCACCCGAACGAATCATCGCGGTCACCTTCACCCGCAAGGCGGCGGGCGAGTTCTTCGACTCCATTCTCGAGAAGCTCGCCCTGGCCGCCTCCAAACCCGAAGAGATCGAGAAGCTCGCGCGCAGCGACGCCCCGCTTGCCGGGATCCTCGGCGCGACCTCGCAGGACGATTTTCGACGAATCCTGCGCGTCTTCGTCTCCCGCATGCCCCGCCTCTTTCTCGGCACTCTCGACAGTTTCTTCTCCAACATCGTTCGCTCGTTTCCGGCCGAGTTCGGACTCGCCGGTGATTTCGAGATTCTCGACGAGCACCTCGCCGGACTGGCGAAACGGGAAGTCTACCGGTCGGTATTCTCCGCCGGTCTCGCCGGGGCCGGAAACGATCAGGAGGGGCAGCGGGAGTTCCTCGAGGCCTTCCGTCTCGCCACGATCGGCAAGGAGGAGGCGCGCATCCGCCGCGAACTCGACGACTACGTCGGGAATCTCCATGCGGTGTTCCTCCGCACGCCTTCGCCCGCGAAGTGGGGGCAGGCCGACGCGATCTGGGGCAAGGAGGGATCGCCCTTCCTTCCCGACGAGCGACAAACCGGACTGAAAAACGCCTTCCGGCGGCTCTTCGCCGCGATCGAAGATCTCTGTGGCCCGCCCCAGTGGCAATTCTGGGAGGAATTCCGGGAGGAATCGCTCGCTCATGTGGAGGGCACGCCCTTCACCCGGCGGATCGTGTTCTTCCTCGAGCGACTCCTTCCAGCGTGGGCCGAGGTCGAGGCCGGCGAGGTCACCCTGACAGTGAACCGAAAAAAGCAGACCCTCGGTCCCCCGGCCTGCGACGCCCTCCGCCTCATCGTTCGGCACCTCGTGGGAGGCGAGATCCGGATCCGCCTCGCGCGAACCCGGGGCGTGCGTCAGCTGCTGGATCGCTACGAGGAGGTCTATGCGAAGAGGATCCGTCGCCAGGGAAGCCTCACCTTCGCCGACCTGTCCTTCCTGCTCGCGGGCACGGATGCCGGAGCTGGCGGCGGGAGCCCCGTTCTGAGCCAGAGGCCCGGCGAGGAGGAGCGGCTTCGCATCGATTATCGTCTCGACGGGCGCTACGACCACTGGCTGCTCGACGAGTTCCAGGACACGAGCCGGATCCAGTGGGCCGCCCTGCGAAATCTCGTCGACGAAACCGTTCAGGACACCTCGGACGAACGTTCGCTCTTCTACGTCGGAGACATCAAGCAGGCGATCTACGGATGGCGTGGCGGCGATCCCCGGCTCTTCCACGAGATCGCGACCCGCTACAATGCGGGCGGCGAAGAGCGCATCACCCGGCGTTTTCTCGACATCTCCTGGCGCTCCGGACCCGATGTCATCGACGCGGTCAATCGGGTCTTCGGCGACCGCGGAGCGCTGGAGTCCCTCCCACTACCCGGGTCCGCCCTCGCCCGCTGGGAGTGGAACGACCACTCCCCCTCTCCGAAGAAGGAGAAGCTCACCGGCTATTGCGCGTTTCTCAATCCGGTCAAGCCGGAGAAGGGGAGGCTCGAGAATGCGGACCGGTTCGCCCTCGTCGCCGCCCTGCTGGAGCAGATCGATCCCGTGCGCCGGGGCATCGAGTGTGCCGTGCTGGTGCAACGAAACGATCTCGGCACCGAGTTGGTCGACTACCTGCGCGCCACCACCGGCATCCCGGTGACCAACGAGGCGGACGTCGCCGTGGCCACCGACAACGCCCTGAACCGGGCCGCCCTCAGCTACCTCGCCTGCGCCGCGCACCCCTCGGACACCCTCGCCTGGGAACACCTGCGGCTGACCCCCTTCCGGGACGTCATCGAACGCGAGGATTGGACGCCCGGCCGACTCTCCGCCGCCGTGCGCACCCAGCTCTTCGAACACGACTTCGAGTGGGTGGTGAGGCGATTCGTCGCCGGCATGGTTTCCGCACCCGGCTGGGAGTTCGATCCCTTCACCCGGAAACGCGCGGAAGACCTCGCTCTGGCCGCTCGCCGTTTCGACCAGACCGGCGGACGCGACATCGATGCGTTTCTGCTCTTCGCCCGCGACTACACCGTCCGGGAACCCGGAGCCGCCAACGCGGTGCAGGTGATGACGATCCACAAGTCGAAGGGACTCACCTTCGACGCCGTCATTCTTCCCGATCTCGAGGGGACGGCTCTCGACACGGCCCGCGAGGGGATCGGGATCGGCGAGGGAAAGACGGGGGACATCGCCTGGGTGAGCGATCTGCCCGTCAAGATGATCCGCGAAGCCGACCCCGTCCTGCGCCGGCACCTCGAGGCCCAGGAGTCCGATGCCGCCTACGAGAGCCTCTGCAAGTTCTACGTGGCGATGACACGGGCGAAGCATGCCAATTATCTCATCGCGAATCCGCGAGGCTCGAGGTCGACCTCGGCGAACTTCGTGAAGCTCCTCGAGGAAACGCTCGGAACCGGCGAACCCCGCGAGCACTCCATCGGAGAGCGCGAGGCCGTGCTCCGGTTCGAGAGCGATCTGTCAACCACGGACCGGGAGTGGTATGCCGCCCACAGGCGGGCCGAAGCCGAGCCCCCCTCGCCGCCGCGACCCGTCATGACAAACCCGCACCGGGCGAGGCCCCGCGTCGGGAGGCGTACTCCGAGTGGTTCGGAGGAGGCGCTCGTCTCGGCCGCCCAACTCTTCAGTCCCGAAGGACGAAGGGCCCGGGAACTCGGCACCCTCGTCCACCGGCTGTTCGAGGATGTCACCTGGCTCGACGAAACCACCACAGCCGCTCTCGAGAAGGCGTGGGAACCGGTCGCCGCCTCCCACCCCGCCATCCGCGACGAAGCCCTCTCGCTCGTCCGGGGCT
>Ga0180436_10003027_pt1 | contig 15619 bp, 17 predicted proteins | sample SS_ome_2_FD_132434 | JGI IMG/M metagenome (GOLD analysis project Ga0180436, IMG submission 132434) | Hypersaline lake sediment archaeal communities from the Salton Sea, California, USA - SS_3_S_2 metaG | ecosystem: Environmental > Aquatic > Non-marine Saline and Alkaline > Hypersaline >...
CTACCGGCACCTCGCCCTCCTGCTCGGCACGCAGAGCCAGGTCGAGCGCACGGCGCATAAAACCGGTGTCGGACTCGTCTGCCATAAAAGACGCTATCAGTTCGGATTCATTCCCACTCTATTATCAACAAGCCTTTTTTGCCCATTATATTCAATGGCTTATTTTCCTGCTAAATGGGAATACCATGAAAAATACCATGCTCAGAGATTGCCGCTAATCAAGAACAACTTTTTCAAAACCGGCATCACATCCCTTACCGTTTCAAGTATATCTACGCAGCCTTCAGCTTCACGGTTTTTCCAATCCGAGCCAGCATATTGACCAGTTTGTCGATAGTAAACTTGTCAATCTTGCCGCGCATCAGATCACTGATTCTTGGCTGGTGAACACCAAACACCTCTGCAGCTTCTTTCTGACCGAGCTTTGCATCCTCGATATACTGACGCAGAGTAATCATCAATTCTGAACGAATCTTCAGGTTCTGCGCCATCGCCGGGTCATCCTCCAGCGCCTCAAATACATTGCGGTAACCTTTTGAAATCGTCATTGCTGTTTCCTCTGTTCTGCCAACGCCTTGTACCTGGCTTTCGCCAGGTCGATATCCGCCTTGCGTGTTTTCTGCGTCTTCTTTTGAAACGCATGCAATACGTAAACTGCCTCTTCGAATCGAGCGACATAGATCACCCGGTAAATACCGTCCTTGTCCTTGATCCGGATTTCAACAGCCCCTGCACCAACGGTATTCATTGGCTTCCAGTCACTTGGCAGCAACCCTGCCTGGACATTACTGAGCTCAAAACCCGCTTCGCGACGTGCGCCTGCAGGGAAATGCCTGAGATCGTCCAATGAACTGCCCACAAAGCGCACGTCTTTCATAATCGCAATTATACAAAATTTTATATTTATATCAAGTTTTATATATTTTTGAATATCGGATTTCGGACAAGATGTGCTGGAGTACAAATACCATGAACGGTTCGAGGTACGCGGCATGGTATTGGATCGCTGTGCTGATCCTGAGCCCAGCGATACCATGATCTATACCATTTAAAATTCGTGATAACTACTTGCCGATGCCTGCCAGTGCCAGATGTTGCCAGACAGCAATGCGGGTAAGTGATTGGTTTATTTAGCTCGCTGCGTCTGGATGCCTGCCAGTGCCAGACAGTGCCAGATCTGGCCTACCCTACTCTATTGTAAATAAGCCTTTTTTATCTTTTATATTCAATGGCTTATTTTCCTGCTAAATGAGAATACCATGAAAAATACCATGCTCAGAAAATCCTTCAAAATGCTCGAAAAAAAATGCAGATTGAACACTGATACACAGCACCTTAGGCCACCTTCCGGGCTTTGACTTCCAGGTGAATGCCCTCCTGCTCCTGCAGATATTGGATCACTGCAAACAGGTTGCTCGCCTGGGGATTACCTTTTGGCCCGAACATGCGCATGAGGCTCTTGCTCGACTTGTCGAAGACCTGGGAGAGCTCTTCGAACCCGATCGTCGCGTTGATATAGTCACGCAGCACTGCCTTGCCGGTATCGACATCACCGGCAAGCAGGCATTCGACCCCTTCCTGCAGCAGGGCCTTGCGAAACGCCGGATCCCGTTGGGCGCGCGCCTGTATGGTGTCTTTAAAATCTTTCGTCAAAGCCATCATGTCACCTCTTACCGTTTCCGGCGCTTATAGTCGCGCAGTTGGCTTTCGCAGCAGTGATATCGGGGTCCTGCCGCTTCTTGGTACTGCCCGTGAGCAATATCACCAACCGGTCGCGTCCTTGCCAAAATAGATCCGATAACCGGGACCGAAATCAATTTTGAACTCATAGACGCCGGCACCCACACGTTTCACATTAGAGAAGTTGCCCTGCTCCATCCGATGGACGGCTGTCGTCACCTTGACCGCAGCAGCCACATTCAGGCGATCAAACCATTTGGCATAAGGACTGTTTCCCTCAGCATCCAGGTGCTCTCTAACCTCGATCATATGACCCATATAGTAGCATATATGTTACCTTTTTAATGCCCAATAACGATGTATTCGGGACAGTCGAAGTCATCACAACCAACGCTTCCATTTGAAAATCACGTAGGGGATCACCGCTGAGGCCAACATGGCCAGTAGCGCCAGTGGATAGGACCAGGGCCAATCCAACTCCGGCATGTGGTGAAAGTTCATACCATAGACAGCGGCAATCAGCGTTGGCGGCAGAAACACCAGGGCCACCACCGACAGAATTTTGCCCACGCGATTGTCGATCAGGTTCAGCCGGCTAACCAGCATGTTCATCAGGAAATCCAGCTTCTCGGAGATGAAATCCGAGTGCTCCAACAACGACTCCAGGTCACGCTGAATAGCGTCGAAACGATACGCATCGTCTTTCGTTACAGCTTCCTCCCGTTCCAGACCGGCCAACACCTGCTGTAGATCCATCAGGGCCAAACGCACTTTGTGCCGGTCACCTTCCATCCGGCAGATCTCCTTGAGCTGGTTCTCGAGCGAAACCTGCGTGGCATCATCCGGACAAGACCAGTGGCCCTCGATCGCTTCGTACACCGACTCCAACAGATCGGCCACCTGATCGAGGTGTAACTCCAGTAACTTGAACAGAACCGCCGAGGGTGAAGTGTGACGACCGCCCAGTTTTCGCCCGGCCCGCAAGGCTTCGAAACTGTCTACATGACCCCAGCACATACTGATCAGACGATGCTCCGACAACACGAACGCGGCCGGTTTTCTCGTCAATACCCCATCCACCTGACCAAGGAACCAGATACGCAGGTGAAGGCCATCGTCATCCGCAAAAAAGCGCGATGTTGCCTCGATCTCCCGGACATCACCGATGGCCGGCAGGTTAACTCCGCGCGCCTGCTCGATACGTGCCCGGTCGGCGGGTGTCGGGTCGTGTAGATCGAGCCAATAATCCGCCAGTGAATCCGGGCCAATCGTTCCCTCGTCTACGGCCTGAACCCTCGCTGATTCGATACGATAGATTTGCAACATGGCTCAGTGCCTCCCGCTTCGGCAACCAGTATCAGGCGTGCGAGTCTGCACACGGCGGCCGGTCAGTCGATGCAACAGTCCTTCAGCCAGAAACGCGGTCACAAGGCTTCCGGCGACCAACCACAGTATGTGCGGGGAGCTTTGCAACGCATACGCGGACGCAAAGCCTATGGCACCCAGCGTCAGCCCGATGGCCAATACGATCATGGCCAATGGTGCGCCGGTCTCGCGCCGCAGTCGCAGGTGGCCGACGTGCACCACCAGGTGCACGATCAGGATAGTGATCGAGCCGACCGCGGCGATCTCGGATAGATCAAAGGCATGACCGAGGAGGATGATCAAACCGGCGCTGATGATCAGGCCCTCACGGGATTTGCCGAACGGTTTGCCGAACGCTGCAGGCAATTCGCCTTCTTTCGCCAACTGGTAGGTGACATTGGTCACCGCGTACAGATTGGCGTTGATGGACGAAGCGGTCGACACCAGCGCAGCGATGGCAACGATAGTAAACCCGGCTGCACCGAACACAGGTTTCGCCGCCTCGGCCAGGGCGTAGTCCTTGGCGTCGACGACCTTTTGCGCATCGAGATGTCCGAATACCGCGAAGGCCACTGCGATGTAGATAATCAATACGCCACCGATGGCCAGAAACATCGCCCGCGGAAGGGTACGGGCCGGGTCGGGCATGTCTTCGGCCGCGTTGGTAATAACCCGGAAGCCCTCGAAGGCGAAGAAGGTAATGGCCAGGCTATAGAGCACCTGGGTGGCCGGCGGATAGCGGCTCGGTGACAGGAGCGCAGGATCAGCCACGCCTAAACCCGCCACGGCAAAGCCGATCAGGATGAGCAACTTCAGGCCCACGACCAGTTCTTCCAGGCGCGCGACATTCTTTGCTCCTTCCAGATTGATCAACACGAAACCGATAATGATGAAGTCGGCCAGACCGTTGACCCAGCGCGCGCCATCCTCGACCGGTAGGAGCGCCAAGGCATAACTACCGAAGGTCTTCGCCACCAGCGCCAACGCCACCAACGCTGAGATATACAGAAGGATGCTCAGGGCACCGGAGACCAGCCCCATGCCATAGGCCTGCACCAGGTATTCCACGATACCGCCCGCAGCCGGGTAGCGCGCACCGAGCCTGGCAAGAGAATAGCCGCTGACCAACGCGATCAGACCGCCGACGATGAAGGACATCCACACCGCACTGCCGGCAATGGCGCCGGCCTCGCCCATCAACGCGAAGATGCCTGCCCCGATCATCGAACCCACCCCCAGCGCCGCGGCGGCAGTAACCGTCATGGGTTTCTTGTTGGCGGTATTCACTATCGCCACTGCTCGCTAATGGCACAAGCCGTTGATATGCCACCGGGGCTTGGATCTGACCAACAGGATCGCAACGTGGATACCAACTCATCCGCCCAGCGGCGTGCGACCTCCACAGCGCCACAGAGCTCACCCCAGTGATCACCAACAGGGCAGAGGTAATCGACACCATCATCCTCCATTGCCTGCCAGAGCCAGTCGAGCCAACTATTACGGGTCTTCTCATCTGCAGGCGCATCTACGACGATCGGTATCAAATCACCCAGCGTCTTATTGACCGCTGATCCCAGCGCGCCGCTGGAGCTATCGACATGCTCCAACGCCGGCCAGATCTTTTCCATCAAACGGACAGCACCCTCTGCGCCAATCAGGGGATCTTTCTTTGCGACTTTCTTGATTTCGGAAACAGCTTCGCGAAGACGCTGGCACGCCAGCTTTGATGCCTTCCAGCTATATGCGCCAGTCCGGAATCGTGCTGGAAAAGACCACTTATGCGCGCTACGAGCCATTGCCCTCAAACTCAGGCAGCAATGGGCTTGGCTTTCTCAATCCGTGCTCGCCGCTTTGGTGTATTTAGCGCTTTCCACAGCTCGTTGCGCTGCTGCAGATTCAACCAGAAATCAGCGGTATTCCCGAATACGGTCGCCAGCATCAATGCCGTGTCCGCCGTGATGGCACGGCGATTGGTACATAACTCATTGACGGTTTTTCGACTGACACCCATTGCTTCTGCCAGCTGGCCCTGAGTCAGCGCCATGGGCACGAGGAATTCCTCAGTGATCATTTCACCGACACTGACGGGTTGCCGTTTTGTGATATTCATAGCCTGCCTCACCGATAATCGTGGTTATCCAGATAGATATCCCGGGCCTCACCACGTTCACCTGACCAGGTAAAGACCAATCGCCATTGCTTGTTAACGCGAATCGAATGCTTCCCGGCCAAGTTCCCTCTCAACTTTTCAAAATGATTGCTTGGAGGCGACCGCAAGTCGAGATCACAGGTCGCATCATCGATTAACTGCAGCTTTCGGAACAGTCGGCCTTTGACCTCAGCGGGTATCTTCTTGCTGGTTTTATCTTCCAGATAAAAACCCCTTAGCCAGCGGTCCCGAAAACTCTGAATCAATCGCAATCTCCTTCTTTATGGGAAACTGTAACGTACATAGTTACTTTCCGCAAATAATAGACGAGGAGAGTGTAGACACAAGCTTGGCGGGGAAGTCCGACCTTGTCCACGAGGAGAATTACGAAAATAAGTTCTTTATCAGCAAGTTATGCAGTCATTACACTGCCAATTTTTTTAGAAAAACAGTACTGTTTTTCTAAAACACTGTGCTGGAATTGCCGGTTTCGGATTGCGCCAGAGCACCTATAAATCAAGCTCGCCGATACCATGCCGAGCTCAATTTTTGTCTCATGGTATCGCTGCTTTTTGTGGTATCGCGCGCCGAAAATACCATGAAAAATACCATTGATGATGCGGATTATATTATCAATTGGATTGATTTATTTGTTATTAATCAATGTGTTATAAATCCCAGTCACTCCCACTCTATTATCAATAAACCTTTTATATTTTTTTATATTCAATGGCTTATTTTCCTGCTAAACAGTAATACCATGAAAAATACCATGCTCAGAAAACCTTCAAAATGCTCAAAAAAATTGCAGATTGAACACTGATACAAAGCACCTTAGGCAACCTTCCTGGCTTTGACTTCCAGGTGAATGCCCTCCTGCTCCTGCAGGTACTGGATCACCTGGAACAGGTTGCTCGCCTGGGGATTACCTTTTGGCCCGAACATGCGCATGAGACTCTTGCTCGACTTGTCGAAGACCTGAGAGAGTTCCTCGAACCCGATCGTCGCATTGATATAGTCACGCAGCACTGCCTTGCCGGTATCGACATCACCGGCGAGCAGGCATTCAACCCCTTCTTGTAACAGAGCCTTGCGAAACGCCGGATCCCGTTGGGCGCGTGCTTGTATGGTGTCCTTAAAATCTTTCGTCAGAGCCATCATGTCACCTCTTGCCGTTTCCGCCGCTTGTAGTCGCGCCAGTTAGCTTTCGCGGCAGTAGTATCTGCATTCTGGCGCTTCTTGGCACCACCCGCGAGCAATTTCACCAACCGCCCCCCTACTTGCCAAACTGGATCCGATGACCGGGACCAAAATCAATCCTGAACTCATAGACGCCGGCACTCACACTTTTCACATTACCTTAGCCACAGGCAGATCCAGAATCACGGCAAGTCCGCCCAGTGCAGAACGCGTGAACTCGATACGCCCTCCATAGGCATTGACGATGTCCTTGGCGATTGCCAAGCCAAGGCCGTTGCTGTCTCTGCGTTCATCGAGTCGCAGACCGCGTTGTCCCAGGTCACCGAGCTGGTCGGGATTCACGCCCGGCCCGTCATCTTCGATGCTGATGCGCCAGCCGTCACCCTGGTGTGCCTTGAGTACGACAGTGCTTTTTGCCCAATTGCTCGCATTGTCCAGCAGGTTGCCGAGCAGCTCGGTGAGATCGACAGGCGACAGACTGACTTCGGCTGATTCAGGCACCTGGATTATCCACTCGAGCACTTCACCGGCAGGTGTGCGTTGCAGCGTGTTGACCAGGCTGTTGACGGCCTTGAACAGGCTCGCGTGTTGCGGGCGCCCGGTGACTTCCGTACGCAGCCGGGCGCGGATCAGTTCGCGATCGACCCGCTGGCGCATGCTCTGTGCCAGCTGTTCGAGGTCGTCAGCCATCGCGGACTGCCCCTGTGTACGCAGACGCTGCGCATCGGCGCTCAACGCGGTCAATGGCGTCTTGAGGCCATGTGCCAGATCCGCGGTCCAGGCACGCGCATCCTCGACGGCCTTGTCGCGCGACTGCAGCAGTTCGTTGATCTCGTCGACCAGGGGCTGCACCTCGTCGGGATGCTCACCCGGCAAACGCTCGGTGCTGCCTGAGTGCACTGCCATCACGCCGCGACGGATACGATCGAGTGGCGACAGGCCGGTACGCACCTGCCACCAGGTCGCCAGCATCAACACCCCGGCCAGCAGCAACAGGTAGGGCAGCATATCGCGCGTGAACCCGGCACGTGCGCGCAGCAGGTCGCTGCGATCAATGGCGACCACAATGCGCACGCGATGGGCACCGGTCTCGGGAAACACGATGATCTGCTGCTCACGTACCAGCAGCGACTGGCCGTCCGGTCCCGGCAGTTCGTGCTGGTGCACGACGCCCAGCGTCAATTTATCGCGCGGCAGCGCAAGCAAGTGATCCCACAGTGAACGCGAGCGAATCAGGGCGTGTTGTTCGTCGTCCTGGATCTGCCAGTACAGGCCGCTCAGGGGTTCTTCGAAACGCGGATCAGACAAAGAGTGCGTGAGCGTGATGTTGCCGTCGTCATCCGGCTCGATGCGGCCGATCAATTCACTGATATAGGTTTCGAGCTCGGTATCGAGCTGACGCTCGACATGATGACCGAACAACGAGACCAGTCCGAAACCGGCTAGCAGCAGTGCCAGGCTGATCGACACGGCAGCCGCGGCGAGCAGCCGGACACGCAGCGAGCGCGGTTTCACGGTTCCGGCTTCTCGATGATGTAACCGAAACCGCGACGCGTCTGGATCAGGTTGTTGCCGAGCTTGCGGCGCACCCGGCCAACCATCACCTCGACCGCATTCGATTCGCGCTCGAAATCCTGCGCGTATAGCTGCTCGGTCAGTTCGAGCTGCGACACGACACGTCCGGCATGCTGCAGCAGGTAACTGACCAAACGATATTCCTGCGGCGACAGATGCACGGGTTCATCGTCGACCGTGACGCGCATCTGGCGGGTGTCAAGGCTCAAAGAACCGATCGTGATGACCGGCGACGCGGTGCCGGTACTGCGCCGCAGGATCGCGCGTAGCCGCGCGAGAAGTTCCTCGACGCGAAACGGTTTGGGCAGGTAGTCGTCGGCGCCAGCATCGATCCCCTCAACACGCTCGTTCCAGCCGCCGCGCGCGGTCAGGATCAGTACCGGAAAATCACGCCCCTCCTCGCGCCAGCGCTTGAGCACCGACAGGCCATCCATGCCCGGAAGTCCGAGATCCAGAACCACCGCCGAGTAAGACTCGGTGTCGCCTTTGAACCAGGCGGTCTCGCCATCAGCGACGTGATCTACGACATAACCGGACGACTCCAGCGCTGAGGTCACGCCCTCGGTCACCTTGGGATCGTCTTCAACCAACAGGATGCGCATCAGTAATCCGACACCTTGACCAGCTCGCCAGTGCGCGCATCCAGGTGGACCTTACGTAACCGACCCTGCGGATCGACGATTTTAAACTCGTACACCCAGCGTTCGAACTCGAACTCGTATTTGGTTGCAACGATCTTGCCGGGCGCGACCCGCTGCAGGTATACGCGCACCTGGTACAACGGCAAGGCATCACCGCGCCGCACCGCGTCGCGCGCCTGTTCGTAGACGCTGTCGTGTTCATGCCACGACGGCGCATCACTGTCACCGGAAGCGACCGCCGCGAGCAACATCAGCGCCATACCCAGCAGACCTGTGAGCTTTAACCGTAACATGACCAAAGCCTACACCCGATGCCACCCGGTAACCATCAGCCGAGGTGACCCGATTCGAGTACCGGCTGCAGCCAGTAGTGCATGCCGCTGCCGGCAAAGCGGGTCTTGACCTGGTCGATCAGACCACGCGCGGCATCGCAGGGCATGTGCAGCTGAAACAGCACCTGGCGACGCTTGCCGGCGACCTGCTCGGCCAGCGTCATCGAATGTTCCGAGCTGCCGTGGCCGGCGATCGGGTGGCTGGAGAAGCCACTGACACTGCCCTGTGCCAGCAGCCAGTCGGTGACGGCACTCTCCGCCTCGGGCGAGACAACCAGGTTGATCAGGCAAGTATCGTTCATATCAGGCTCCCCGGGTTTCGACGCCGAAGCGGCGGTAAAGTATCGGCAACAGGAACAGGGTCAGCGCCGTTGACGAGATCAACCCACCGATCACGACGATCGCCAGCGGTCGCTGGATCTCCGAACCCGGGCCGCTCGCGAACAATAGCGGCACCAGGCCGAAAGCGGCAATGCTGGCCGTCATCAACACGGGCCGCAGACGACGACGAGCACCCTCGACGACCAGTTCAGCGACCGGCATGCCGACCGCCTTGAGCTGGTTGAAGTAGGTCAGCATGACCACGCCATTGAGCACCGCGATGCCGAGCAGCGCGATGAAGCCGACCGACGCCGGCACCGACAGGTACTCACCTGTCAGCCACAGGCCGACGATGCCGCCGATCATCGCAAACGGCACGTTGGTCAACACCAGCGTGGCCTGGCGCACCGAGTGGAAGGTGCTGAACAGCAGCAGGAAGATGAGACCGACCGCGACCGGGACTACGATCGACAGGCGATGTGCGGCACGCTGCTGGTTCTCGAACTCGCCGCCCCACTCGTAGTAATAGCCGGTCGGCAGTTTCACCTGCTCACCAACACGCTGACGTGCCTCTTCGACGAAGCCGACCAGGTCGCGCCCACCGACGTTGGCGACGACCACCGCCATGCGGTTGCCGCGTTCACGCTGGATCGCGACCGGGCCCTCGGTACGTTCGAGCGTGACCAGCGAGGCCAGCGGCACTCGTTGGCCGTCAGCCAGCGTCAGCTGCAGTGCACCGAACACGGCAGCCGAGCCGCGCAGGTCGGCGGGACCGCGCACGATCAGCGGCGTGCGCCGCGCACCCTCGTACACGGTACCCACATTGACACCCTCGACCTGAGCCCGCAGATCGTCCTCAATAGTTTCCACGTCAACACCCAAGCGCCCGGCGGCGAGTCGATCCACCTTCAGCTGGTAGTACTGCGCACCCTCATTGCGCGCCGTGAACACGTCTTCGGCACCGTCAATCCCCTGCACCACCGACACGATCTGCTCGGCGGTACGGTTCAGCGCATCCTGGTCTCCGCCGAATATTTTGATTGCCAGATCGCCGCGCACACCGGTCAGCATCTCCGACACGCGCATCTCGATCGGCTGGGTGAACGCATAGTCGACACCGGGGAACTGATCCAGCACCTCGCGGATCGCAGCGATCAGCTCCTCCTTGGTCTGCATGCGCCATTGCTCACGTGGCTTGAGTACTAGGAACGAATCGGTCTGGTTCAGACCCATCGGGTCGAGACCGAGCTCGTCCGAACCGGTACGGGCAACGATGCCGGTCACCTCCGGCACCTTATCCATGATCGCGCGCTGCACGCGTTGGTCCAGTTCGATCGACTTGGCCAGGTTGATCGACGGCAGCTTTTCAAGCTGGACGATCAGGTCACCCTCGTCCATCGACGGCATGAATGCCTTGCCGACCTGTGTGTACAGCGCACCGGCACCGACCAGCAGTGCCAGCGCCGCGATCACGACCGCGCGACCATGCGCCAGGCTCCAGCGCAGCGCCGGCATGTACAGCGCGTTGAGCTTGCGCACCAGCCACGGATCATCGTGGGCCGGCTTACCGAGCAGGTACGAGGCCAATACCGGAATCGCGGTCAGCGACAGCAGCAGCGACGCGCTCAGCGCGAACACGATCGTCAGCGCAACCGGTCCGAACAGCTTGCCTTCCAGGCCCTGCAGCGTCAGCAGCGGCAGGAACACGATCACGATGATCATGATCCCGGACGTCACCGGCACCGCTACCTCCTTGGAGGCGCGGTAGATCAGGTGCAGACGCGGCAGCTTGGCTCGCTCGCCATGCTGCGCGAGTGTCGTGACGACGTTCTCGACGACGACGACGGCGGCGTCGACCAGCATGCCGATCGCGATCGCCAGACCGCCGAGCGACATCAGGTTGGCCGACAGGCCGAACTGGTTCATCAGGATGAAAGTCGCCAGCGCGGCCAACGGCAGGATCAACGCAACCGTCAGCGCGGCACGCAGATCGCCGAGGAACAGCACGAGCAACACCAGCACCAGCACGATTGCCTCGGTTAGCGCCTTCGACACGGTGCCAACGGCACGCTCGACCAGCTTGCCGCGGTCGTAGAACACGTTGATGGTAACGCCCTGCGGCAGACTCGGCGTGAGTTCGTCGATCTTGGCACGCACACCGTTGACGACATCGCGCGCATTCGCGCCGCGCAGGCCAAGCACCAGGCCTTCGACGATCTCGCCGCGGCCGTCATAGGTGACCGCGCCGTAACGTGTCAGCGCTCCGAGTTTGACCTCGGCGACATCGCCGATGCGCACGGGCTGTGCCGGATCGGGCTTGACGACGATAGCGGCTACATCGTCGAGCGTCTGGATACTGCCCTCGGTGCGCACCAGCAACGACTCCTCGCCATCGTCGAGACGACCGGCACCGTCGTTGCGGTTGTTACGTTCGAGTGCGTCACGCAGCTGTGCCAGACTGATGCCGCGCGCGGTCAGTCGCGCGTTGTCAGGCACGATCTCGAAGGTGCGTACCTGGCCGCCGAGCGCATTCACATCGGCAACACCGTCGACGGTACGAAGTGCCGGACGGATCACCCAGTCGAGCAATTCGCGGTGCTGCATGATGCTCATGTCGCCGCCTTCGATCGTGAACATGAACATCTCGCCGAGCGGTGTCGTCATCGGTGCGATGCCGCCGCTGATGTCGCTCGGCAGGTCGCCCCAGATCGCACTGAGGCGTTCGCTGACCTGCTGGCGCGCCCAGTAGATGTCGGTGCCTTCCTCGAAGTCGACAGTGATATCGGTCAGCGCATACTTGGCGATCGAGCGCAGCATCGACTGCTTCGGGATGCCGAGCATCTCCACCTCGATCGGCGCGGTGATGCGCGTCTCGACCTCTTCCGGCGTCATTCCGGGCGCCTTGATAATGATCTTCACCTGCGTGGTCGACACATCCGGAAACGCATCGATCGGCGTATCCTGAAAGGCCTTCCAGCCGCCGCCGATCAGCAACAGGATCGTCAGCAGCACAAGCAGGCGCTGGGTCAGCGCGAACTGGATGATTCGGGAGAGCATCACTCAGCTCCCGCGGCCAGCGCCGCCTTCAATGACACGGTGCCGTCGACGACTACGGAATCTGCGGTCGACAGCGGGCCGGTGACGACCACCTTGTCGGATTCGCGTGCCAGAACCTCGACCCTGACCGGCTCGAAACCGCTAGGCCGTTCGACGAACACGCTGTCGGCGCCGTCGATACGCAGCAGCGCGGCGGCCGGTAGACGCAGAGCATCGGCGTTTCCACCTTGCGCCAGGCGCGCTTCGATGAACTGGCCCGGGCGCAGCGATGCGACACCCTCACGCACCTCAGCACGCACCAGCACGCCCTGGTCGGTACCGTGCACCATGCGGCCGACCGTAATCACGGTGGCGTCCAGGCCGTTGGACAGCGTCACCTGGCTACCAGGCGCTACCGCACCGAGCGCGTCCATCGGCACATGCACTTCTACCCATAGCATCGACAGGTCACCGATGCGATACAGCGGATCGGACGCGGCCAGTCGCTGGCCGGCGGTGGCGATCTGTTCGAGCACGACACCGGCCAGCGGCGCCTTCACCTCGAGCAGCGTGGTCAGTTGCTGGCTGCTGGCGAGCTCGTCGATCGCCGCCTCCGACATACCGGCGAGCACCAGCGCCTGCCGGTCACGCGCTTCGGCGGTCTTCATCTCGCGGTAGCTCGAACTGCTTTCGAGCAGCCGGCGCTTGGCCACGATGCCCTCGGCATGCAGCGTGCGGTCACGGGTCAGCGTCTCACCGGCGAGCTGGCGCCGGGTGCGCGATTCGAGGTAGGCCGCCTGCAGATCAAGCAGGCCCTGGCTATGCATGCGCGCCAGCGTCTGGCCGGCAAGTACATTTTCACCCTCGGCGACCAACAGCGATTCGACCACACCTTCCAGCGGCGCACTGAGCACGCGCAGCTGGGCATTGGGTACCGCGACCTTGGCCGGATAGGGTTTACTCAACGCAGTGCTGCTTGGCTCGACCTGCACGGTACGGATGCCGAACGCGGCACGTTGCGCGTCGTCGATCACGGCCAGTGGCGTGTCGCCGGGTGCGGCCTGCACAGCGCCGGACAGGACAGCAGCGAGCAATGCCCCCGGCAACGATAGGCTCAGCGCGCGGCGCGGCGAAGAGAATTTCAGAGTCGTTTTCATCTTGGAATCACTCCCGAGGCTTGATTCAGTCGAGCAATCGCCTGGCCGTGTTGCAGCTGGCGGATGCGGTAGTCGTGACGTGCCGACAGGGCGTCGGCCTGGGCCTGTAGCAGGCGCACGAGATCGGTCTCACCGAGCTCGAAGGCGCGGCGGCTGAGCTTGAGGCTCTCATTGGCAAGTGCGCGGCGGCGTTCGGTCTGTGCCAACGTGCCGGTGGCGCGTTCAAGTTCAAGCACTACCTGGCTCTGTGTGTCCTCGAGCTGCAGGCGGGCACGGCTGTATTCCACTTGGGCCTCGGTCAGTGCCGCCTCGGCCTCGGCCAGATCCGGCGCGTTGTGGACGGCATCGCCGAACGGCATGCTCAGCTCAATGCCCATCGCCGATTCGTAGTCCTCTCCGGACAATGCGCGCGCCGACTTGGCGCCGACCCACAGGTTCGGACCGCCACGCTGTGTCTTCCTGACCCGGTCGCGGTGTGCGCGTGCGCGCTCGACCTCGCCGTGCAGCCGGCTCAAAAGGGGATGTGTCTGATCGATCGCGTCCGCGGACGCCGGTGATTCCGCGGCCGGATTCGCAAGTGCATCGAAGCCTGTGTAGCGCTTGAACAGCGCGGCGGCCTGGTTGGCGCGGTTGAGCGCCTGCTGCAGGGCATCTTCACGCTGCAGCAGTTCCTTCTCGGCCAACAGGCTGTCACTGCGCGGCAACTCACCGGCGGCGACACGACGCTTCACGTCGTTGAACAGCTCCTGTGCCGTGTCGCGCGCACTGCGGGCCTGCTCGGCATCACTGTACGCCAGCGCGGCCGACCACAGCCGCTGGCGCACCTCGCCGGCGATCTCCAGATCGCGGGCTGTTTGCATGGCATCCGACAGACCCTGCTGTTGCTCGGCCTCGCGTGCAAAGGCATCAGCCTGGCCGGGCAGCCAAAGCGGCATATCTACACCGCCTTCCCATTCGCGATACCCCAAGTCACTGCCGATACGGTCGGTCTGGTACTTGAAGTTGGCGGTCGGTGCTGAGGCCAGTGGCTGATTGGCCTTGCGCTGCAGGGCCACGCCAATGCCACGCTGTGCGGCGGCCAGTTCGGCACCCGGATTGCGCGCGGCTGCCGCCTGCACCATTTGTTCCAGTGAAGGCTGTTCAGTCGCTGTCGCCGCCAGCAGTGGCGAGGAAAACAGGTACAGCGCAATCGGTATGCATCGAAATGCGGCGCTACATCGAACGGTAGACATCGTGAAAATCTCCCTTACCCGGCGATGCATGCAAAGGCATCGCGTTGGTTGAAGATGCCTATTTGACAACAATCCGGCTGACAGAACGCTGACAGGGCCTTTTGGCGATCTGCCAGCTGCGGTCATCCAGATTCAGAGCGCACCCCGAAAACGGCAGGTGACAGTTCTTGGCGAGGGCCACGATGAAGGGAACGGCGATGGACAAGTTTAAACGCGCGCTGCTGGTAAATGGGTTCAGTGTCCTCGTTGCATTGCCCGGCTGTGCAGTGCAGGCAGCCAGGTCGGGAATCAATTAGGCAACTGAGGTGGTCTCGATAGATTCCCGCAGCACCCACGTCGCCTTTGTCAGCGCCAATGCCGCGTCTGCGGTGATCGCCCGACGATTGGTGCACAACTCATTGACAGTTATCCGACTGACTGCCATCGCTTCAGTCAATTGTCCTTGAGTCAGCTTCATGGGCACGAGGAATTACTCGGCGGTCATTTCACCAAGACTGATGGGCTTATCAGCTCTTAGTTTCTGGTGATCAGTTCACAGCAGGCGTGTGCTCTGCGATGGTGATGAGACAATGCCGCTGAATAGCAACCAATGGGCCGCTCCCCTGTCCGCACTCTGGCGCTCCGAAGCCGTCATCATTAGCCTTCTTCGCCGAGCGCCAAGAAATACCATGGCAGTACACATTTATCTCTCATGGTATCGCTGCTTTTTGTGCTATCGCGCGCGGAAAATACCATTGATGATGCAGATTATATTATCAATTAGATTGTTTTTATTATTATATTTCAATAGGTTACATACTCTAGTCACTCCCACTCGATGGTGGCGGGTGGCTTGGAGGAAATATCGTACGCCACCCTGGAGACGCCGCTGACCTCGTTGATAATGCGTCGAGATACGGTCTCAAGGAATTCGAACGGCAGATGCGCGAAA
>Ga0180436_10003029_pt1 | contig 15613 bp, 11 predicted proteins | sample SS_ome_2_FD_132434 | JGI IMG/M metagenome (GOLD analysis project Ga0180436, IMG submission 132434) | Hypersaline lake sediment archaeal communities from the Salton Sea, California, USA - SS_3_S_2 metaG | ecosystem: Environmental > Aquatic > Non-marine Saline and Alkaline > Hypersaline >...
AGCGGTCGCCCCGCGGATGCGAGGCGACCTGTAGAAAGATCAATCTTCGCCCGGACAAACCGGCGGTACCCCACTCTGGTTGAACATCCAGTCAACCAGGTGAACCAGGTCCTTGATATCCGGATAGATCTTGTCGTCGCTACCGTCGATATCGGCCTCGGCGAAGCAGATCGGCTCCGGGCCTTGCTGGAACATGTAGTCGGTCAAATAGACCAGGTCGGCAATGTCCGGTATGGGATCGTCGCTGTAGTCGACATTTCCCCCGACCCGACAGCAGTTGGTGACTTCCCAACAGTATGGGCCGCCCCAGGCGGGACGATCCGGCTCATCCGGCCAGTAGTCGTAACTCCAGATCCACTCCCCTGCCGGCGGATACCAGGAGGAATCGATACAGATCGTTCCATCGTGGAAATCGCGAGAAATGGGACCAATCGTGATCTCGTGGGTGACCTCGTCAAATCCGGCTGGGAACCCGGTCTGGAACAAACCATAGGTAGAAATCGCAACCGTGTCGGCTCCCATTCCGTCGTTGCTGAACACCTGGTTCGCGGCAACCATGTCGAAGTAGCTGGGGAGACCTATATTGGCGGTGTCGACGGTCGTTTCACCCCACTCGGTACCGGACAAGGAGTACACTCTCAGCCCGATAGTCATTGCACCCAGGTAGTCGCGCGGGTTGGTCATCCTGACACCGAACTTGACATACTGTCCCGTGGTGATTTCACCGCCCGGTAAGAATCCCGTAATCTCGGTTAGACTGACCTCACCAATCTCCTCGCCCGGGCAGACGCTGTTGTCATCACACTCGTAGGGGAACGGTGCTTTCCCCTCAAAGGTTGGACGCATGCGGGCCAAATCGTGCATGTTTACTCCCTCGCAACCTCCTACATTGGCGGCCATCATGTCGGGAGGTGCCGGTCCACCAGAAAACATCCAGCTGATGAAGTACACGAGGTCGGCGATATCCGGATTGGGTGAGCCATCACCGTTTATATCCCCGCAGATGGGATCGGGATCTCCGTTGACGACGAAGGCCAGATCGAGATTGGGAGCTTCCGATGTCGGAGGATAGTCCGGACAGTAGTCCATAGGCGTGCCCTGGAATAAGAACAACTCAATCTGCGAGGCATCACTTAAATCGTTGTCGCAGTCGCCATCGGTATCGGCACAAAGATAGAGCGGGTTGGTTATTCCCGGCACGGTATCGCACTGAGGTGCCGCGCCGCCAGACTGCAGGAAGTTGATCAAGTAGATCACATCATCGATATTGACGCCCAGATCGCCGTTGACATCGCCCAGAATATAGTCATAGTGGGGAGCCTGTAGCGCCGACAAATAGGGGAAACTTCCAAAGACCGACCAGGCCCCGGCTTCGCCGAAATGATCGGCGCTGGAGCGCCAGCCCCAGGAAGTGTTGACCGAATCGGCAACGAAGGCGGAGATACTCAACCAGTACACCGTGCCACTGTCCTGGAGAAACCAGTCCGGTTCGTCCAGAAAGACGTTGTACTGGAACATCTGACCGCCGTTGTCCAGGGTCCACGACGGTGCCGAGGGCTGGTACCAACCTAAACCGGACACATTCCAGTAGGGGAAGGCGGTGAAACTGGTCACATACTTTTCCCAGAGAACGAGATCGGGCACTCCCAGACCGTTGTCGCTGTGAATGCGAATCAGGAAGGAATCCAAAATCCCCTGGGCATTGGCCTCCCAACCGCCCCAGAAGTGAACCGACTTGATCGGACCGGTTTCGCTACATACCCAGTCGTCGGCCAGCTCCCACTGGAAGGTCGCCTGGACAAACATGCCGTTGTCGGCCGGCATTTGTGGAAAGTGCATCTTGTGTCCGTCGGATGGTTCCCAGTCGGCCGCAATCGTCCCTGCGAAGACGAGTATCAAGGCTGTTGAAATCGCGAGAATTCTTTGCATCAGCTTGTCCTCCTCATCATTCCTTTGCTTTGAGAGAGCGCTGAGTTCTCCTCTCGGTTCGTTGCTTTCTTTGTCCGTTGCTCCGACTTCACGGAGCGCGTGATGAAGTTAGTCACTCCGGACCAAGTCAACTTATTCAGGACACGGTATGGGCGGTCCTCCCCCAGCGAACATGTAGTTCACCAGGTACACCAGATCGGCAATGTCGGGGATCCCACCGCTGCCGTCGACATCGGCCTCGACCATGCAGGGCGGTTCGGGCCCGCCGTTGAACATGTATTCCACGAGATAGACCAGATCGGCCACATCAGGCCCGCTGCCATTGTGGTCGATATCACCGACGATGACACAGCAGCTGCTGTTGTCAACAATGTCGTAGCAATATGGTCCGCCCCAGGTCGGCTTGGTCTGAGTGGCACCCCATCCGAGATCCCAGACCCATTCGCCGGCATTTGGGAACCAGCAGGAATCGATACAGATGATGCCACCGTCGAACTCCTCAGGTATCGGACCTACTGCTATGGTGTGAGTGATTCCGCTAAAGGGCGGCACTGTAGGGCTTGCGAGGAACATCTGGGCGTAGGCAAAACCTACGGTATCAGCTCCAGCCCCGTCGGTACCAAAGTACTGGATTTCTCTTATCAGATCAAAAGCTCCGCCAAGAGCTCCGGAGGAGTCACCGATAGCATTAGTCCACGTAGCCCCGGTGGGAGAATAGACCCTGAAGCCCATCGTGAAGGCCGATATCTCGTGGTCATACGGATTGTTGTTGGTCATCTGGATGTTGAAAGTCACAACCTCGCCTACGGGAATCTCACCCGGGATCAATTGTCCGTCTACTCCGGCAATTTCTACCGAGGTTCCCTCGGGGTCATCGCAGGGCTCCTGATGCTCACAGTAAGGCCAGCCCTCACTGAACAGGTAGTGGATGAGGGCTTCGAGATCATGAACGTTGACTCCCTGACATCCGCCCCAGTTAGCGGCGAGGAGAACCGGTGGTTCGGGGCCGCCGTGGAACATCCAGTCCATTAGGTAAGTGAGATCGGTGACGTCCGGTGTCGGAGATCCGTCGGCATTGATATCGCCGCACTGGATGTCGCAGGCGTCGCCGATTCCGTTGTGGTCGAAGTCGCCCTGTCCGGGATTGTAGTCTTCGGGGCAGTTGTCGCACACGTCCCCGACACTGTCGTTGTCGAGGTCGGCCTGGTCGATGTTGGCTATCTCGGGGCAATTATCACAGGAGTCGCCGATTGAATCGGAGTCGGTATCCTCCTGCAAGGGATTGGCGAGGGTTAGACAATTGTCACAGGCATCGCCGGCATCGTCACCATCGGAGTCGGTCTGATCAACATTGGGAATGCCATCGCAGTTGTCACAGTCGTTGCCAATGCCGTCGTCATCATCGTCCAGTTGCCAGGCGTTTGCTACGGCCGGACAGTTGTCGCAAGAGTCTGGGAAGCCATCGTTGTCGGTGTCCTCTTGGGATGGATTGTAAGCGAGCGGGCAGTTGTCGCACGAATCACCCAAGCCGTCGGTATCGGTGTCCTCCTGAAGGGGATTGAGAGACGTGACACAGTTGTCGCACACATCACCTATGCCGTCGTCATCAATGTCTTCCTGATAGGGATTGGCAATGTCAGGACACTTGTCGCAGGGATCGCCTACTCCGTCGTCGTCGCTATCGGTCTGATCGACGTTAGCAATCTGAGGGCAGTTGTCGCAGGCATCGCCCAATCCATCACCATCTGAATCTGTCTGATTATAGTTTAGATGATCCGGGCAGTTGTCGCAACTGTCTCCAATGCCGTCACCATCGGTGTCGATCTGGCCGGGATCAGGAGTGTCCGGGCAAACATCGCAGGCGTCGCCGTGGCCGTCGCCATCGGTATCTTCCTGGTAGTAGTTGCTCACGGTAGGACAGTTGTCACAGACATCGCCGATGAAATCGAAGTCAACATCTGATTGGTCAGGGTTGTCGATTGTAACGCAGTTGTCGCACAGATCGCTGACGCCGTCGCCGTCGGAGTGGAGCAATGCGTCGCACTCTACACCGGGACGCGACCATTCGCCCAACATCAGGGCGCAATCCAATCGACCGAGTACAACGCACGAGTCGAGGAGCGGTAAGCAGCAGGCGCCCAGAGCCGGCGAACCCGATACCACAAAAGACAGGTCGATGTTGGGGCCGGGTTGACCGGGAGGATACAAAGGACAATATCCCATTCCCCAACCTTGTTGAATAGCCCAGATGATGGCATAGAGGTCGTCCACATCGTTGACACAGTCGCCGTTGATGTCGGCACAGAGGTAGAGCGGCGGATCGGTTCCTGTCGCCACCGGGCATGCCGGTGGCGGTCCGCCACTTACGAGCCAGTTCGAAAGATAGACCAGGTCGCCAATGTCAGGGTCACCTCCCGAGCCATCAATATCGCCTGGAGTATAGTTGTAGCCGGGTTCGCGGATTCTCCCCCAGTTGCCGCCATCATAAGAGTAGGTCGAGGCGCCTATGAACTTGTCTTCCGTCGAGACCCAGCGCAGTTTGGTGTTGTCCGGGTCGGCGACTGTCGCCGAGACTCCGAACCAGTAAATCGTTCCGCTGTCGACCTCAAACCAGTCGAGCGGTTCCAGATAGAAACTGTATTGATCGATCAGGTCGTAGCGTGATTTGGAGGCGGTAGCTGTCTCAGGATCGAGGCTCGTCAACAGGGCGCCGCTCTTGTCGGGTGCGACACCGCTAACCTCGAAGTTGGTTAGCGTCTTCTCCCAGAGCATGGTGCCCGGCTTGGGGTAGCCATCGGGATTCTGAGCCGCCGTGATGTTGGCATACAGTCTTAGTCTAAAAGAGGTCACCTGGCCGATTATCCCGTCGTCCCAGGTCCCCCAGAAATGCAGTGACTTTACTGCGCCGTCTTCGGTGCACTCCCACTCGTCGGCAAGTTCCCAAACTCCGGTGTTATTGACCGCCCAGCCTATACTGTCTGGTGCCTGCGGATAGTGCATTATGTGGCCGTCGCCGGGTACCCAGCCGGCAAAGGTGCTCGGTAATCCTCCTATGAGGATCACGAACATAGCTATCCATAGCGTTCTATGTGCTTTCATGTTGCCTCCCAAAAAGCGCATCCAGTTGTTGTCCTATTTCTCTCGTGATCGTGATCGATCGACCCTGCTACCCTGCGCTCACCAAAGGAGATAGACGGCTCCATCAATCTTGCGAACACGCACCTGGTTACTCCTGGCATGGTTCGGAACTCTCACTGGGCTGTTAGGACAAGTGACGTGGGGTTAGTCTCTCGGTACCATGATAACCAAGGAGGGCGGCACTGTCAACGATTTTGTGTCGCAAATGACTGTTTTTCAACAGATTACGCAGATCTTGCGACGACTACAGCGACGCCCGTCGGGGTACCAGGTTAGAACTGCTTATTTGTCTTGACATGGTGAATAATTCGTCGATCTTGGAGTATGCATACTAACCTAACATTGCAGGCCAATGCTAGGATGTATCCTTGCCCGTCTTTGCAGGCAACGGCGGGCGGTTAAATCTAGAGCGGGATCGGTCTTTATGAACCGATCCCGCTTTCTCATGGAGGTGTCCTTTTGGAGAGGGTGACCGTGTTCGTAGATGGGGCTGGGGTCTATAGCGCGTTGAAAAGAAAGCAACCCGAGGTGTTTGACTGCGGAGATGGCTCTAAACGCGTGCAATACCATGACCTTTCGATGAAGCTGGTGGGACCAACGAGAGAACTTGTTCGCACTTACTATTACGACGCCAGACTCAAACAGCAGCATAGCAAGGAGGCCTACCAGGCGCAGCAGAGGTTCCTGAGAGCGATTCAGTTCATCCCGTACCTGGATGTCAAACTGGGTAGGATCGTAAAGGCTAACGATGGTCGCTACAAGCAGAAAGGTGTCGATGTCATGCTTGCCGTCGACATGCTGACCTACGCTATTCGCAATGCCTATGACACGGCGATTTTGATCGCCGCCGATGAAGACTTCGTGCCAGCAGTTGAACGCGTGAAGACCCTCGGAAAACATGTCGAACTGGCTTTCCCGAACCGCAAATGCATACAACTACACGACGCCGCCGACAGCTTCCGCGAGCTCACACCGGAGTACCTGAGTGACTGCCTGCTCACGCCCCATAGACGGGGAGCAGCCGGCTAGCTATAGAGTAATACCTCCGTAGACGATATCGAGAAGTTGATTGGGGAGCGGGTTGGGTTGGCCTCCCACCATCACTGGCGGGCACAAAAAAGAGGCGGCTTCCGGATTCGAACCGGAGAATGGAGGTTTTGCAGACCTCTGCCTTACCACTTGGCTAAGCCGCCCGAAATAACAAAAAGCGGGAAACGAGACTCGAACTCGCGACAGCCACCTTGGCAAGGTGGTGCTCTACCAACTGAGCTATTCCCGCTTTCTCAAATGCAAAGCGAAGTCAATAATATAACCCGTTCGCGAGTTTGTCAACCGGATAATTGCTTTCTTCCGGGGTAGTTCTATTCTCGGCAGGATTCGGCGAATTCTTTATCGGCCATCAGCCTACGGCGACTGCTGCTGGCGCCGAAGGGCAGCTTTGAAGCGGGCCAGATTGGCTTCAGAGTCAGCCTTGATCTTGGGGAAATACCACGGTACCAGCTTCACCAACCAGCGCTCGTGAAGCGCCCGAGCCTCGGGATCTTCCGACAAAGTGGCTATCATGTACAGATCCTTATGCGCCTCGAAAACCATCGAGTCACGGGCCAGAACGCCGCTGCAGAGGTGTTGGGCCCACTCATACTCTCCCAACAGGAGATGGCTGAAAGCGGTCTGATACATCAGATAGACATACGGCGTGTCCAGAGAGGCCTGCATGGACTCCTGGTACTCTTTGAGCGCCCCCCGCTGATCTCCGGAGACATAACGGTCGAGGGCGTTCTTGTAGTGCTGGATAAACTCAACCGAATGCACCGGCTTGTATGGTCCCTGATGGTCGCGTACTCGCTTGAAAACCGAAGACAAGGAGCCCTGCGCCCGGCTGGCGCCGGGGGCAACATAGAACCAGCTGACCGTCCTGTAGCTGTCGGTGAACTGCGGGTAGAGACACAGAGCCCGCTCGGCCGGCGCTGAAGGTTTTATACCTGTCGAAAACATGATATAGTCCGGATCTCGCTCCAGAAGATAGGCCGAGTTGTGTTTGCGCTCTTTCCAGGTGGTCGACATCCCCTCAATCGGTTCCTCCGAATGGCGGGCGATGGTCGAGTCCGTAAGTCCTACCATGTCGATTACATCGTGACCTAAGAGTCGGTAGCCGAAGATGCCGATGGTGGGAATGGCGACCGAGAAATCGGAGTCGTCAGCCGACTTGATACTGCTGGCCATGAACTCCATTCGGTAGAGGAACATCTTCTCGTTTCGGTTGTAAGTCGAGACGAAGTCGCCGGGTAACCAGATGGTGAGAGCAATCAGCGGTACCGCCAGGACAGCAAAGATCAAGGCGCGAGTCTTGCGGTCTATAGATGAAACCAGGGCCGCAATTCCTCCGACGAGGATCAATGCGTAGGGACCCATCAAGGGCAGAAAGAAACGGTGTACTTTCAGCACATCGCCGCCCACGAGAATGATATACACGGTGTAGACTGCAGCAAACAGCCAGGCCACCTTCACTCCCCTGCCGATCTTCTTCCAAACGACCAGCGGAAGCGCCAGACCGAGTCCAAAGAAGCCGTAGTGCTTCAGAAAGCGGCCGGCATATTCCAGACCCGATGTCAGGTTCTCCAGGCGAATACCGGTCTTGGCATAAAACGGATTGGGAAGAATCGAGCCATAGTAGGTTAGCTTGAAAACGACCATAGGCAGCATGAGGATAAATGCAATGGCCGCACATTTGAGGGCGAATCGCGGCAGGGACTTCTTTTCGAACAGTTCCAGCAGTATGATCAGTCCGGTAACGAGAGCGCCTTCCGGCCGCAACCATACGGCCATAGCCATTGACCAGATGAGCAGGTAGCTACGCTTCACATAGAGAAGCAGCGAAAGCAGGGCGAAGAATGCGAAGGCTGCTGTCTCCAGACCGGCCGGTGACCAGTAAGCCAATGACATGTTTGAGCCCACAAGCAGGGCGACCAAACCTGCCAACAGACGGCGCTGTTCTTTAAGGGCCACGAGAGCCAGGCGATACGAAAGAACCACAATCCCCAGTCCACACAGGAAGCCGGTCACCCGGGAGGCAAGAATGAAGCCCTCCCTCGCGAATCCCCAGAGAGCCATGTAGATAACCCAACCGAAGTTGGTGAATCCCTCGACCCTCTCCCCTATGTTGAAAACGAGACCGTCACCGTTGAGATAATTGGCGACGTATCGATAGGAGATGTAGGCGTCGTCTTGAATGAAGTCGAGTTGATGCGCAAAATAGGCGTAGACCGCCACGGCCGGCAGCACCGGCCAGTATTGATCTACTATCTGGCGCAGTCTTATCAACGAGATAAAGTCCGGTCAAACAACTCGACGTATCGATCCACGGCGCGATCCCAGGAGAAGTCCTGGCGCATGCCGTTCTTCATCAGCTTTGTCCATACCCGCTTGCGAGCAAAGACCCGGATGGCATCATCGAGGGCCTCCAACATCGCTTCGGGAGTCTCATCCTCGAAAACGAAGCCGGTTCCTTCACCATTCTGAGCGTCGAAAGGAATCACGGTGTCGGCAAGTCCGCCCACCTTGTGGACCAGAGGTATGGTACCGTACTTCAGGGAATACATCTGATTCAGGCCACACGGTTCGAACAGTGAGGGCATCAGGAAGATATCCGCACCGGCCTCGATCTGGTGTGCGAGCGCTTCATCGTGACGGAGGAAGGCGCGCATCCGATCGGGGTGTTTTTCTTGTAAGGACTCGAACATCTCGTGGTATACAGGATCACCGGTGCCCAGCACGATCATCTGGACATCCCTGGCCAGAATGCGATCAGCGGCCTCGGCTATCAAATCCAACCCCTTCTGGTGGGCCAGTCTGGCGATCATACCAATAAGGGGAGTCTTTTCCCTGACCGGGAGGCCGGCCGCGTTGACTAGTTCCACCCGGGTCATACGTTTGCCGCCGAGGTTATTGATATGGTAGCGGTAAGGTATAAACTTGTCGCGAGAGGGCGACCATACCGTGTAGTCAACTCCGTTCAGGATTCCGGTGATCGCTTCCTTGCGATTCGAGAGAACTCCGTCCAAGCCGCATCCAAACTTTTCGGTCTGGATCTCCTCGGCGTACTTCTCGGAAACCGTGGTGATGTGATCGGCGAAACAGATTCCGGCTTTCAGGAAGTTCACCTTGCCCCAGAATTCGAACGGTTGCTCGGCCGCCATCAGTTCCTCCGGGAGATTCAGCACCGAGTACTTATCGGCCTCAAACTGACCCTGATGGGCCAGGTTGTGAATCGTCATCACCGAGCGGGTGTCCTCAAAAAAGCCATCTTCTTTGTACTCGGTTTTGAGAAGCGCCGGGAGCAACGCCGCCTGCCAATCGTGGGCATGAACGATCTCGGGTGCGAAGTCCAGTGCCCGGGCAGCTTCGAGTACCGCGCGGCAGAAAAATGTAAACCGTTCGGCGTTGTCGGGATAGTCTTTCCCCGTCGAAGGATCGGTGTAATAGGCGTCGCGGTCAAAATACTCGGGATGATGTATCAAACAAATCCGCAGGCCCCGCTGACGGTCTTTGACCATCGAAAGGGAGGCAATCTGGGAGACGGCACCGACCGAAACTTGAACGTCGATCGGAACCGACTTGGTTTTGATTCCGTCAAGATTGAGAGTCTTGTAAAAGGGCAGAAAGACCAGAACCTCGTGGCCTTTGCGGGCCAGGGCTCGGGGCAAAGCCCCCAGGACATCGCCCAACCCACCTGTCTTTGCCAGGGGAGTTAACTCTGAGGCTGCGACCAGAATCCTCATGTAGCGCTCTTCCTCATTTCTTCCGTTGAAACCGGATTGCAGTTTTCGTCCAATTGAATTTCGCGTAGGAATGCGGCCGACTCCTCTGGAGTGGTGGGATTGATATAGAATCCCGCCCCCCATTCGAATCCAGCCAACTTGGTCAGTTTGGGAATAATCTCTATATGCCAATGAAAATACTCGTGCGACTCTTTCGAGACCGGTCGCGTATGGAGCATGAAGTTGAAAGCAGGATCGTTCAAAGCCACCTTCAGACGCGCCAGGGTATTCCTTACGGCCTTGGCCAGTACGTAGACCTCAGTATCGCTCAGCTCCAGATAACCGGACTGATGCGTCTTGGGAACGATCCAGGTCTCGAACGGAAACCGGGCAGCAAAGGGAGCGATGGCGATAAAAGCATCGTAGTCGGCAACCAGCCTCTCCTTAGAGGTCAACTCCTGGCGAACGATGTCACAGAAGATACACCGTTCCTTAAACTCATAGTATCGCTTGGCACCTTTGATCTCTTCGGCTACGCGCTTAGGAATGATAGGCGTCGCGACCAGTTGGCTGTGGGCATGTTCCAAAGAGGCCCCGGCGGCCTCGCCGTGATTCTTGAAAATCAGAATGTATTTGAAACGACGATCTCGTTCGAGATCCATCATCCGCTCACGGTAAGCCCAAAACACATCACGAACGTCCTCGTCGGACATCTCAACCATATCCTTAGCGTGATCGGCCGTCTCGATTATCACCTCGTGGGCACCGATACCATTCATCTTGTCGTAGATACCCTGCGGCTCGCGATTGAGCTCACCTTCAACCACCAGCGCCGGATACTTGTTCGGCATCACTCGCAGTTTCCAACCCGGCTTGTTGGGAAGGGTGTTGGGCTGGCGATAGGCCAGGATTTCCTGAGGAGTGCTGTCTTCGTGACCGGGGCAAAAAGGACAGAGCTTGGCATTGGTGCGTTTCGGTATCGGCGAGAAAGCCGAAGGCCGTTTGCTGCGCTCGGTGGAGATAATCACCCAGCGACCGGTGATGGGGTCTTTACGAAGCTCAGGCATGGAAGGACTCCGTTGCATGGTTGGACTCACGATCATCAGATAGTACGGAGGTCATACGCAATACGCAATCTCTTGTAACAGCGATCACAAGTCAAGGGCTCCTTCGTCAGTCATCGTTCCCGCGGCCACTTGGCTCAACAGCTCTTCCTCGCGTGCTGACAGTTCGATCTGACGGCGACCGGCGGTACGTCGCGCGGTCTCGAGAGCCTTGTCCAGCTGGTAGGTCTGATAGTTTCCGGTACCACCCCAACTAAACGAAGAGATCTCCTTGTCGGTGACAAGATTGCCGCCGAAGACGTTGCAGCAGACTCCAACATTGATCCCGGTGTTGAGCAGCGTGCCGATACCGAACTTGGTATGGTCGCCGATAAATGACCCGACCTTAATCGATCCGGTACCTATCATTTCGCCGTCGACGCTGCTTCGGATCTCCGAGTAGTTATTCTTGAGATCGGAGTTGGTAGTCATGGCACCAAAATTCACCCACGGGCCAACATAGCTGTGGCCGATGAACCCGGCATGGTACTTGTTGACATAGGCGTGGAAAACGGACTCCTCGATTTCTCCCCCGGCACGACTCACTTGTCCCAGGGAGCAAGCCTCGATCTTGCCGGCGACGACGACCGAGTTGGGACCGATATAGGTCGGTCCGTAGACGGCAGCCTGCGGATCAACTCGTGTACCCGATGCGATATATACCGGGCCATGAGAAGCATCGATCAGTGCCCCCGGACGGACCTTCACGCCCTGCCCGAGAATGATCTTCCCCTTGTTCACCAGCCAGGCACCCTCTTCGATTTCCACGTCCTTTCCGAAGAACGACTCGTCCAAACGAGCAAAATCGTCGGCCACCGCTTTGTCGATATCGGCCATGATTTCCCAAAGGTGGTTGTACAGCGTGGCCGTCGTAGGATTGACCGCGACGATGTCGCGATCGGCGTCCAACTCCGCGGCCAGGATCTCGGGCGTCATCAGCTCAGGAAGCTTGTCGAGGCTGGCTGTGCTTAGCAGTACAGCTGCGGTACCGTCGGCGGCCATGAATCGGGTAGAAGCCTTGGCCTCCTTGACCAACTCGGCCAGGTTTCCATAATCCCTGATCCGCCCGTTCAAGAACAGAAGATTCTCGGCGTCGCGCTTGATGATGTTGACCGGAATATCGGCAATAGCCTCCGCCAGCAAGGGCGCCACCTGGTTACGGCAACAAAAGGCAGCCGGGGCGGAGCGGAAGTGAAAGCGGGCATTCTGCCAGAGGGGGAATATGCCGGCTCTTAGCACAAAGGCCGGGCGAAGAAAGGTCAGCGGCAGAAACTGTCGATACTGTAAGTCTTCGTAGACTATGATTTTTAGAGACATATCTTTTCCGTTGTTTAAGGGCCCTATGACCTTTTTTTCGGCTCTTGCCGTCGGTGACATTAGGGACCCCGAAAATGTTAAATAGTTGTCGCAGTTGCAAGTTTATTCTCTGTTAGAATAAGGTTACGACCCCGGAATAGCAGTTTTCGGCAAAAGCGGCGACAGGCCGATCGTTTCAGATTCCTGGATCAAAACGACCTATTCTGTGTTATAGCCTTGAGAAGCAAATGAGTGACAACAAGTTTTGAGGATGTAATAATGTTTCAGGTTACTGACAGCGCTAGCGAGCAACTCCAGAAGATCATGGCGGCTCCGGAATCCAAGGGCAAGAACCTCGTTCTGTTTTTCCAGGGCGTCGGTTGTGCCGGTCCCTCGGTGGGTATGACCCTTCACGCCTCCACCGGCGAACTGCAGAAAATTGAGTCCAACGGCGTGGAAGCCTACATGGATCCCAAGGCGCTGGAATATATCAACAAGCAGTTCGGCGACATCAACGTCGATTTCGTGACCCGCGAAGAAGGCTCCGGCTATATGGTCACGGTCGGTGACGGATCTGCCGGCGAGTGCGGCAGCGGCTGTAGCTGCGGGTAGAGAATCTTGATCGGAAGACTATAAGGCCGGACCGTTTAGATCCGGCCTTTTGCATGGCTGAAATGTATGAGCGAGTCATTGCGAGGAGCGTAGCGACGCGGCAATCTCCAGATCGAAAGTCTAGATTGCATCGCCTCGCTCGCAGAGACTAACCCGAAACGTTCGAAATCCAGAATCGGCCATTTTTGGCTTTTTTCTGAATCATTTTATATTATCCTCCGATCTAAGGTTTAGATAGCGGATATGATAATATTGATAGAAAGGTCAGATACATGTTGCAAGTAACCGATACCGCCAGCACCGAGCTTCAGAAGGTACTGGCCTCTCCGCAGCACGCGGAGAAAAAGCTCATCATTTATTTCCAGGGCGTTGGTTGAAGCGGCCCCTCGATGGGGATGGCTCTGGATGAGTCAACGGAAAACCTGAAGGCTATCGAGTCCAACGGCGTCGAGGCCTTTATCGATCCCAAGGTGCTGGATTATCTCAAGCAGTTTGGTGAGATCAAGATCGACCATGTCACCCGTCCGGAAGGCGCCGGTTATATGATTACCGTCGGCGATCCGGGAGACTGCTCTGAAAGCGGCGGTTGTTCCGGCTGCGGTTGATCTGAGAGATTAGTTCGGATATTCAAAAGCGGTCTGCATATGCGGACCGCTTTCTTCGTTCGTGGTAGAGCGTGGCCGACATGCGGTCGAGCACCGGATATGATGAGGTTCAACCCGCCCTCGACACTACGTCAACGGGACGAAGGTCTTCCGCAGAGGGAATCTCGCCTGCCAATCTGGCTCCAGTTTTTCGTAAAGGTCGATGAACAAGGCCACGAACTTCTTCGCCTCAATTAGCGTAATATTCGATTTCCCCCGTGCCGCAGCTTCCGCTCCCGAGGTGAATCTTCCAAGAGTGATTAGGATGCCCCGTTCGTTCTCAAGGACCGCCCCCTTCAACTGGTTGACTTGAGGTTCTCCGACTGGACTTGAACCACTCTTCACCTGAATCTTGATGTAAGGGGGGTTGATCCCTAGTGGATCTGGGTGGGCAATGACATCGATCCCGTGATCTCCGGAGGCCGGCGTAACCTCAGTAGTATACCCCAAAGCTCGGAATACTGCCGCCACAACGTGTTCGAAGGCGGCACCGGTGTTACGCCACGATCTCAGCAAGTAGTCTTCGGTCTCCTGTATCGCACTCTCATACAGGTTTGATATCGTTGCATCTTCATCATCCTCTGAATCAACTTCGCTCTGAACATCGACATCATCTGCAGCCTCTCCAATCTCAATCGATGTTGTAGTTATTCCTATGACCTCCTCCAGATGGTCATTTGAGGTGCTGACGGAGCTAAACGACCCGAAGCTGTGCAATGCGGACTTCGAAAAGCGAGTCCGAGGGACAATACTCAGCCACTCGACCTTCCGCATGTTGACATAGCCCTCAGCAATCAGCTCCTGGTCACTGCTCACAGATACGTACTCACCCGAGACACGACCAATTGCGATCTCACCCGTCGGCTTCACAGGAAACACTACAGGATCGCCTATGGCCATTTCGTGCGCAAATCGAAAGACTTGGCCGTAGGATGCGCTCACCTTTCCTGGCTTCCAGTCTGGATACGCCTTCTCCATTGCCTTTCGCATTTTCTCTCGAGTATCGTGGCTACTGAGATCCCCGATGGCTTCCCATCCTATGCAGATGAATCCAGCATCCCTCGCTCGAAGGGCGATCCGTTCGCTTTTTCCTATGTGTACAACCCAAAGCGTCTCTCTACCCTCAAACATCATAGCCTTCCTGGAAATTCGCCCGTCTCTGGGCCTTCAGAGTTAGTTGACGGGAGAATACCACCTGCAACAGCCAGCCGCAAGTGATTCCCCAACTACTCCTCTACCTTTCCCAGCTTCTTGAGTCGCTCGATACGCTCGGGCTGGCTTTCTACAAGCCAGTTGATCTTGGACAACGCTTCGTACGCCATGGCGAAATAGGCCGTGGCTTTGTCGTCCTTCTTGACGTGATAGAGTTCGCCCAGTTCTTCCCAAACATAGCCATCGGAGTCACCGGCCTCCTTGTGGAAAGACTCCAGGGCCAACTGGATCTCCAGGGCCTCGTCATAGCGCTCCAGAGACCGATAGGCGCGGGCCACACACCACTTGGCGATGTTGATCGACTTCTGTTTGCCGGACTCCTCCCGAAACGCGAGGGCTTTCTCGAACATCTTGAGAGCATCTTCGTATTCACCGGCGTCGTGGTAGTCCCAGCCGACGTTATTGGTGATTGACCCCAACCAACCTCGGGCACGCTTGTCAGACGTCTTCTCGGCGATGTCGATTCCGAGCAGGCTCCACTTCATGCGGTCCTCGCGCGACTCGGCGACGATTGCCACCATGTGGGCGGCATCGATGGCGTGGAAGTCGGCGCCGATCTTGGTGGCCAGTTCATAGGACTCGATAAACAGCGGCTCCGATTCCTTCTTCTTGCCCGAGGAGTTGAGAGTGCGGCCACGCTCCAAGAGACAACGCACTTTCACAAGTGGTAGGTCATCGCTGAGTTGCGATTCGACTTCATCCAGAATGACATGGGCAGAGTCAAACATCTGCTGCAGTCCGAGCGTGCGGGCAATCTGAGTTTGGAGTTGGAGGTAGTACGACAGGTCGACGGCTTTGTCGGCCTTGGCGAGATGCTCCTCGAACAGGACTCGGGTCTCCCCCGGCTTTCCGTAATCCCACAGTTTATCGAAATCGAGGACGTTAGATTCTTCGGCCTTCTTCTCCTCTCCCCCCTTCGCCA
>Ga0180436_10003031_pt1 | contig 15611 bp, 17 predicted proteins | sample SS_ome_2_FD_132434 | JGI IMG/M metagenome (GOLD analysis project Ga0180436, IMG submission 132434) | Hypersaline lake sediment archaeal communities from the Salton Sea, California, USA - SS_3_S_2 metaG | ecosystem: Environmental > Aquatic > Non-marine Saline and Alkaline > Hypersaline >...
CGCCAGGGCCAGAAGGTTGATCCCGAAAGAGGCGGCCCAGGCCGCGGCCTCGACCCGCGGCAGGCGGCGGGGCAGGCTGCTCAGGAGGCGCGCGTCCATGCCGGCCTCCGTTGCTGACGTCCAACCTTGTGGAGAAGGGCCTGTGCGGGGCCGTCCGGCGTGGCGCCACGCGCCCGCCGGTCGGTGTAACCGACCGCTGAAAGACTTTTGTCGACCACGGAACCAATCCCAGAGAATTCGCGGGCAAGAAACCACCCCGCACTCGCAAACCCACTGGATGGCGAAGAAAAACCGTCTTCGCGCAGGCCATTATTAGGTCTGGGAGTCTTTCTCGTTGGTTGACATGCAATCTGTCAGAAAGGCGGTATGTGGTCTTCCATAGCGTGTGCGGGTGACAGCGATCACCCGCGCGGGCGGATCGGATTCAACCGATACGTACCGCGTGAGACCGGAAAACGCTGATCGGTGGAGCAGGCGGGGATGGTAGGCCCGGAGGGATTCGAACCCCCAACCAAGACGTTATGAGCGTCCTGCTCTGAACCATTGAGCTACGGGCCCCCAGGCCCTTGCCTAGCAGAACCGCCCCCCCGGTCAAGCGGATGCGGGCGGGGCGTTGCCGGGGGCGGGGTTATCCTGTATCGCAGCCCCCATTCCGGCCATGGCCGGGGCGGAACCAGGGGGTGGTGATGAGCGAGGGCGGAAACGGGCTGAGCTATGCCCAGGCGGGCGTCGATATCGACGCGGGCAATGCGCTGGTCGACCGGATCAAGCCTGCCGCGGCGCGCACGCGGCGGCCCGGCGTGATGGCGGGGCTGGGCGGCTTCGGCGCCCTGTTCGACCTCAAGGCGGCGGGCTATTCCGACCCGGTCCTGGTCGCCGCGACCGACGGGGTGGGGACCAAGCTGCGCATCGCCATCGATACCGGAAACGTCGCGACGATCGGCGTCGACCTGGTGGCGATGTGCGTCAACGACCTGGTCTGCCAGGGCGCCGAGCCGCTGTTCTTTCTGGATTATTTCGCGACCGGCAAGCTTGATGTCGCGTCGGCGGCCGAGATCGTCGAGGGGATCGCGCGCGGCTGCGAGGGGGCGGGCTGCGCCCTGATCGGGGGCGAGACGGCCGAAATGCCCGGCATGTATGGCGACGGCGATTTCGACCTGGCCGGCTTCGCCGTGGGGGCGATGGAACGCGGCCACGACCTGCCCCGCGACGTGGCCGAGGGCGACGTGCTTTTGGGTCTTGCCGCGGACGGGGTGCATTCCAATGGCTATTCGCTGGTGCGCCGGGTGGTCGACCATGCCGGTCTGGCCTGGGACGATGCCGCGCCCTTCGACGGCAGCGGCAGCGTCGGCGCGGCGTTGCTGACGCCGACCCGGCTTTACGTCAGGCCCGCGCTGGCGGCGATCCGGGCGGGTGGCGTGCATGGCCTGGCCCATATCACCGGCGGCGGGCTGACGGAAAACCTGCCGCGCATCCTGCCCGAAGGTCTGGGGGCCGAGATCGACCTGGGCGCCTGGCGCCTGCCGCCGGTCTTCGACTGGCTGCGCGGCGCCGGCGGCATCGCCGAGGCCGAGATGCTCAAGACCTTCAATTGCGGCATCGGCATGGTGCTGGTCGTCGCGCCCGACCGGGCCGACGCGCTGGCGGCGCTTCTGGCCGAGGCGGGCGAAACCGTCGTCCCGCTGGGCCGCGTCGCGCCGGGGGCGGGCGTCGGCTATACCGGCAGCCTGGCTTGAAACGCGTCGCGATCCTGATTTCGGGCGGCGGGTCGAACATGCTGGCCCTGGTCCGGTCGATGACCGGCGATCACCCCGCGCGCCCCGTCCTCGTGGCGTCGAACGACCCCGAGGCGCGCGGCCTGGAACGGGCGGCGGAACTGGGCGTGCCGGTTGCGGCGGTAGATCATCGCCCGTTCAGGGGCGACCGCGCGGCCTTCGAGGCCGAGCTACTGAAACCGATCCTTGCGGCCGCGCCGGACATCCTGTGTCTGGCGGGTTTCATGCGGGTGCTGACCGCCGGTTTCGTGGAACGTTTCGCGGGGCGGATGCTGAACATCCATCCCTCGCTTCTGCCGAAATATCCGGGTCTGCACACGCATCGGCGCGCGCTGGACGCGGGCGATGCCGAGGCGGGCTGCACCGTGCACGAGGTGACGCCGGTTCTGGATGACGGGCCGATCCTGGGCCAGGCGCGGGTGCCGATCCTGCCGGGCGACACGGCCGAGATGCTGGCCGCGCGGGTGCTGGAGATGGAACACCGGCTCTACCCCGCCGTCCTGCGGCGTTTCGCGGCCGGCGATCGAAGCCCGGTTTTCCTGCCCTGACCCTTTTCAATCGCCGGCCGAGCGCCTAAGACAGCGAAACCCTGCGGGATGACCCCGCGACCACAGGACCGTCGATGCAAACCATCACAACGACCGAGGCGCTTGCCGCCTTCTGCGCCGAAGCCAAGCGCCACCCCTACGTCACGATCGACACCGAGTTCCTGCGCGAACGGACCTATTGGTCGAAACTGTGCCTGATCCAGATGGCCCTGCCCAACGAAGGCGAGGACGAGGGCGAGGCGGTTCTGGTCGACCCGATCCAGGGCGAGTTGTCGCTTGAACCGCTTTACGACCTGTTCCGCCACGAGGGCACGGTCAAGGTGTTCCACGCCGCCCGGCAGGATCTGGAGATCTTCTTCGTCGAGGGCGGGGTGTTCCCGCAACCGCTGTTCGACACGCAGGTCGCCGCGATGGTCTGCGGTTTCGGCGAGCAGGTGGGCTACGAGACGCTTGTCAAGCGCATCGCCAAGGCAAGCCTCGACAAGACCTCGCGGTTCACCGACTGGTCGCGCCGGCCGCTGTCGGCGGCGCAGCAGAATTACGCCATCGCGGATGTCACGCATCTGCGCGTGATCTACGAATTCCTGGCGTCCGAACTTGACCGCACCGACCGGCGCAAATGGGTGGAAGAGGAATTGTCGGTCCTGACCGACCCCGAAACCTACATCACCCGGCCCGAAGAGGCCTGGCAGCGGGTCAAGACGCGGACCAATTCGGGCCGGTTCCTGGCCATCGTGCGCGAACTGGCACGGTTCCGCGAGACGCATGCGCAGGCGCGCAACATCCCGCGCAGCCGGGTCTTCAAGGACGACGCGCTGCTGGAACTGGCCTCGACCAAGCCGCAAAGCGTCGAGGATCTTGGCCGGTCGCGCCTGCTTTTGCGCGAGGCGCGCAAGGGCGATATCGCCGAGGGCATCCTCGGGGCCGTCAAGGCCGGCCTGGCGCTGCCGCAGGAAGACCTGCCCAAGGTCGAGAACCCGCGCGAGCAATTGCAGGTGAACACCGCGCTGGCCGATCTTCTGCGGGTGCTGCTCAAGGCCAAGTCCGAGGAGGCGGGCGTCGCCGCGAAGCTGATCGCCTCGGCCGCCGATCTCGATGCCATCGCCGGCGGGCGGCGGGAATTGCCGGCGCTCAAGGGGTGGCGGCACGAAGTGTTCGGGGCCGACGCGCTGCGCCTGTGCAAGGGCGAGATCGCGCTGTCGGCGCGCGGCGGGGCGGTGCGGGTGGTGCCGGTCTGACCCGTCTCAGCGCGCCGCGCTGCGGCTGTTCGTCTGGCCGACCACCACGATCCGGCGCACCGCGCCCAACGTCTGTTCCGACACGAACATCCCGGCCGTGACCTCGCGCACCTGCGGCGGGGCGGCCGGTGCCGGCCCGCGCGGCGCGGCCACGCGGAAGGTGTAGACCAGATCGCCCTCGGCATCGGGCCGGCCGTCGTTCACCGCGACCAGTTCGGCATCCCACCAGCCCTGCGTGGGAGGCAGGCCGCGCGCCACGACCAGCGCGCCGCCCGGCGTGCGGGTGACCTCCAGCGCGGTGACCTCGCCCACCAGGGCGCGATTGTCGATCGCGGCGGCTGCATAGCCTTCTTCGGGCGCAAGCGAGGCCTTGCCCTCTTCCGATTTCCCGAACCAGTTCAACGGATTGAACCGGCTTTCCGAGACCTGGCCGCAGGCAGCCAGCGCAAGCGTTCCGATCAGAAGGGCGGTCAGGGCGGGTTTCATGCACATGGCTCCGGTGGCGAACGGGTTCTGGGTAGCCGAAACGGACACGGTTGAAAAGCCGCGCCGCCGTCCGGGGGCTGGACGTTTCGGCGTGCCGCGCCTAGGTCAGGGTCCAAACAAGGAGAGCGCCATGGCCAGCCCCGATTTCGAAGAGATCGCCGACACGTTCGACTTCCTCGACGATTGGGAGGACCGGTATCGCCATGTCATCGACATGGGCAAGGCGATGCCGCCCCTTGACGATGCGGTGAAGGTGCCGGCCACCAAGGTCGAGGGCTGTGCAAGTCAGGTCTGGTTCCTGCCCCGGATCGAGGGGCAGGGGCCCGAGGCCCGGTTCGATTTCGCCGGCGACAGCGACGCGATGATCGTGCGGGGGCTGATCGCGGTTCTGCACGCGCTTTATTCCGGGCGGACGGTGCGCGAGGTGATGGAGGTCGATGCCGAGGCGGAGCTGGGCCGGTTGAACCTGCATGATCACCTGTCCAGCCAGCGCTCCAACGGGTTGCGGGCGATGGTCGAACGGATCCGGCGGCTGGCGGCCGAGGCCTCGGCCGCTGCCTGAGGTGCAGCGGAGAATGCCCCGATTTTTCTGCGAAAAATCGGATCAGAGATCGGCAAGAACCCGGCCCAGGTCGCCATATCCGGTGAACCTGCGTTCGTAGGCCAGGCCCAGCCGCGCCGCGCAGTCGCGCGCCTTGGCATCAAGCGCCGGATCGTCGGTCTGCGCCTGGTAGACCAGTTTGGTGTAATGGCCGAAATACATGTCTCGCAGGTCGGGGTGCCGGTCCAGCCCGAGCGGACGCCAGACGAAGGCGTCGAATTGCCTGACCAGGAAATCGGTCAGGTAGAAGGCCGTGATCTCGTCTTCCGCGCGGGCGGCGAAGGCCGCGTTGCCCTCGAAGAACGAATAGCAATGCGGGCCGGCGACCATCTCGACGCCCAGCCTGTCGCAGGTGGCCCGCAATTGCCCGCCGGTTCCGCAATCGGCATAGACAACGAAGACGTCGTCGTAATCCGCGCGGTGTCGGGCGAGAGCCTGTTCGACCGCTGACGGGATCTTCTCGGGCGTGTTGTGCAGGATCGCGGGCAGGCAGGCGAGGTCCAGGTGGTGCCAGCCATTCGCGGATTTCAGGTCGAGGATTTCGCGCGCCAGCGCGCCGCAGGCCAGAAGCAGGATACGGCCCTTGCGGTCCGGTTGCAGGCCGCTTTCCGTCAGCGTCGCGTCGTCGGGCGGCCCATGCGCATTGGTCATTCGCTTCCCTTCTTGGCCAGCCACAGCCCGAGCCCGGCGAAGACCGAAACCGCCGTCATCCCGATCTCGACACTTATCGCATCAAGCGCGGTCAGCAGCAGCGACAGGAAGGTTGCGGCGGCCATCGCCACGATCAGCCCGATCCCGGTGCCCGACATGGGCCAAACCCCTTACATGCGGCCGGGGCACGGGGCCCCGGCGCCATGCCGGCCTCAGCCGGCCATCTGGTTGTGCTTGCGCGACACGAATTTCTTGGCGGTTTCCACCGCGACGGCGGCGTCGCGGCAATAGGCGTCGGCGCCGATCGCGCGCCCGAATTCCTCGTTCAGGGGGGCGCCGCCCACCAGCACGATGTAATCGTCGCGCAGGCCCTTCTCGACCATAGTGTCGATCACGACCTTCATGTAGGGCATCGTGGTGGTCAAGAGGGCCGACATGCCCAGGATGTCGGGCTGTTCGCGTTCCAGCGCCTCGAGATAGTTCTCGACCGGGTTGTTGATGCCCAGATCGACCACCTCGAACCCGGCGCCTTCCATCATCATCGCGACCAGGTTCTTGCCGATGTCGTGGATGTCGCCCTTGACGGTGCCGATCACCATCTTTCCGACGCGCGGTGCGCCGGTTTCGGCCAAGAGCGGCTTGAGGATGAACATCCCGGCCTTCATCGCGTTGGCGGCCAGCAGCACCTCGGGCACGAACAGGATGCCGTCACGGAAATCGTTGCCCACGATCGTCATACCGGCGACCAGCGCCTTGGTGAGAACGTCGTAGGGGGCCCAGCCACGGTCCAGCAGGATGCGGACGCCCTCTTCGATCTCTTCCTTGAGACCGTCATAGAGGTCGTCGTGCATCTGCAGCACGAGTTCTTCGTCGTCGAGTTCCGACAGGATGATTTCGTCTTCGTCGGCCATGCGCGCGTTCCTTGCAATCAAGCGGCGTCCTGTTCGCCCTTCGGTGAGTGATGCGCCGTTTCGCGCCAGCACACTGTCGGGATTGCGACATGGCTCGCGTTCGAAACGACAACGGCGGCCCGCCGGATGGCGGAAAATCCTTTGCGGGGCGGGGGCTGGCCCCCGGGCATCTTGTCGATGTTCCTGTTGTGTTCTAGTCTTCGGCTATGGATCGTCCGACCGCCCGCACGCCCGGCCGCGCCGCCGGCTACAACCCCGCCAACCGGTTCGACCGGCTGGTGGTGACGGCCGAGGCGGATGATTGGCCCGGCCCGGACGGGGAATTGCCGGTGCTGCGCACGGAATTGCGCCGGGAAAGGCCGCGCAGCGTGATCACCCGCAACACCTCGCCCGATATCGGTTTCGACCGCTCGATCAACCCCTATCGGGGTTGCGAACATGGCTGCATCTATTGTTTCGCGCGACCCAGCCACGCCTATCTGGGCCTGTCGCCGGGGCTGGATTTCGAAACCAGGCTGGTGGCGCGCGAGGGTGCGGCCGCGGTTCTGGCGCGGGAACTGGCGCGGCGATCCTACCGGCCCGCGGTGATCGCCATCGGCACCAATACCGACCCGTATCAGCCGGTGGAGCGCGAGGCCCGGATCATGCGCGAGGTGCTGGAGGTCTTGTGGGATCATCGCCATCCGGTGGCTATCGTCACCAAGGGGGCGCTGATCGAACGCGATCTCGACATCCTGTCGAAGATGGCGGCGGAAAACCTGGTGCGCGTGGGCGTTTCGATCACCACGCTTGACCGCGACCTGGCCCGGGCGCTGGAGCCGCGGGTGCCCGGCCCGGCCCGGCGGCTGGAAACGATCCGGCGCCTTGCCGGGGCAGGGGTGCAGGTTCGGGCCATGGTCTCGCCCGTGATCCCGGCCCTGACCGACCCCGAGATGGAGGCGATCCTGGCGGCGGCGCAGGGCGCGGGCGCTGTGGCCGCGAGCTGGATCATGCTGCGCCTGCCGCGCGAGGTGGCGCCGCTGTTCCGCGACTGGCTGGAACGCCATTATCCTGGCCGGGCGGGGCGCGTCATGGCGCGGGTGCGCGAGATGCATGGCGGCCGGGATTATTCGGTCGAATGGGGCAAGCGGATGCGCGGCGAGGGGCCATATGCGCGGCTGGTCGGCCAGCGGTTCCGGCTGGCCGCGGCGCGGCTGGGGCTGGACGCTGCGCTGCCGCCGCTTTCGGTCGACCGGTTCCGGGTGCCGCCGCGGCCGGGGGACCAATTGTCGCTGTTCGGTGCGGATGGCTGATTGCCGCGCGGGGGGCTGTCTGCCCCCCGGCCGCCGCTGGCGCGGCGGCGCCCCCCGAGGATATTTGAAGACCGAAAATGGACATACCGGAGCAGGAATCCGCGCGGGCGCGGAAGCCGGCGGGGCCGGAGGCAGCGGCGCAACGCGGCCCGGCCGGGATAAAGGCATTCCGGTCATGGCGCCGACAACTAGCCGCGCCGGCGGCCGCGGCGTTCGCGCTGCGGGGCGGCGGCGTCGTCGCCGGTTCCGTCGGAGGCCGAGGACAGGCCGCCGAGTTTTTCCGTGATCTGGTCGAGCGTCGGGCGCGGCCCCCTGGGCCGGCTTTCCAGCGCCGCGCGCATCGCGCGCAGATGATCGGGCATGGTACCGCAGCAGCCGCCGATGATCCGCGCCCCGGCATCGCGCGCCAGCACCGCGTAATCGGCCATCAGGTCGGGCGTGCCGTCGTAATGGATGTGGCCGTCATGGTATTTCGGGATGCCGGCATTGCCCTTGGCGATGATCGGGCGTTCGCTGCCCGCGGCCGCGAAGCCCAGCACGGTGCGCAGCAGGTCGGGTGCGCCGACCCCGCAATTCGCGCCGAAGGCGACGGGCGGGTTTGGCAGGGTTTCGACGAAGGCCGCGAAATGGGCCGAGGTGACGCCCATCATCGTGCGCCCGGCGGTGTCGAAACTCATCGTTCCGCACCAGGGCATGCCGGCCAGCCGCGCGGCCTCGGCGGCGGCGGCGAATTCCTCTTCGGCGCTGATCGTTTCGACCCACAGCACGTCGGCGCCGCCTTCCTTCAGGCCTTCGGCCTGTTCGTGGAACATCTCGACCGCGGTTTCGGGGGTGAGCGAGCCCATCGGCACCATGATCTCGCCCGTCGGGCCCATCGAGCCCGCGACGATCACCTTGCGCCCGGCGGCATCGGCGATTTCGCGTCCGAGTTCCGCGGCGACGCGGTTGAGTTCGCGCACGCGGTCCTGCGCGCCGTGGAGTTTGAGGCGCGAGGCGTTGCCGCCGAAGCTGTTGGTCAGGAAGATGTCGCTGCCGGCATCCACCGCGCCCGCATAGAGCTTGCGGATGTTGTCCGGCCTGTCGGTGTTCCACAGTTCCGGCGGTTCGCCGGATTCGAGGCCCATGTTGAACAGGTTGGTGCCCGTCGCGCCATCGGCCAGCAGCCAGTCGCGGGTATCGAGAAGACGGGAAAGCGGATCGGTCATCGGGGCCTCGCGGGGACGGAATGCTGCCCTGTGCCATGACCAGGGGCGATTGGCAAATCGAACCTGTTCAAGATGATCTTGAGGCGGGCAGGGGGGACGGCCGGCGAATATGCAGGGCAAGGTCGCACAGGGCGAGCGCAAGGCCCGGCCGGCTGGGTGCCGCCAGGTAGAGCGGCTGCCAGCGCGGTGCGAAGGACGCCTTGAAGCGCCGCAATCCGCAACCCGCGTCGCGCCGCGCCAGGCGGCCCCGCAAGGGCGTGGGCAGGAAACGGGCCAGGCGCGCATTCGCGGTGACGGCGGCCAGCGACATCCGCGCGATACCCGACGCCCGCGCGGCATCGATCGCGGCGGCGACCAGCGCGTGCATGGCACCGTCCGCGCAGTCGGCGCCATGGCGCAGAAGGTCCAGCGTCCATTCCCCGCCGCCTTCGTGGAAACTGGCGAAGGCGATCAGGCGGCCGTCCGCCTCGGCCCGGAACACGCGCTGGCCGGACAGGTAACCGGGCGCGAAGCGGCCCATGGAAAACCCGCGTTCGCCGCCCCGCGCCTGCGCCCACTCGGCGGCGACGCGTTTCATCTCGGGCAGCGGCAGCGGGCCGTCTACGCGGATCGTCACTCCGGCCTTGCGGGCCTTGCGCAGCTTGCGGCGCAAGCCGGCGCGCGACGGTGCGGCCGGGTCGAAGGCGGACAGGTCGATCACCGCTTCGTCCGCCACCGGCATCAGGTGCCAGCCGGCCTTGCGGGCGTGGGCGGCGGCGCGCGGCGACAGCTTGTAAAGGCAGGGCATGCGGCCGCGGTCGCGCGCGGTCCGGCGCAGGCGGCCGAAGAGATCGGGCAGGGCATCGTCCGCGCCGAACGGGTCGAACAGGGCGGTCAGCGTCTGGCGCGTCTCGCCCACGATCATGGCGGCGCCGGCGCAGCCGGACAGAAGCAGGCGGTGCTCGCCCAGATGGACGAGGCCGGTTTCGGCGCGGCGGGCGCGTGCGAGCAGGCCGGCGGCGGTTTCGGGCGCGGCGAAGGGCGCCGGCGCCGGGGCGGCGGGGTGCGGCCCGCGGGCCAGCGCGATGGCGGCCAGCATGGCGGGCAATGCGAAATAGACCGCCCGCCAGGCCAGCACCCCGGCCAGCAGTTCGGCCTGCGGCATCTGCGGCAGCAATGTCAGCAACGCCAGTTCGAACGGCCCGATCCCGCCCGGTGTCGACAGTACAAGCCCGGCCCCAAGCGCGGCCAGGAAGGCGGGCAGCAGTGCCGCAAGGCCAGGGTCGATCCCCGCCGGCAGCAGCGCCCACAGCGCCACGGCGGCGGCCGCGGTATCGAGTGCGGCCAGGCCGAAAATCGCCGCCATGGTGGCCAGACTGGGCAGCGCCAGGCGGCGGGCAAGCGCAGAGGACGGGGGCAGCAGGCTGGCCGCGGCCGCGGCCAGGCTGGCCAGCGCCAGAACCAGCCAGGCCCAGGGGCGCAGCGTGGCGACCTCGGCCCCCGGGGCGACCAGGATGGCCAGCGCGGTCACCACGGCCCAGCCCGCCAGGAACGTGGCGGCGACGGCGGCGGTCAGCCGCGCGGCCTGCCACAGCGAAATCCCCGGCAGCATCCGCCAGCGCACCAGCGCGCCGGTGACAAGGCCCATCCCGGCCATCTGCGAAATCGCGATGGCGGAAATCCCGGCGCGACGGGCGATGGAGCGGTCGGTGCCGGTCTGAAGGTGGCGGTGGATCAGCGCGTCATAGCGGCCGATCGCCCAGAAGGAGAGCGCCGTCAACGCCAGCGCGACAAGCCATTGCCAGGCGGCAACCTGCCGGAAGGCGTCCGAGATGCCGGAAAGGTCGATGTCGCGGAACCGGTCCGCGAACAATGTGACCAGCAGGATTGCCGCGCTGAGGCCGGCCATCTGCTTGAGCGCGGCCCGGGCCAGCCCGGTGCCCCGTCGTGCAGCGGCGATGCCATCGGTCCGGTCTGTCATTCTGGCTGCTCCCGCTTCACCCATTGCGTGTATAGGGCGGGGCGGTTCAGGAAGGTTTAAGGGGCCTTGGCCGGGCCGGCGCACCGGCCCGGCGGTCGCGCCGTCAGGTCTCGCCAAGAACCTGGCGTTGCGCCTCGGCCATCGCCTCGGCCAGACGCGCGCGGATCGTGGCCTGGTCGGCCCGCGTTCCCAGATCGCTGGAAAGCTTGCGGATCAGGCCGGTATCGCCGGCGGCCTCGGTTCCGGCGGCGGCCAGGTCGCGGGCATAGGCCTGGGCCGCGGCGCCTTCGAGGCCGAGCAGGTCGGCGGCCCAGAGGCCCGCCAGCTTGCCCTGCCGCGCCGCGCAGCGAAAGCGCAGGTCGGCGTCGTGGGCGAAGCGCGCCTCGAAAGCGGCTTCGCGGTCATGCATGAATGTCATCGTTACCCTCCATCACTCGTGGTCGCTCGAGGATCGGATGGCATGGTTCACGTCCGGTTGACGGCGGCTGGGACGAAACGCCGCGGCCCGGGCAAATGCCGCGGCCCGGGCAAATGCCGTGGGGCGCCCGGAGAATCACCGCCGGGCCGCGGGCCGGCGCCATGCGGGCACCCACCGGGATGGTCGTCCTGCGGCCGGTGCTTTCACGCGGTTCCGTCGCGCGCCCCCGGGGCGAAACAGGAAGGCCTGCCGCGCAAGCTGCGGCAGGCCCGAAAAGGCGTGGTCTGTCCGCCCGGACCGGGCGGGCGGCGCGGCCGGCGCGTCAGATCTCGGACATCACCTGGCGCTTGGCCTCTTCCATCAGTTCGACCATCTTCGAACGGATCGTGGCCTCGTCTGCCTTGCCGCCCAGATCGCCCGCAACCTTGCGATAGACATCCTCGTCACCCGCCTCCTCGAAATCCGAGGCGATGACTTCCCTGGCATAGGCTTCGGCGGCGTCGCCGGCCTTGCCCAGAAGCCCCGCGGCCCACAGGCCCAGAAGCTTGTTGCGGCGCGCCTCGCACTTGAAGCGCAATTGCTCGTCATGCGCGAACTTGGACTCGAAGGCGTTTTCGCGATCGTCGAAGGTGGTCATCGGGGCGTCCTCAACTTGAGCCGTTTGGCGACCTGTTGCCACAGAAGGCCCCGCGCGACAAGTCACGGCGCATCAAACCGCGCGCGATCCGGCGCGCGCAGGGGGGGCGGGGGCGGTTGCGGGGGCGCCGTTCTTGCGGGACAGGCCCGCTTGGGATAACAGACCGCGGGTGGGGCCGCCGGCCCCCTCGCAGCGGGAAGGACGCTTCATGGCACCACGGCGCAAGAAGATCTACGAAGGCAAGGCCAAGATCCTCTACGAAGGCCCGGAGCCGGGAACCCTTGTGCAGTATTTCAAGGACGACGCCACCGCGTTCAACGCCCAGAAGAAGGACGTGATCGAGGGCAAGGGGGTCCTGAACAACCGCCTGTCCGAGTTCTTCATGACCGGGCTGACGAATATCGGCGTGCCGAACCATTTCATCCGGCGCATCAACATGCGCGAACAACTGATCCGGCAGGTGGAAATCATCCCGCTTGAAGTGATCGTGCGCAATTTCGCGGCCGGATCGATTTCCAAACGGCTGGGCATGGAAGAGGGAACGCCGCTGCCCCGCCCGATCGTGGAATATTCCTACAAGAACGACGATCTGGGCGACCCGATGGTCAGCGAGGAATACATCATCGCCTTCGGCTGGGCCAACCAGCAGGACCTCGACGACATCGTCAGCCTTGCGCTCAGGGTGAACGATTTCCTGTCGGGAGTGTTCTACGGCGTCGGCATCAAGCTGGTCGACTTCAAGATCGAGGTCGGCCGGGTCTGGGACGGCGATTTCATGCGGCTGATCGTGGCCGACGAGATCAGCCCCGACAGTTGCCGCCTGTGGGACGTCAAGACCGGCCAGAAGCTTGACAAGGACGTGTTCCGCCGCGATCTGGGCAACCTCAGCGATGCCTATTCCGAGGTCGCGCGGCGGCTGGGCGTTCTGCCGACCCAGGGCACGCCTTTGGGAAAACCCACCCTGATCAACTGACACGCCGCCTTCCGCGCGGCAGGACCGGAGAGACAGACGATGAAGGCCCGTGTGCAGATCATGCTCAAGGACGGTGTGCTCGACCCGCAGGGCGAGGCGGTGCGCCACGCGCTGGGCACGCTGGGTTTTTCCGGCGTCGAAGGGGTGCGGCAGGGCAAGATCATCGAGATCGACCTGGCCGAGACCGACCGGGCCGCCGCCGAGGCCGCGGTTCGCGACATGTGCGAACGCCTGCTGGCCAATACGGTGATCGAGAAATACAGCGTCGAAATCCTGTGACGGCCTTCGGGCGGGCTTGACCCCGCCCGCGCCCCGCGCCCCTATGGCCCCGACGCAGCCGGGGAGGAAGACAATGCGGGCCGCCGTTCTCAGAACCTATCGCGAAGACCTGTCGATCGAGGAGGTGGCCGACCCGGTCTGCGAGTCGCACGGCGTGGTGCTCAAGGTGCTGGCCTGCGGCGTCTGCCGGTCGGATTGGCATGGCTGGGTCGGCGAGCATCCGCGGGTGAAGCCCGGCCAGATCGGCGGCCACGAATATTGCGGCGAGGTCGTCGAGGCCGGTCGCGACGCGCCCTGGAAGGTGGGCGATCGCGTGGTCGCGCCCTTCATCCTGGCCTGCGGCACCTGTCCGGCCTGCCAGTCGGGCCAATCCAATACATGCCCCGATCAGCGCCTGCCGGGTTTCGTGGAACCCGGCGCCTTCGCCGAATATGTCCATGTGCCCTTCGCGCAGAACCTCGCGCGGTTGCCTGAAAGCCTGTCGCCCGTGCTGGCCGCCGGGCTTGGCTGCCGGGTGACGACGGCGTGGCACGCGCTGACCGGCCGGGTGGCGCTGGCGCCGGGCGAATGGCTGGCGGTGATCGGCACCGGCGGGGTGGGCCTGTCGGCCGCGATCCTGGGCCGGGCGATGGGCGCGAAGGTCGTGGTGGTCGACGTGGTGCAGGAAAAGCTCGATTACGCGCTGTCGCTGGGCGCCGATGCCGCGGTGAACGCGGCCGAGGAGGATACCGCCGAGGCGATCCGCCGGATCACCGGCGACGGGGCCGATGTGGCGGTCGAGGCGCTGGGGATCGAACAGACGGTCAATGCCGGGCTGCATTGCCTGCGGCCCCTTGGCCGGCATGTGCAGGTCGGCATGCCGGTGGGCCATACCGCGCAGATGCAGATCGACATGAACGCGGTCTACATGAAGAACCTCGCCGTCTACGGCACCCGCGGCATGCCGGCCTGGCGTTTCCCCTCGCTTCTGTCGCTTATCGAGGCGGGCCGGGTCGACGTGCGCCCGCTGGTGTCGCGCGAGATCGGGCTGAGCGACGTCAGCCGCGAATTGCGGGTCTTCGACGGGCCGGCACCGCCCGGCGTGGCGGTGGTGACGGATTTCAGCCGGTAGGGCGCCTGGCGGGCTGCGCCTGCCTCTGGCGCCGCGCCGCGCGATGCGCTAAGCCGCGCCCATCCCGCCAGCCAGTGGAGCGCCGCCATGAAAGCCGCCGTCGTCACCTTCCCGGGCAGCAATTGCGACCGTGACCTTGCCGTCGCCTTCGCCGCCGCCGGCGCCGAGGTCGTCAAGGTCTGGCACAAGGAGGATGCGCTGCCGCCCGGCACCGACGTGGTGGGCATTCCCGGCGGGTTTTCCTATGGCGACTACCTGCGCTGCGGCGCCATCGCAGCGCAATCGCCCGTGATGGCGGCGGTCCGCGACCACGCCGCGCGGGGCGGCTATGTCCTGGGCATCTGCAACGGTTTCCAGGTGCTGACCGAAACCGGCCTTCTGCCCGGCGCGCTGATGCGCAACGCCTCGCTCAAGTTCCTGTGCAAGCGGGTGGAGCTGAAGGTTGCCACCGACGACAGCGCCTTTACCGGCGGCTGGACCAGGGGCCAGAGCGTCACCATCCCCGTGGCCCATCACGATGGCAATTACACGATCGACGACGCGGGGCTGGACCGGTTGCGCGGCGAGGATCGCATCGCCTTCACCTATGCCGACAATCCCAACGGGTCGCGCGACGACATCGCCGGCATCCTGTCGGAAAACCGCAGGGTTCTTGGCATGATGCCGCATCCCGAACGCGCCATCGATCCGGCGCAGGGCGGCACCGACGGGGCGGCGCTGTTCCGCTCGCTCATGGGCGTGTTTGCGCCGGCCTGATCGGTGCGGCGCTTGTTGGCCCGCCGCGCGGGGCGTAGATTGGCCCCATGAGCAACGCAACGGATAGCACGCCCGCCCCGGCAGGCACGCCCGACGGCCCCGCGCCGCGGGTGCCGCTTTGGATGCGCGTCACCGTTGCGCTGGTTGTCGTGGTGGCCGTTGCGGTGATCTGGTTCACCAATCTGTGGCTGACCGAACGCTTCACCGAGACGACGAAGAACCGCGCCGAGGTACGGCTTGCGCTCTATTCCGGCAACCTGATGGCCGAGTTGCAGCGCACTTCGGTCGTGCCGCTCCTGCTGGCGCGCGACCCCGCGCTGATCACCTCGCTGACAAGCGACGATTATTCCCAGACCTCGGCGCGGCTGATCTCGGCGCAGGCCGAGATCGGCGCGGCCTCGATCCTGCTGCTGGATGTGACCGGCCGCGTGGTCGCCGCGACCGATCGCAACCTGCTGGGCAATTCCCATGCCGGCACCCCCTATTTCGTCGAGGCGCAGCGCTCGCGCGATACCGTCTTCACCGTCGCCGAACGCGAGGCGGGAGGCTATTCCTTCGCCTATTCGCGCGCCGTCCTGTCGGACAACCGCCTGGTCGGCGTCATCGTGGTCGGCACCGAACTGGCCAAGTTCGAACGGCAATGGGCCGGCATTTCCGACGCGGTGGCGGTGACCGACAGCGAGGGCAAGATCATCCTCGCCACCGAACCGCGCTGGCGCGGCCTTACCGTCGAGGAGGCATTGATGGTGCGCGATGCGCCTTCGGCCATC
>Ga0180436_10003032_pt1 | contig 15607 bp, 41 predicted proteins | sample SS_ome_2_FD_132434 | JGI IMG/M metagenome (GOLD analysis project Ga0180436, IMG submission 132434) | Hypersaline lake sediment archaeal communities from the Salton Sea, California, USA - SS_3_S_2 metaG | ecosystem: Environmental > Aquatic > Non-marine Saline and Alkaline > Hypersaline >...
CGAAACTCCTTTGTTTTCCGTGCAGCTGTACGAGGCTGCTCGACTTGTACCCTTCACAAATAATGAAGGGCCACCTTTCGGCAGCCCTCCAACGATCTTGACGAGTCGTAGTACGCTCTGATCAGAAAGAACGACCTTTTCAGGATGCTCTGTCCTAACAGCTACTCCCCGTCGTGATCGTCTCCGTCCTCCGACTCGACGAGAGACTCGCCAAGATCGTAGAACGGAACAATCGCCTGACGCCCATCAGCGAGCTGGACGTGATGATCGTTCCCTGAGTCCCCAGCACCAAGAGCGACGACAGTCACGACGTCTCCTGCCTTCAGCGGGATCTTCGTGTCCTTCTCGTACTCAGTGGCAGTGGTGTCCTTGTTGACCTTCGCTGCGCTGCCGATATGGAGACTCATCGTCGACTCCCACACGGAGCGAGGAGTGAAACCACCCTGGACGAGTCCGATCATGTTCTCGATGAGCGTCGACATCAGTATCTCCTTATCCTGAATCCGATTGGGTGACTTTAGAAACTTGTAGGGTTATAAGCAGCACATATAGATGCACCGCCCGCTCAGCGTCATCTACTAGACTGTTTAGTAGCACGTGAGAAGTCTAAGTAGTATGGAACCTAGTTGTTTCAGATTAAGGCGTAGAAATGAGGAATTCTACGTCGGGATAGACTCTTTCATACACAGATAAAACCATGCGGAATACGTTGTAGGAAGCTGTCTCAGTCTCAATCAGCAGCGAGGAATCAGATATCTTAACTGACTCTTTTGGGAGAACGATACCCTCCCTACCTAGGTCTCTGAGTAGGTCAGACTTGACTTGGTTCAAGTCTGGGAGTTCTGCAGCGAGCTCGTCAATCACGTCCTTCGGCGCCTTCCCTTGGATGCATTGACAGATCAGATCCTGCGCTCGCTGCTTCGCCATTGGAGTATCCTATCAGTGAGTTACAGCTCGCCGCCGTATGGAGGAGTAGGCTCGTGAGTAGGAAGAGCAGACTTGTTCGCAGTGAACTCGTGGTTGTGCCACTGCAGTCCACCAGCATGCTGATAGGGAGCGACTCGGAAGCTCTTCACATCGTGCTGATGACCACCATCGAACGAGGTCGTTCCGTTCCCATGCCCGCAGTCGACAAAGACTTCGTGGGTGTGTCCGTCCCCAGCAGGTGCTGTGAACCCGACGCTGATCGCCTGCTCGTTGACAGGCTTCTCCTCGTCAGGACGCTCCTCGGTCCCTCGCTCCTTCCCGATCCACATAGGCTTCGGGATCGCGATGCCGATGCTACCCGAGACAGTAGCTTCCTTCTTCGAGGTCGCGATGTCGCGAACGTTCTGAGGAACTCTCGCGAGATACGCATCACGCGTATGCTTGTTGCGCCAGTCGGAACCCATGACTACTCCTTCACCCAAACCCAAGCGAGATCGCCTTCGTAGCTACCCTCAAACTTCTTGGTGGCATTGACTGCCTTCACAAAGGAGACGGCAGTGCTGTGACTATCAAAGTCGTAGTAGACGTTGTCGACATCAACGTCATCCTTCTCAACCTTGACAAAACGTCCGTCGTACTTCTTGACGATCTTCGCGAGTTCTTTCTTGATCAGCTTAGCGTCAGAACTCTCATGAACTGCATTAGGTTTGATATTGGCGTATACAGTGACTCCACCTTTAACGATGTTAGGAAGCACATTGACCGACGAAATCGTTCGACCGAAAAGCTTCTTAAGAGACTTCTTCAGATCCCTTCCGAGCTTCTTGTCAGGAACGTCGATGTTGACGCTTGTGTCAGAGAGTACGATCCCTGTAGCCTTATAAGACTTCGCAAGAGATTTGAGCTCCCTCTTGAACTGTGAAGGAAGTTTGATATGAGTAGTAGCGTACTTGTCCTTCTTGACTCCTAGCTCAGCAACGTACTGATCGATGAGCTTCTCCGCTTGTGACATCTCAATCCTCCATCAGCGGAATCCGATCATCCGCTCGTTCTCGCTCAAAGATAGCGAGGATAATGTACCCTCGCCCAGTCTCTTGAAAGTCCATTGACAAAACTGTCTTTCCTTCACTACCAAGGATAAATCGCTCGTTAGCCTCCTCAGGTGTAGATCCTGAAAAGACGTCACTGTAAGCCATCTTCCCTCGGTAGTTGAAGTACTTAGGATCGCCCACTACTCGCCACCGAGCTTCGCTTTCACCTTCCCAGCAACGGTGTTGACACTCTTCACACCGAGCAAAGTCCAGAAGGTGTAGAGCATTTTGTCAGGAACATCACCGAGCTGCTCGATAGTACCAGCAGCGTCGATTCCGTTCTCTGTCAGGATCTTCAGGATGGTCGGATCGACCTCACCAGTGAAGAGCCAGGTCCAGAGCATCACGATGAAGAGCACGACAGCCATGACGCGAGTCAGACTCAGTGCGTAGGTACCACTCTTCTCGTCCATGATCATCGCGCCGAAGAACTTCCAGATCTTGTGGCCGATGCTGGTCTTCTCCTCTTTCTTCTTCTCGTCACTCACCTTGACCTCCTTAGGCTTCGCCTTCCGACGAGCCAGATTCCTTGGTTTGTTGATGTGAGTCACTAAGCCTCCGGATCGATCTGCACCAGGACTTCCAACTCTCCCCTCATCTTCGTAGGGTTAGGTCCGTCAACCTTGAGATGCTTCTTAACGTCGTAAAGATTAGCAAACCTCTCAGCACGTTCCTTCTTCCTGAACGTCGCTCTGAAGTCGTAGTCCCCGTAGTTCATCCAACCTGTCGAGTTAGCTCCCAGCTTCCTTGCAAGGTACCTCAGAAGCCAGAAGGAAGCCCCACTGGGACCTTCGGAAGGATCACTCTCACCTAGATAGTGATCGATCAGCTGCTCAGCATTCATAGCTACCTCACCTTGTTAGGGTACTGTACACCTTCAAGATCACAACAATCGAGTGCGGCCCTACGAGAAAGTTTCTCACGCCGAGCCTTGACGACATTGACGGCCTTACGCTCGCGCTCTGCGAGGTCCCCGACTCCGTAAAGAATACCTTCAGTATCGTCACGATAGTCCCAAACCCCTCCAAGCCTCCACTCCTTTGAAGGATCATCCTCGACTATTACCTCAAGAGCGAGTCCGAGCGGATGAAAGAACTGACGATTGGCTTCTTGAAGGAAGCCCTCCTCGACGAACTCCTTGATATTAATCCTCTTGACGTCATCAACATGCTTGTTAGCACTATCAGTCTTCTCAGCGTCCACAGCTACCTCCAAGCATAGATGTCGACAGTCGCATCCGAGCCACCGACACGCTTGACCCACACTTCACTCGCGTACTTCTGACGAAGCATGATCTCCTCACCAGTAGCGAGGATCCCATGAACTTGCTTCGACGTCACATTCCTCGGATCGAAGGAGAAGTAAAGAGCATCCGAAAGATCAGTGTTCTTCAATCGAACGCACTTAGCCTCGAACTGATCTCCATTGATACCTGTGAACTCGACCTGAGACCAAGCTGCGCTAGCCGTCTCCTGTCCGAAGAACGTAGCGTAGAGCTCAAAGTTGTGCCAACCTTCGACGCTAGGCATAGCTACCTCCAGGCAGTCACTTCGATAGTCCCATCCCCAGCGACTCGACTGACCCAGATCTCAGTCGCTCTCTTGTGATGGAGCACGACGACCTCGTCGACAGCGACGACACCTTGAACGACTCGAGACGCTCCGACGTTGCGAGGATCGAAGCTGAAGTTCATCGCAGCTGTCGTAGCCTTGAGTCGAATGTACTCCGACGGAAACTCGTTGCCGTCGTAGTCCGTGAATCCAATACGCGTCCATCCTGCTGCAGTCGTCGTCAGCGACTCGTAGAATGTCGCATTGTACATTCCGTCGCCTTCCTTCTCGATACTCGGCATCGTAGTCTCCTAGTAGTGCACGCCCTTCTTGTACTTCGCGAAGGGACCTGAGGGTCCTGTGTTCTTCTTCTCGTCCATCACGTACGCTGCCCACAGCTTAGCAGCTGCACCCGTAGGCCACTTGACATCGAAGTCCTGCGACCACTCATCCCAGACTCTCTTCTCGAAGTCCTTCAGAGTTGTCGGCTCAGCAGAGTATGTCTGAGTTGCGAGGTCACTCATGATACCACTGTCGAGCCCGACCTTCTTCCCGAGCTTGTCGAGAGCTTTCTTGAGCTTCCCTGAGAGAGGCTTACCTTCAGTGAGGTACTTCGTGATCAGTTGTTCTGCTTGACTCATCTCTTCTCTCCACTCGTCCGCTGTGTATCGAAGCTCAGAAGACAAAGTTGCTGACGCATCCATGACCACAGGATCTCCTGACGTAGCAATTCCTGGAGATCCTTTGCAGTCATCACAGAGGTACAGAGTGTCGTCAGCTTCTCCTCGAGTAGCAGGACCATCGTACTCGTCGAGTTCCCACCACCTAAGGTTTCCCAGTCCCTTACACTTGGAGCAAGTCACTCATGATCCTGCAAGAATATCACCGAACTCATAGTCCGTTAGGATTCCTAGCTTCTCAAGCTTCTCGCGTTGACGATCCCAACGTCTCTGCGCACTCCAAACCTTCCGCTGCCAATGCTTACCTCGTTCCTCTGCATTCTGCATCTTCTTGAGGTAGCCTTCAGCCTTGGCTCGCTCCTTAGGAGTAATCTCCCGAAGGAACTTAAACAAGTTCGGTTCGTCGAGCTCGGAGCCCTGCTCGCGAAGGTAAAAGTCTATAGCTTCGGAAGCGCGCACTAGTCGTCCCAGTACTTTCTGATGACGCTCTTCGGAAGGTCATCCCTCACAGCAGTGTCTAGAGCTCGAATAGCTTTCTCAGCTTTCTTAGCGTTGTCTGCCTGAACAGCTGCGAGAACCTTCTGGAGAGCCTTCGCATCGCTCTTGTACGTAGCAGCGACGTCAGAGTCCTTCTCCTTGTCAGCCTTCTTCTGGAGCTTCGCAATGAGCTTCTCCATGTCCTTTGCAGGATCGCCCTCGTTGATCAGCTCCTCGATCAGATCTTTTGCGCTTGTCATCTCTACTCCTTGAAACCAGAGACCTTAGTCCCTGCGAGATTCGCTTTCACTCCAGCATCCCCAGCGAGGTTGACACTGTACGTGAGTCCCTTTTCCTTCGAGTTCTTGGTCTGAAAACTGACCACGATCCCGTGAGGCTTCTGCGTGAGCTTCGTGATGTTGACCACAGTTCCTTGCTTCAGAGGTTTCTTAGCAGGGACTCCTGGCTTCTTGAGGTACTTCAGAGCAGTAGGCAGAGCTCGATACTCTCCAACCTTGATCCCACCAGAACTCTTGAGATCCTTCGGCTCCTCTTTGATCAGCTCAAAGAAGCCAGAACGATCCAAGGTCACCTCAGCGACCTTCATCGCATTGCTGAGCGCCTTCCCCGAGTACCCTTTCTTCTTGATGAGAGGCTCAAGATCAGAGACAGGAAAGTTTCCCTTCTTGGAAGCAGCAGAAATCGCTCCTGAGACTGTTGCGATGATATCAGGACTCATGTGGAGAGTAAGTCCCATCCAAGGCTTCCCTGAGCCTTTGTAATGCGAGTACATCCAGTCGTAGAGCTTTCCGAGAGACTTAGTAGCTTTGTACTCCTCACCCTCGTTGATGACAGACTCGATGAGTTCTCTCGCCGTAGACATAGCTACGCTCTCCTCTGCTGAAGAAGGTACACATGACCTTCATGCTTGTTGGCGAGTGCCTGCAGAGCATCGTCGACGCCATCAGTCAGAAGTCCAGCGTCCTCGAGCTGCTGCTTGAAGCGAGGAACCATCTCGAGGTAGGTCTTCTCAGCCTCGAGCATGATGAAAGGGAACTCCGAAGGCTCGTTGACACCAGCAGGGTCAAACGAGTTGACCCACTTCGCAGTCGCCATCGACCAACGGATCGCAGTGATGAAAGAATCATCGTCGGTCGTTCCGATCGCCTTCTCAGCAATCCCGTCGATGTCTTCCTGCACAGCCTCGTAGAGACGACCGTACAGCTCGTGGTCGCCGTAGTAGTTCGCTCCCCTCGCCTTCCAATGGAAGGTGTAGTACATCAGGTACAAAGCGTTGGAAAGAGCGAGGAGATCGTTCCAGCCAGTCGCCTGGACTGGCATCGCCTCCTCGACGAGGGAGTCAATCAGATTCTTCGCGTTCATGAAGACCTCCTACATGTACGAAAGCTTCTTGTCAGCCCAGGAGATCTCAGCTCCCCACTTGCGAAGGTCCGTCCCACGCTCGAGCTCTTGGATAGCCTTCCTGACGTTGTCGTAGAGCTTCGTCGCTCTAGACTTGTCAGATCCATCCAGCATAGGCTTCCCGTCGTCGTCACGAGAACCTTCGCCATACAAGCGGTAGTACAGCAAGCCTTCCATGCTCTTCAGAGCCTCAGCTGCTTGAAGCAATCTACTCTGTGCGAGCGAGTGAATCGACCTGAACGAGCTTCCCTCGTTCAAGTTCTGCTGCATCTTCTCTTCGATGAGTTCCTTCGCACTCTTCATGGGATTTCTACCCTCACTACGGCGTACTTGCCTTGTGTTATCGTGACTCTCTTAACTAGAGGATTACCATTCGCTCGGTCTGAGAACAGCTGAGCATCAGTTCCACTCAAGAACACGTAGTCTCTTATCGCATCCGGAGCGACCAAGTCTGTGTGATGAAGATCGTACAACCCTGCAGTTAGATCTAAGCTGTTCCAAGTCATCCGCTGCCGATCATTCACGCGACTTCCTCGCTACCTGGAACTCCTTGAGTCGCGACTACCCAGGACTTACGCTTCTTCCAGTTCGGACGACCATCTGCAGCTTTAGATCGCTGAAGATGATCGAGGAGTTCCTCGGAGATAGGAAGGATCTCTGTGCAGTCCTCGCAGCGCATCACGTGCTCGCCATCCTCACCACGAGTGAGGACTTTCTTATCATGTGGACAGCTCACAGCATCCCCGATTGCGCAGCTGCAAGAACGAGCTTACGAGCTTCATCAGCAGGGAGTCCTACTTGAGCTCCAGCGACCTCAGCAGTCTCACCTCGCTGCACAGCATCGATGAAGACGATGAACTTCTTGAGATCCAAAAGCTTCCTAGCGAGACTAAGCTTCTTGTACAGGATTTGCGCTAGCTTGCTTTCCAGCAAATGATCGTGATCTTCGACCATGTTGTCAATCAATTGTCTTGCAGTAGTCATTTCATCATCGCATCGTAGATGTAGTCGGCTGCGATCTCCGTCGCTATCATCAGCGAGTGACCTGCAGTCTCCCACGCCTTCTTCGCTTCACGATCGTACTGGACCCAGTCACGAGCAGCATCCTGAGCAGCATCAGATGCAAGATCCTCAGGCTCAGAACCTCTAGGAACCAGACCCTTACCTTCTCCCTTCGCCCAGCCCTTCCAGTTCTTCGCTTCCTTCTTCACAAGCTTGACGAACTTAGCCTCAGCCTTGATCTGAGCCTTCCGTCGCTTCTCAAATGGATCAACGAACTTCCCACCTGGAAGCTTCGGAGTGACTCGCTTTCCAAGCTTCCTGAGCGCAGAAGCATTTGGAGATGGGAGCTGAGGACTACCGAAGTCGTGGGCCTTGTACATCTTCCGCTGAGCGAAAGGGATTCCTGCCTTGATGAGGATGCGCTCCGCTTCCTTGTCAGGAATCTCGTACGTGATCCCTCGATCGTCCTTCATGTAGGTAGCTTCGCTGACGGACTCGACAATCCGATCAATCAGCTGCTCTGCCTTACTCATCGCTGACTTTCCTTCTTTGCAGGAGCGATGTCAACTCGAACACGACCCTTCGATGAGTCACGGAGAAATGCTCTCTCCTGCCTCTTCTTAGGAAGCTTGTTGACGAAGTTCTCAGCAGCCTTCCCGCTAGGAAAAACGTAAGCCTCGCTCCCATCCTCGCCACGAGTAGGAGTACCTTTGTGCTTCTTCGCGAGGGCTGCGAACTCCTTAGCCTCTCCTAGGTACCTATCGATCAAATCGCTTGCTTTACTCATCTGTTACCTCAGCTTCTTCAAAGCACTCGAAGGAACTGTAACTCGTTCACCGAGCTTCAACTCGACGATGATCCCAAGGACCTTTGCTCCTGCGTAAGCGAACTTCCCACCTAGTCCCCAGCTCCAAGTCCTGGAGACTTCGAATCAAGATCGAATCCGACAACGTAGCCATCAAACCTCGTTATGCGATTGCCTCGGTCAGTCTTCAGTCCCTTAGCAACGCGAGGATCGATCATGACACGATCACCGATGGAGAAAGACTCTCCTTCGATGACATTCTCGATGAGATCCTTTGCAGTACTCATCTAGACTTCCTTCCATCCAGGAACTTTCCTGAGGACCTCAATCGCATAGCTTCCCCACTCCTCAGCATCGACGTAGCTGTCAGTGAGTTTAGAGTTCAGAGCAGCAACGAGTTTTGATACAAGCTTGAGAGCATCACTCTCGCTTTTAGGGCGAGCAATTCCGGACGACCCATCCTCGAAATGAGACTCGAGAGATGCAGCACCTACATCCTCAGAAGGTGGAAAGTACTTGATGTGTCCAAGATCACCTAGCTTCGAGGACTTGAGTTCCCACCCATGCTTAGGATCCTCAGGCTCACGAGGATCAGCGAGCTTAGATCCCTTCACACGAGAAAGCTTGATGTAGCCTTCGTTGATAACTTCTTCGATCAGATCTTCTACAGTAACCATCAGTACCTCCGTGAACGAAACTTCAAGCCAGCAGCACTCCAAGAGTGCAACAGAGGAGTGAGCTCTTCGTAGCTCCCTCCGGTCACGATAGACCGATCCCCTGAAGCATTCGCGTATGCTGACGAGCTCCTCGCGAGGAGTCTACCAGAGATCTCGAGAGCTTTATCTCGATCAGATCGACTCCGAAAGATGACCTCCTGCTCGGGGTCATCGTAGGATTCTATAGCAGACTCGATCAGCTCTCGTGCTTTGCTCATCACCACTTCACTGTTCTCCATCCAGAGCTCATGTCAGCCCATGAGGTACTTGTTCCTGTAGACGTATTCACTGTACTCGCAGATCCAAATCCTCCGAAGGGATTGAATCCTCCGAAGTGAACGTGGACTCTAACGGGTCTCATCATTTGAGGAGGTGGACCGATCCTAAGCTTCAAGACTTCAATGGCATTCCACGCCATGGAAAGCTCTTTGAACTCCTCACCTTTCTCAGGATGTCGATCAGGATGGCAGTCCAAAGCAAGTCGCTTAAACTTCCTATGAGCGTCATCTCTGCACGCCTCGAAACGCTCAAGTGCTTCCTGCTCTGATCCTGCATCCTTCAGCCTCTCCTCGAGGTTGATCCCGAAGACACCAAAGAGATGATCGATCTCTTCCTTGGTGTAAGGTCGTCTCACATGTTACCCATGCGGATAGCGCTAAGAACTTTCTTGAGCAGGTTTGACTTCACTTTCTCGAGACCTCTTCTGAGCTCAAAGCCGTAACTCCCTACGATAGCGTCACGAAGCTCTCGCTCAGTCTCGATGTCATGATCTGAAAGAAGTTCCTTGAGATCGATGTAGTCGATTCCAAGCTTGTCTGCGAGTGTCTTGACAGGAGACGTGCCCTCACCTAGCGACTCCATACGACCCATGTCCTTGAGGATCGCCTTCGCAGTCTTCATGTCCATCTTCTTGCTGTAGAACTTTCGGACGAGCTCGATGACGTCCTCAGGCTCCATAGGATCCTCAAACTTGAGGTCTCCCTTGAGAGCCTTGAGATCCTTCGGAGACATCTCAGCAGTCTTAGCCCACGTGTCGAGTGCGCTAGCTTCAACAATGGACTCGATCAGATCTTGAGCTCTCACTTCGGATCCCTCCACATGTGCGCGCCTCGCTGCTCAACAAAGCCATACTTTCCGTAGAACTTCTTGAGTCCAGCAGACGTCATCTTTCCTTTGAGGTCACCAGTCGCCTTTGCGATCAGAGACATAGGTACTTTATGCTTGTCGGCGAGGTCAGTCAAGAACTTCATCGCACGATGAGCATTCCCTTGCCCTTGTTCAAGCGTCAGCATAAATGACAGGTGAATGCTCTCACCCGCTAGCTGTCTAACCTCGAGCCACATATCGTGAATAATGCGAGAACTACGATCGATGAAGTTCGGCTCAGTCTTCGCTTTGTACTCAGCCATGTACGCATCGAGCGAGGACTGCAGATCGCCTTTCTTCTCTCCTAGATACCTAGTGATGAGATGCTCAGCTTTCACTTTCGAAGCTCGTAATCGAGATCATCCAGTAAATCCTCAAAGCCATTCCAAAGCTTATCCCACACAGCTCGAAGCTTTGGAGAAGCTGCCTTGTACAAAGGAGAGTTCTTGCTGATGGCCTTAGAAATCTTATCGATCTCCTTCTTCATCGCAGGAGAAATCTCTTTCTCCTCAAGGACCTTCTCGTCAATGAGCTCCTTAGCAGTCTTCATCCTTAGTCCCCATTCACTTTCATCGTAGCGACACGAGCGACAGCACGAAGTCTCTCGACGCGGTGCTTCGCTGTTGACTGTTGGACCTTGTCCATAGCTTCCATAGCTTCGAAGAGCAGCTCATGCTTGATACGTCCATTGGACCGCATCTTCTTCTGTGTCAGCAGAGCGAGCTCAAGCTGCTCCTCAGTCAAGACTTCTTTCTCGACCAAGAAGCGACCGAGGAGGATCTCGATCTCTAGCTCCTGAAACTCCCGAATGAATTCCTGGAAGAGATCCTTGCTGAGGATCCCGAGCCCTACGATGATGTTCCCTATGCTAGAAGGATCCTCGCTAGGAGGTGGCAGTTGCTTTTTATCCTTCTTAGAGAACATATCCCCTCCTTACATCTTCCGGATGAAAGCTTCGATCACTTCACAGAGCTTCTCGAATGCTTGCTTGTTCTCGACGTCAGACTTGATTCTACGCTCCATTTGATCAAAGAGTTTCTTGTTCGTCTTCTCTGCATGGTCTTCGATCTTAGCTTGTAGCTTCATGATCCAACCAACGAGGAAGATGATAGCTAGAATACAGAGGACCGCAACTCCCCAGCCACCATACGTCTGAAGCATTTTAGCTGTGCTGGTAGGATCCAAGTCATTGCCTTTCGACGGACCTATGGAGGAACGTAGTCACACTAGTACAGCTGCTTGCTGTCGGGTAGCTCGTCACCAGAGTCTGAGTCGTAGGGACCGACGACCTGCGCATGAGTCTTGACAGGACCCATGCTGGTCTTCCAGAACTTCGAGGGAGTTGGAAGGACCTTGTCGAGCTTCTTGGCAGCTTTGAGAGCATCAGTTGGAGTATCGAACTCAATTGAGATATCGTCATAGCCTAGTGCGTAGACCTGACCCTTCTTGACATTGACTCCAGCCTTCTTCAAGAAGGGCTCCAGAGCCTTGAACTTCTTTCCGTCCTCGTACTCCTTGGTACCAGGAGCGATGCTCTGCACGTCGAGGTGAACGTACCAGAGTTTCTGCTGCTCGTTGATGACACTCTCGATCAGCTTAGCTGCCTTGCTCATAGGTCGATCCTCCATCTTGTCCTGGTAGCCTCGACTCACACGAAGTCTGACGCCAGAGTGAGTTTTCTTCATCCACTTCACGATCTGATTGATCTCAGGAACGTCATCAGCGAGTCCACCGACAGATGCGAACTTACCACTCCACTTGGAAGCATCAAGAGCAGTAGCGTCATCGTCCATCATAGCTGCTCTGTCGTTAAACAAAGCAACGAAGCCACGCAGTCCAAACTCATACATGACTGAGCCATCGTTGAACTCTTCACGAGAGAGTTGGACAGGAGACTTGTTTTGATTGAACTTAGGCATTCCTACCACTCACTGTATATCTTGCTTCATCGCTTCGAGAGCCATCGCGTTGAACATCAGCTCAGCTCCTTGCTCAGCAGCCATCACAAGGAACTCATCGCTAGTCCACATGTCGAGGCATCTGATGAACGAGGAGCAGCATGAAATGCAAATGATATTTCCGTACTCGTCGTACGAAGCTTCTGCTTTGCAGTGAGGACAGTACACACGAAGGAATGGCATCACTGAAACTTGTCCTCGTAAATCTCATCGAGATCTACATCACCAGTCTGCTGAGCTTTCTTCACGATGTCGTCGTACTTCACACGAGGAGGTTTGAGATGAGCTTTGGGAGTATACATCTCGATAGCACCTTCATCGAACGAGGGAGGAGCAGAAGGAGTAGGCTCAGGCGCACGAGGACGGATATGCGGGACCATCGAACGTACGCCTGAACCTGATGAAGAAGTTGCCATCTCGCTAGAGGGTAACCGTGAGGAGCACTCATCGATCTGTGCTTGCATAGCATCGAGCTGAGCTTGAAAGTGGTCGAAGACTGCCTTCTCGACGCTAGCTTGAATCTTCGAGGACTGCTCCTTCTCGCGCTCATCAAAGTAGTCATCGACCGTCGTGTAGCCAATGCCACCGAAAGCTGCGAGTAGAGCAAAAGCTGCCTTGCTTGGCAGCTTGATAGTAATCGCACCGTTCTTACCGTTTGAGTCAGACACCTGGCTCGAGTCCTCTTGAGGAGCAGGCACGTGATCTCTCCTTCACTTCATCGTACACTCGACGGAACCATCCTCCGAGTGAGAACACGTAGGTCGCTCCACAGGAGCAAGTGACCTTGGATCCTTGACGTATCAAAGCCTTACCGCACTCAAGGCAGGAAGGGTTTTGCATCCTTATCTCTGGCATCAGTGATAGCTCATGAACTCGACATTGTGAGTTTCACTGAGTTCCTTCGCTGTCTCTTTCGTGAGCACAAGAGGTTTCTCAAACACAATCTTCTCTCGCTCGAATCCGTAGCCTCGACACTCAGGACAAGTTCGATAGCCTCCATTAGGCATATCAAGGGTGCGCTCACCTTGGCACTTAGGACAAGTCTTCATAGCTTGATTCCCCTGAGATGCTTCAAGACTTTCTTGATCTTCTTTCGATCATACTTCATCTCGACCTTCACTGAAGATGAGAGTCCTTTGTCCTTGAGATGATCGTCGATCTCCATCAGCCAGCTTTCCAGCTTACTCTGAGTGGAGAGGATCCCTGCACGGATGTGAGGAGAGATACGTTCGTACTCGATCAAGATAGGCTTCTCGATGAACCAAGGATCTCCACGACTCTCAGAAGTCAAGTCATCCACGAGACTCTCAAGCTCAGCATCGACCTTAGCGAGCAGCTTGAACGTCTTAGCGACATCCATCTCTGCTTCGAGGATCCTATCGATGAGGCGAGTAGCCTGACTCACTTCGCAAATCCTTCTTCAACAAGAATGCTACCGAGCTCGTAAAGCTCGCCCTTGAAAGGAACATCCAACGATAGATAAGTAGCTACTTACCTATCGTAAGAACTCGAATGTAAAGATCACCCTCGCTACCTGAAATCCCTCCTTCAACGTAGAATTTCTTCTCGATAGCTTTGAGGATCTTCTTGGCTTGCTCCTTCGCAGGACCTTCCAAATCAACGTGGAGCTCTGATCCTGATCTCTGGAAAGAGATCCCTTTCATGACATTGGACCCTAGCTCCTTCTGCAAGACACTAGTGATCGTCGCTTTAGTCACTTTCCGACCAGCCTCGTTAATCACATCCTCGATCAGCTCCCTCGCCTTACTCATGACTCCCTCCGCAGAAGTAGTTGCACTGCTCGAACCATCCGAGACACGTGTTGAAGTCCATACGACAGTTGTGATAACGATTCGAACAATCGATTTCACAAGTAGTAAGCTTAGTACTAAGCTTACTATGTTGTGTGGCGCAGCCAGCTCCAAACAAAACTATGAGAGTTATGAAAGCAGCGATTCGCAAGATCAGCCTCTCCCTAAGGGCAGGAACCTAAGCGGAAGCCTTAGCACTCGAGGTAGTCGAAGGACTTGTCGCTGTAACGACGAAGTCTGAAGGTCCTCGGGAAGCAGTGAGGGACCTCGAGCTCAGCATCCGATGGTCCGAGAAGTGTCTGAGGAGGGATGTCGTAGAGATTGACCTCGGGAAGAAGAGGGTAAGGGACTTCCTCGTACCAGCAGCGTCCCTTGGAATCAACCACTTTAGCTGTCTTAGAGACTGTAATTGTTGAAGAGGTCATTTATTCGCCGTTCCTTATAGGACAGATAGCTTCGCTAGCGTGAGAGTTGCGCACCGACCCATGTCTCATAGTTCTCAAGAGACATATCCTCCCCACCGACGCTACTCTTGAACTCTTTCACTGAAGCTTGGATCGCTGTGCGGTGAGGAGCGATGAGCATACGCTCGAAGGATTCAAGTCGTCCCATCGTGCGCACGTGAGAGAGCTCGCAAATTCTGAGCTGGTCCTTAGTATGGGACAACTCGTCCTTTGCAGTGAGCATCTCTTTGTGCGCGTGACGTTCCCTTTCGAGTGAGTAGAAAGAAAAGCCTAGAGAAATCGCAGAGCCAAGTAGCAGTACTACGACCGTAGCAACTACTGCGTAGGTAAGAACGGTTCCACTAACATGAATCGGAGAACTAGTCCCAGTGTCAAAGTCAGAAGTCATTGACTAGACCCTTTATTTACACGTTTTTCTGCCTTACGTACTATCTTATTGTGAAACGATTCCGCAATGCTATAACTCAACCTACTTATCCTTGATAGTCGAGCAGAGATGTTATAGAGTTTGAGGTCTATGTAATGAAGCAAGTGAAGATAAGGATGCTCACTCTTGAAGAAGGATGAGAGGGAGTATGGGTTGGATATGGGAGGGATGTCCTTAGGCATCCTTGTCCTTTGTGGATTGAACTTTCTTAACGAAGTGCTCTCTCATCTCTGCCTGTTCTTCAGGAGACAAGAGATCTTCTCTAGGAGTGTCATCTGGTTTGGAAGGACTCTTTTCCTCAGATGCGAGGGTGTCGAGTGGTTGAAGCATGTCATGAAGTTTACGTAGGTGTCGCAAAGTTACGATTCGAGTTATACAAAGTAGGAGATCACGAGGAATCTCGTACGTGCAGTAGAGTTTACTACGAGAGTCTACACTCATATCTACATCGAATGTGAACGAAAATGCGTCTGTGAGCTCTACATCGACTCTATGGGATCCTTCCTCCCATACGATGAGTAGGTGAGGTTTGTCCTCACGAAAGACAGCATGATCAGGAACAAGAAGTGTCTCATCAGCGATAAACATCGCAACTGTCGTAGTGTTCGCAGCCTGCTTTAGCTCAGTCATGAAGGTACGATAGACTTCTAGGAGAGCGATCCGATTCATAGCTACTCCTGAACCAGTATAAACTTCAACTTGACCTTACAGCTAGGACAAGTACAGTAAGGAAAATCCCTAGGTACAATGAGCTCGCTCTCATCCTCCCGAACAAGTCTTTCTGTGGAGCCTTCGTCAGTGCTCGAAGATGCTCTGTACAGCCAAGTATCCTCCTGGAGTGCGTACACCTCCTCGATGAGCCAGTCTCCTGTTCCACCTACCTGGACTCTGTCGCCTCGCGAGAACTTTGGAGGTTTGAACTCGAATCCGCAGGAGTTACACTCAGTCCTCGCTCCGTCGATAGAAGCTCTACCAGCAAGTGCAACATTGCACTTAGGACACCTGATCATGGGCTAGTCCTTCCTCCTTGACTTCTCCTTGGAGCCACGCGATGTAGCTCAGTCTGAAGATTCGTGCATCCTTCTCATCGATCAAGTCCGCGAGGACACTTCCTGTCACGGAGTAGATGAC
>Ga0180436_10003033_pt1 | contig 15603 bp, 9 predicted proteins | sample SS_ome_2_FD_132434 | JGI IMG/M metagenome (GOLD analysis project Ga0180436, IMG submission 132434) | Hypersaline lake sediment archaeal communities from the Salton Sea, California, USA - SS_3_S_2 metaG | ecosystem: Environmental > Aquatic > Non-marine Saline and Alkaline > Hypersaline > Sediment...
CCGATCTCATCTACTGTAGGGTGGATTGCTTGCCAATCCGCCATCTTCGTTTCGAACGGGCTAGATAAACCCGACGCAAGCGTCGGGCCACCGGAGAAATGTCTACTCCACACCCAGTTGTTGTTTGAGGCGGGCGAGTTCGGCTTTGAGGGCCGATAGCTCGGCGGTGATGTCGATATCGTCGGTTTTGGGAGCGGCATCCGAAGACAGGATCATATCGCCGGGATCACCATCGGGTGATTTCGAGATGCCACCATAGGCCGTCGGAATGTAGAGACAGGTCATTGTCCGGCGCGACACGTAGACCGGGTTGTCCGAACTCTCTTTTCCCATAAAGTAATAGGTATAAGCGCCGGGACTCGCGACCGTGAAGACCTGATGGATCGTATTGGCGCGATAGTAACTTCCCATGTCAGCCGATGAGGGCAAGCGCACGCGATAGTCGTCATAGATCCCGACGCTGTCGGGTATATCGGAAATGCCGATCTCCAGACCGCATCCGCCGGAGGCGTCCTGATCAAGAAAGATCTCGGCACTGGCCAAAACAACGACATAGCCGGGGGCCGGGGCATTGATCGTGCGGCTGGCGATAGTCGACCAGCTCCCGGTCATTGGCTGCCACTCCCAGTACTCGTCGGTAACTAGTCCGGTTTCGTCGGCGATACTCGATGTCAGGATCGTGCCGGCCTCGAGCATACCGTCGATCTTGGCATCGCCGGCAACGTGGAAATCAGTAGTTGGATTTGAGGTACCAATGCCCACATCGCCGCCATCCTCCAGGAAGAGCCGGTAGGATGCCACGCCGGTCTCGGAAAACGCCAAACCGCCCGCGGTGTGATGCATGTGGAACTGGGTACTGCCGGAGTTCTGGATACCGATCGCGCCGTTGACGGTGAGAGGATAGTCGGGATTCTCGGTGCCGATTCCGGTCATCGCCGAAAGGTAGTTCTTCTCACCCAGAAAGTAACCGCCGAAGCCGGTAGTGGAGGCGCCGTAGACGCCGCGACCGTCTGACGAGGTACCGGTCACGCCAAATCCGGTGTATTCCGCGCGACCATAGACACCTGACATATAGATACTGCCGGTCGTCCGGCCATAGATAGCGGTTTTGGAGTCGCGGACATCGAGCTTGTAGTCGGGGCTAAGATGGCCGATCGCCACCGAATCGTTGGGCGAACTGGCGACAACTCGGGTACCCATGTCGACCCATCCGCTCGAGGTCAGTCCCGGTACATACCAGGCGGTGTCGGCGTAGGTCGAAAAACCGGAGACCAACGAGGAGTCGGCGGTCGTGGCGCTGTTGGATGTCTGCGCGAAGTTGGCCGAAACTGCTTGATCGGCCGAACTAGCAACGCCCGACCGGTAGGCATAGGCGGTGCTCACGATCGGCGACAGCGGGTATGCTACCGGTTCAACGCCGACGGCTAGGCCGAGATAGCGCGTGTTGCCGTTGAATACGCCGGTCCCGAGGGGCGTGATCGATCCCAGGAGGACATCAAAGAGGCCGTCGGTCACTGTGACTGAGGGATGGATCTCCTTCCACAGGTCGTTTTGGCCGCCGGCGCTGGAATAGATCACGAAGGTGATTTCGACCGTAGTGTCAACGGGGTTACCGAGATCGTCGGTGAGACGGCCCTGGTATGAGATTCTCTCGGGGATTGTCGATTGCGCGATTGCTGATACGGCCAGGATGCAAAACGCCGCTACTATTAATGTGGACCTCATTGTATGTCTGCCTCCGAAGGATGGATATTTCTCAATGCTAGGTGCCCCAGGGCTTGCCCTGGGATCGGACCAATTGGCAGGTCTCGGTGAGACCTTCCCTACAGTTTATCGGTCTGTTCTCGTTGTGAGTACAATGGATAATCTAGGGGGGTTTTTCGCCGTTGTCAAATCCGGGCTGAGGATGGCGGGTTCGAAGGCGGACACAGCCTGCGGATGCTAGGGGGAGATATCCAGTCTTCGCACAATACTTAGATGGCTGGTATTGACAACAGTACCGTTTGCAGAGACGAACAACCTGCCGCGATCGCAGAAGTCTCCTTTGCCGATGTCGCCGAATGCCACGCTCTTGGACACAGTGCCGGACGTGGAGTCAAGGGAGACGAGCGTTGTGCCCATCTGTATCTTCAGGGAGTCCGCCTTCTTGGTGTTCTTCTTGTCTATGCGGCTCCACTGTCTGACGATCACTTTCTGGGTGTCTTCAATGTAGGCGATTTCGGACACGAATGGCGGTTTCGATGGTTGATAGCGCCAGATTTCGTCCATACTCACGAGGGCATAGCCACGTACAACCCCGCTCTTATCGACCGTAAACATGAATCCAGGGGCAAAACATATCGATGCATTTGAGTAAGGTTCGCACTCGACAACAGATTCTTCCCAAGTTTCGGTGTTGCAGACGGCCAGGTATTCTTGTCCGTAAGCAACCACCGGATCGTGTCGGCTCTCCCATACACCGTATACTCCCCGGACGTTATCTACAATCTTGCCAAGTTCAATATCGACTTTGAAGTATCCGTCCAGGACTTGTAACCACACGATGTTGGGTTCTGCCGACGATTGAAGACGATAGCAATCCCGGGGTGATCTAATCCTCCAAATGAGGTCGGCGCTTCTAGTGTCATAGCATTCAATATGGAGCTTGTCGGTGATAAGAATACAGCGTGTTCCAGAGTTACATATGACCACGTCTCCTCCGTCCCACAAGCTTTTGTCTCCCAACTCGGCGAGTCCCTTGCCGTTGGAGTCCCAAACAGCAATTCTCCCTCTGAAGGGAACGAACGCCACAACGGGCGATCCTGGTGAGGAGCTAACCAAGTGATAGTGCGGGATATCGTCGATTCGTTCCAGCCATCGCTTGGTCTTCTCAGCATTTTCCGCCGCCAGCTTTCGTTCAAGTTCTGCGGTGACGGGAAACACTTGCGGCTCGGAATCGATTCCAGCGACTTCGGAGTTGTGTTTCTCGCAGAACTCAGCGATTGGGTTGAACAATTTGATCTCGAAATCCTCTCGATGGGGACGCTCGATCATGGTACGAAACTCACGCTGGGCACGTTTTATCGACATCCCGATGACGCGTTCCACCATCTCTCGTGGGCCTGCGTACAAGGTGTAGTCCTCGTGAGAGCAAAGGACGGCAAACCGCAACCTGATGTCGAACAGAAGGTGTGATAGATGTAGACACTCAGCCGCAAATCCATGAATTCCCTCTCGATTGGCGTTCAGTATGTAGGCAATTGTGACTCTCCCAACACCCTCCGGAGCCTTAAATGGGTGAATCTGCTCGTATTCTCTAAATGACAGGTTCTGTCCTTCATCGAAGTACTTGAACTCAACATTGATCGCGAGACACTCGAAGATCTTGCCTTCGCGGAGCACGCCGGATAGAAGGTCTAGCTCGTCCTCAAGGATGGGTCCATGACCCTCGACGGGTGCCACAACGAAATCGTTTTGCTTTAGCCAGTCTTCTCGAAACGAATCACGATGCAACAAGACCTGGTCGGCGAGCTCCAGAGCCCGCTCGATCATGATATCTTCGGTCAGTGCAACCAGGCGGTTAGAGTGCTGATAACCCCAAGACATTCCTACTCCTCCCAGATGGCGACGTGGGGATCCTCGCCTGGCATCAGGTGGCCGCGGTACATGCCTTTGGTATTGAAGGGCAGAACGAAATTGCCCTCGCGGTCGATGGCGATCAATCCGCCGGTGCCACCGGTGGCATCGAGCTTCTCCCTGACGGTCGTCTCTGCGGCCTCGGCAAGCGGCATGCCCCGGTACTGCATATTGACGGCCAGGTCATAAGCGACAACTCCGCGCATGAAGTATTCACCGTGGCCGGTAGTTGAGACGGCACAGACTTTGTCGGCCCAGGTGCCGGCACCGGGTTGCGCGGAGTCACCGACCCGGCCGAACTTCTTGTTGGTCATGCCGCCCGAGGAAGTCGCCGCCGCCAGCCGGCCCTCCTGATCGAGAGCCACTGCACCAACCGTACCGTGTTTGCCGTCCTCGGAGAGAGTAATTGATCCGGGATCATTGCCGCCGCTGGCTCGCTCCTTGTCGAGAGCCGCAGCCAGTTGTTTGCGACGTAGTTCGGTGTGGAAATAGGTCGGGTCCATCATTTCGAACCCGTGTTGCTCGGCGAACTGCTCGGCACCGGCGGAGATGAGAAGGACGTGGGGTGATTTCTCCATGACGGTGCGGGCCAGGTCGATCGGGTTTTTGATTCGTCGCACGCCACCGACAGCGCCAGCCTGACCGGTGGGGCCGTTCATTATAGTAGCATCCTGCTCGTTGTCGCCATCGTGCGTAAAGACTGCTCCTTTGCCGGCATTGAACAGCGGCGAGTCTTCCATAACATTGACCGCTCTCTGGACGGCATCGAGCGAAGATCCGCCGGACTTCAGGACGGTGAATCCGGTTTGCAGCGATAACCGAAGGGTGGCACGAATCTGAGCTTCTTGATCGTCGGACATCTTCTCTTTGAGGATAGTCCCGGCTCCGCCGTGGATGACAATACCGAACTTGGGCATGCGAGGTCCTAACAATGATGGTGCGTTTAGGGGAATATATAGCGGAGCGGCTATGCACACAAGAAAGGCGGGACCGAAGACGGCCCCGCCCCGCGAGGATTCGCAAGAGTGTGGCTATCTTGTGACACACGGTTCCGGCGGGTGCCCGCCCTGGAACATGTAGGCTACCAAGGAGACCAGATCAGCGATATCGGGAATTCCTCCGTCGCCGTTGATATCGGACGCTTCCATACAAGGTGGCTCGGGGCCGCCGTTGAACATGTATGCGACCAGATACACGAGGTCGGCGATATCCGGACCGGTGCCGTTGTAGTCGATATCGCCGCGAATCAGACAACAGGAGACTGGGGTGACTTTGATTGTAGTCGAGTCCATTCCCGCCATGTACACGACAACTTTGTCACTGAATGAGTGTTCGCTACGGGTAATGGGTCGGACTCGCACTTCGTCACCCGTGTATGTGACGCTGCGGACGGGAAACTTAAAGCTCCGGGCAGCCTCGAAACGAATGTCCATTCCATCCTGAAACTCGACCTCTCCGGGCAGTCCGTTGGGTGTAAAGATCTCCGTGCCAGCCGGACACATCAGAGAGTCTTGTACGACCCCAGATTCACACACATAGGCGACGTATGGAACATTGTCACCGATGACAATGGGCTCCAGGATAAGACTGTCATTGCCCAAGTTGCCGATCACAAGTTGCGAGTGGGCAATATCCACAGGATGGAGAAAGTCGGACCAATGAGGAAAACCGTCTCCGCATTCCCACTCGTACTGAATGTTCAGGAAGCACTCCCCCCCGGCAATAAAAGCACTGGATTGACAACTGCTTTCGAGCATGGTTGCGCAATGTCCCCACGATAGGCAGCAACCTCGCTCGTCTTCCTTATATACCTGACAGATAATCGCCCCTTCGCTGGGCAACGAATCACCACCGTTAAGGGAAACGTTGACGGAGGAGGCGATGGAGTATTCGGCAGAAACACCGTCATTGCCGCTGGGTCCTCCGCCGTTGAGTGTGATGGATGAACTTGGATTCGCACTCAACTCGCATAGCCCCCTTGAGGCGTAGGTGACATCCTCGACGACGATAGTATCAAAGGAGTTGGAGCGAATCTCGAAGCAATACGGTCCGTTCCACATCGGAGTCACAAAACCTTCGATCGTCTCCCATTCCCAGGCGCCGGCGAACGGTACCGTGACCGAATCGATACACAGCGTGTCGGGACCGCTCCACGCCATTGGAGTAGTACCGATCCGGAGGATTATGTCGTCGTAACCGTTTAGGTCACCGGCTGAGGCGCCGGCGTTTAATACGAATCCGACGCTGTCCTCTCCGGATCCGTTGTTGCTGTAATCTCCACTCCAGACTACGTCAAAAAAGGATTCAGCCGGAAAGTCGTGGTGATACGCATACTCCAATGGTTCCCACGAGGCGCCGGTTGGAGAGTAGACCTTAAAGCCGTGTCCGAGATAAGTGATGTCCAGACCAGTCTGATTGGTGAGTCCAATCTCAAAGATCACCGTTTCGTCTCCGATAACGGCGCCAACGTCTTCTCTTCCTCCTAAGCCCGATATGCCCGCCAGGTAGATTGAGACCGCTCCCGCCACCGCACTACAAGGGCAGGGTACCGGGTAGCCTCCGTATGGATCAAATACCATAAGCCCATGGATGAAGTAGGCCTTGTAAAGGTTGACGTCGGCCCCATCGACGATGCCGTTGCCGGTTAAATCTGCCTTGTATGTGACCGGCGGGGCTGGTCCTTGGCCGTTCAGGAAGGCGGTTAAATAGGACAAATCGGCAACTGTCAACGCGATTCCGTCGTTGTTGACATCGCCGTCCGCGAAACATTGAGCCGAAACCTCGGCTCCGGTCGCAACAGCAAGTGCGACCGCCAGAAGCGCAATAATAACTCTCTTCATATATGCTCCCAATCTTGAAACCTCGCCGTGGAAGGCAAGGAAATTCCCTGTGCGAACGCCGCGCCCCAACGTCCGTGATTTGATCCTCTAATCGTCTGAACGATTTGTAATGCTGTCGTCGAAGATGCTTAACTGACGGATATGGCTGTCGGGCGAGGGCGGAAGTCCGCCCAGGACGATCGGAGTAGCCAAGATCACCTTCCCTATCCGTTGCCTGAGACTCGACTGATTAGTCGATCATTGAGGGCAATGGTTCGGGAGAAAGGAGCGTCGACATTTGGATCGTAAGGTCTCCGCTCTGCGACACGGTCACGTGCACCCACGGTTCTACCGATCCGATAACTGATTCCGGAGTCTTGACTTTTTTCGGTTTCCTGCCTTACTTGACGATATCCGCAGACCAGGCGAATCGACCGGCGAGGGAAGTGTGGGTCGCGCTGTGTCACGGATATACCGAGCGTTCAGAAATAAAGCATTCAGCGATATAAGCTTCGGTCGCCTGCCTGGGCTCAACATCATCTCAGGAGTGCTCCCGGACGGACGAAGATGATCAGTATCGACTCGCATTCTACAAAACAAGGACAGCATCGCCAAAGTGGGGCTTTTTTGCGTTGCTACATGGGAAACAGAGGGTAGTTATGAAGAGAATTGCTAAAGGTCTAATCGTGGTCCTTCTCTTGGCGGGTGTACTCGCACAGTCGGCGAATGCTGACAGTGTGCTACGTCGCGCTTCGCGAGACTGCTACATTCTGCAAGCCAATCCCAACGATTGCTACTGCGACGAGGATCTACTACATGTGGCCAGTGATGGCGTGAAGTCTCTCATATACTTTGGCATAAGCTCGATTCCTATAGGTTCGACGGTCCATAGCGCCACTTTGAAACTTAGAACACAGATGTGCCTCGGCTGCGGAGATGTGCTCGTCGCACGAATTCACGAGGACGACAATTGGAATGAGTCAACTATGTGCCCGACCTGGAATGATCAGCCTCGGATTACTCCAGATGTCGTTTCGGGTCCTTCGAGTGGAGCAAACTCCTACACAGAAATCGATGTAACTACAATAGTTCGCAAATGGATCTCGGAAGGAGTCACCAATCGAGGCTTCAAGATCGAAATGTACCCCGGTCAAGCAGCCTATTATGCCTCGGAGCAGTCTGGACTCAACTGGGATCCGACCCTGACAGTCGACTACACCGAGAACAACTACTGTGTGAGCGGAACCGCTCAGGATCCGCTCTGGATGCCGGTTTCCTGCTGGATGGAGTTCACCAGACTGACAGGTTCAGGGGAAATTCCCAACGACACGGTTTGCCCCGGAGACGGTGAATGGGGGCAATGCGGGTTCACCGATGATGGTTCCTGGTACCGGGTGACTCCCACTAACATCCAGTCATACAACTACACCTTCTCTCCACCCTATCGTGATTTTAACGGTCCCACCACCGATCTCCAGTTCATAGCCATGGAGCAGGTCTTGCCACCTCCGGACAACATCACGGTTGTTCCCGGACCAGCCGAGGGCGAAGTTACTCTCTCCTGGGATGCTGTTGATGGAGCCCTGGGGTATGGGATTCTCTATGATGACGATACCCAGCGGCCGCCTTGGGATCCCAATCCGGACGGCACTCCCAATTCCGGCACCAGTATCGATGGGGGCCCTACGTCGACGGTGATCTCCGGTCTCACGCCGGGGGCTCAGATTTGGTTGACAGTGAACACGTGGAATACCGGCGGCGGCGGCGATTACGGCGATACGGTTTTCACATATGTCAAGCAGCTTCACTCGGAGACGCTGACGCCGCCGTTTTCGGGTGTAACAACTGGGACGGACTTCAATCTCGTAACCGATATTGGCGAGATGGCCACCGGCGGATATCTCGTAGTGGATGCCAGTACAGGCCGTATGACCCAGAGATGCGCCACATTCATGTCGTACTTCTCAGGGGTCGTCTACTCTGCTACGGACACCATGTATGTCCCGGTGACCGTCCCCCTGACCGGAAACTACCGGATCACCGTTCAAACGAATTTCAGTGGTGGGATATATGGCGCTGCCAAAGGACTGATTGGTATCGCCGATAACAAGAATCTGGCTTTGGTCGGAGCCAACATCTACAATGTTGGCTGGGACGCTCATCTCCTACATAACACCATGGATGAGAACCTCACCTATGGATGGTATGAGCTATCTGTTGCTGCTCTGGACGCCTGTGTCCATGTGGCGTGTGCTGGTATCACCGGTGGAGTGTGCTCGGCCGCCAAGGTTGTTCTGTTGGCTGCAGAGATTGTCGAACTGCTAGAGCTTCTGCACAATCTTTATAATCAGCTTGTGGGCATCAACGCCGACCCTGTGCTCATCCTCGATGTAGCTCTGGAAGCCGGGCAAACATACCCGCTGGCATTCTACATTATGAGTCAGATGAAGGGTGGGACCGGAGACATTTTGGGTGCGGCGGTACACGCTACTCGTCACGACTGGACAATCGAGCAGATAGAGATCCAGCAGCTCGATGGCGACATCGGACCTATCATTGCGGTATCTCCCGATCCAGTCGCGACTTTTTCCGCGACGAGCGGCCAGCAAGTCATTGTCCCCGATGCCTTTGTCGTCTCCAACTACGGAGACCAAAATCTAGTTGGCTCGGCCAGTGTCACGTCAGGACCAATAAGCATCTACAGTGGCTCCAGCTACAACATTGCTCCGGGAGACACCAGCCATGTCGCTCTCAATTTCACGCCTGGCGATACCGGGCAGTTCTATAGTAATCTTAGCTTCACCGGAGCCGGAGGGGCGGCTCGTTCCGCTATGTGTGTTGCTACCGACCCGGATCCGGTGATTGGGGTTGGACCTACCGCAACCGTCACAATGGACTCTGTGATACTGGGCCATCCGCCTTCGCATGCGGTATACTCTGTTGCGAACATCGGAAGTGGTACCCTGACGGGCTCAGCTACGGTGCAGCTTCCTTTTACTGTGGACAGTGGAGGTAGTTATGCGCTCGATGCAGGAGAATCCCAGTCCGTCTATCTCTCTTTTAGTCCTGATGTTGCCGACTTCTACAGTGAGCTGATTTCCTTTACCGGCGGTGGGGGTGCCCAACGAACCGTGGAAGCCAGAGGCATGTTCTCCACCGATGTCAGCGATGCCAATCCTGATGGACTGCCCACGAACTATGCGCTGCATCAGAATTACCCCAACCCGTTTAATCCGCGCACGAGCATCGAGTTCGATCTTCCTCGCACTTCTGAGGTTCAGGTCGAAGTCTTCAGCATCCTGGGAACCAAGGTAAGAACCTTGAAGGAGGGGCAGCTGCGAGCCGGTTACCACAGGGTAGAGTGGGATGGCAAGAACGATGCAGGCCAGGATGTTGCCTCTGGCCTCTACTTGCTAAGAATGACGACCCAGGAGTTCGAGCAATCTAGAAAGATGATGCTGATCAGATAGGCTGGTTCACCATCGGCATTCAAGGGCAGGTCTGTAGACACAGGCCTGCCCTTTCGCGTTCTCTAACCGTGGCTATCGGATGTCCCCGTCTGCCAGATTCGCCGAGGCAAATGTTGGCGCACCGGAAGCTACGCCAGCCACGTCTACAGGTTGGTGCGGCGGTTATTACAAGACGGGTGGGGCTAGATAAACCCGACGCAAGCGTCGGGCCACCGGACGAGGTTAGAATCTTAGGCAGTTTGACACGCACGCCATGAATCCAATCCCACCGCGAGCGGTGGGGCACCCGGCCGCCTGACCAACTCGCGGCGTGGCAAGATGGCAGAACCTAAGAAGGTTCTTCCCTACATGATGTTTCGGACAACTAGAAAGGCAGGTCTGAATACAGACCTGCCGTAGTTTGTTTTGGACAGGTGGGATTGCCGCGTCGCTTCGCTCCTCGCAATGACTAGTTCGTGAAGCGCGAAGCGGAAAGCGTGTCTCTGACACTACAGCAGATCCTGGGTCCACCAGACGAGGTTCTCGCCGAGGGCCTCGGAAACGCCCGACTCCCGATAACGAATCTTGCCGTCCTGGTCGATCACGACCAGAGTCGGAATACCGCGCACTTCGTAGGCCTTGGCCAGGTCATTGTCGCCAAACAGAAGAGTCATATCGTATTCGTTCTCTTCCATGTACTTGATCGGCTTCTTGCGACCCGTCTCCCAGACATTGACCGAAAAGACCTTGACCTTGTCGCCGGCGTCCTCTTCGACGAACTTGTCGATCATCGGCATAGCCGCACGACACGGTCCGCACCAGGTAGCCCAGAAATCGAGCACAACGACATTGCCTTTGAGACTGGCCAGGCTGACTTTGGTGCCGTTAGCATCCTCGAGTTCAAACGGCGGAGCCTCGAGATCAAGCTTGTGAGACAGGGCTTCCTTCTTACGGTCCGGTTTGCCGCTGTCCCATTTCTTCTGAACGGCTGCCAGGGCGGCATCCCAGCGGGAGTCGGCGTGAAGAGCATTCAAGTCAGTGTCCTTCCCGGTGTGAACAACCTTGTCCCAGCCGGCCTTGGTGGCTTTTCCGAGATATGAGAAAGCATTGTCGGCATCACCGTTCAAGCTGTAGGCGCACGCGACAGAATAGAGATTATCGGCATTCTTGTTGAAGCCCGGTTGAGCCTTGTAGAACTCGATCACTTTGTCGTAGGCTTTGTACCGATTGAGGCCACTGGTGTAGTAGTAAGTGAGATAATAGTCAAGATCGTCGGCAGAGAGTTCACCGGCATCTTTGCGTGCGGTGAGGTTGGCTGTCATCAGCTCAAGACTGCGGTCGTATTCTCCCAGCCCGGCGTAGTAAGTAGCCAGGTCAAGTTGATCGCGGCCCTCGGAGAGTTTCTCTTCAGATGCGGCGATGGTCTTAGCGGCAGCTTCCTTGTCACCGGTGTAGAGCTGGTACTGGATCAAACCTTTGGTCGGGAAATTGTCCGGGCTCTCCATGGCGGCATACTTCGCGAAGTGATCGCCGTCCTCGGCCAACATTTCCTTGATCGTGCCATAGTTGTCGCTGGTTTCGTCTCCGGCAAAGAGGTGCTGGGCATAAGTGGCGACCGCGAGACGGTAACCATAGCCGAACTCCGGATCTAGTTCGATAGCCTTTCGGGCCACTTTGATCTGCTCGATCGGATCCTCGAGCGTACGGCCATAGAGGTATTGACAAGTAGCCGACTTCGAATTCTCCTGAGCCTGTTTGCGGGCAAACTCGCGGGCTGCCTCATCGTCGATATCCAGGAAAGTGTTCTGTGCTGTCCGAAGCACTTCGACATCCTCGGCATGGTCGAGGAAGTCTCGACAGATCGAGTCAACGGTGGCCTCGTCGGCGCCCTTAGTGGCGGTCTGGAAAACTTCGATGGTGTAGTTGGTCTGATCGACAGGCTCCTCTCCGCAGGAGACGATCAACAGAGCCAGCATGGCCAGGATGTAAACCGGTAGAGTCCGCATGCTTTCTCCAATTTCTATTCAGTATGTGTATTGATTAATCTTCATGTCACGCACTACCCTTTTAGACGCAGTGTGCATAAGGTTGTTGCAGGAGCGACAAAACACAAGTGTTTCTGTGGTATTTGTAGCCGGGCGTACGCTCTCGGACAGGTGATGCGCTATTCAAGCCCTTCATGAGGTCCGGCCAAGCCGCCGAGGCCTGCTCAGACCACAATTCTGGGTATCAGAGAGGAAAGCCTGGCGAGAATCTCGTAGTTGATCGACCCCGCCCAGGTGGCCAGTTGCTCGGCAGTGATCTCTTCGTCCCCATCACGCCCGATCAGTGTCGCAACATCGCCGTTCTTGACTCCCTTTATGTCGGTTACATCAACCATCATTAGGTTCATGCAGATCCTTCCCCTCACGGGGGCGCGTCGGCCTCGGATCAGAACGTGAGCGGTGTTCGAAAGCGAGCGCGCATAACCATCGAAATAGCCGACGGGAAGCACTGCCAGTTTCGAGGGCGAAGTCGTGCGATAGGTACATCCATAGCCGACAAAAGAGTCAGCCGGGACCTTCTTCAGCTGAGTGATGCGGGTTTTCCAGGTCAACAGCGGTTGGAACAGCTCGTTGGAGCCGCCGGCCAGGCGATAGGAGAGGTAGGTCTCCTTGGAGGGCCAATGGCCATAGACCGAAATGCCGGGCCGAACCATATCAAAATGGGTTTTCTCGAACAGAATCGTCGCCGCCGAGGAAGCCGTGTGGCATATCTCGGGCGAAATCTTGAGTTTGGCCATCAATCTGACCAAGCGTTCGAATTCGGCCAACTGATGTTCGGCGTACTCATGTACGGTGGTATCCTCGATATTGGCAAAATGCATCGAAGCGCCGTAAGGTCGCTTGAGGAACTTGTGGGCTTTGTATATTTTGGCGAAGGCTGGAAGTTCTTCCTCGGAAACGCCCTGCCGATAGGTGCCTGTCTCCAGTTTGAGGTGAGTCTTGAGGGGGTACTCCCGACGGTCAGCCTCGCGGCCAAGCTTCTTGAGGATATCGCGATCGAAAACGACCGGTTCAAACTCGTGATCGAAGACTGCCTCCAGCGAATCCTCAGCAATTGGCCCCAGGACCATGATTTGACGGTCGCAACCGGAGATTCTAGCGGCGACGGCTTCCTCAAGTGAGTGGACGGTCAGATAGTCCACCTGGCCCTGCTCTTGAAGAAGGGAAACGATTTCCGGCAGTCCGTGGCCGTAGGCATTGGCCTTAACCGACACGGCCAGTTTCTTACCTCCGGCCAGTTTTGACAGGGAGGCGACGTTGTTCCAGAGGGCAGACTGGGACAACTCAATCCAGCTTAAAGGTGATTCGGTGCTCATGGCGAATGAGATAATCCTTTCGAAGGTACCAGGACAACAAAAAACCTGTATCCGAGATTGCGGGCAAAGGGGTAAACCTGGGGTACGATTTGGCCGATAGTGGTCATAAGCTGAAGAAATCTCGGAAAATCAACAAATGACTTGTAAGTTCAGGCTCGTAACGGAGTCGATGAGGATCCTTTTTCCCGATCGGGATAGACTGCGGGGTATCTTCTATCGAAGACTCCTTGAGAAGTTTCCACGGATATCGGAACGAATCACCGAGGATACGCGCGAGCAGTTGCGGGTATGGTTCTATTCCACTTTGCAGGCGATTGCCGATCACATGGACGACCCCGACGAACTCGAGGGCGCGCTAAAGGAACTGGTCGGTGAATATCCGCCCGAGATGCTGCAACCGATTGTGACCTACGGTCTTCGTCAAACGATGCTGGAGTCCATCGAGGAGTTCTTTGGTGCCGACTGGAACCCGGAACTCGAAGTCGCCTGGGATGAAACGATGGGACTAGTCGCAGCTATTGCGATTGATCCTGCCTCGCAAGAAAAGCCTAAACCGCGTACTTCACCTGCATCTTCTTGATCTTTTCGACATGACCCTGCTCAAACTTGGACAGGCGACGGAACATCTCCTTACCCTCATCGGAGTCACATCGATCGATCGCACCCGCGAACAAATCGCGAGCTTGCTCCTCGAGTCGCAACGCGATGGCCAGAATGTTCGTGATCGAATCATCCTTGTCGATCTCTCCGATCAAATCCTGGTGCTTGGCCTGCATGGACTCCTCGATTTCCGGGAGACCTTCCTGCTTGAGGATGTCGGCGGTTGAGATCCATTTCTCGCTTCGAACGAGCGAGTCGAACTGACGCTCGAGGATGTGGAAATGGTCCTTCTCTTCGTAAGCCAGATCTTCAAGGATACCTTTCACATCTTCGGGAACGCCTCTCTTGGCTGCTTCCAGATAGAAGACGTAACTGGCCACTTCGGATTGGATACCGGCTGTGAGCGCAGCCAGAATATCGGGATGGGTCGGAGTCATCGATTCACCTCATTTATATACAGTATTGTCTCTTCTCAATCAGCTTAGTCTAAGAACCGGAAAATGACCAAATAGGTTCGCAAAGTCAAGGGTGGCATAGCCACTCTTACCGCTTCGCACCGCGGCGAGCATCGGGAGGCAACGATTTCCGGAGTGAAACTCCGATCAAGCGGGCTTTATAACTGATTGTACCGCTTCGCACCGCGGCGAGCGTTTTTTCTGTAGGTCGAAACCCCTGCCCTGCGTTAGCCGGGTCGCGTCGCGAGGTTTCGACAGGTCTTAGTAGGGCAGGTCTCCCCGAGACATGTCACAACGGCTACCACCGTCTCGTCATTCCAGCGCAGGCTTGAATCCAGTCTTCTAGCGTGCTACTACGAAAAGACAAAGACTGGGCCCCAGCCTTCGCTGGGGTGACAGAGAGGGTGCTGGGGTGACATAGGGGGAGCTGGCGTGACAGAGGCGATGACAACGGGGGAGCTGGGGTGACAGGTCCTAGTAGGGCAGGTCTCCCCGAGACCTGCCACAACGGCGAGACTGAAGACAGTCACGCCCTACAAAAGATATCCTGTCTGGGTGCCCCAAGGCTTGCCCTGGAATATCCCTCATTCTCCTCCGCCGGGTAACGAAATCGCGGGAATGTCCGATAGAATCTGATAAGGAGAACCAGAAAAGGTAACATGGGCATTTTTGATCTACTAGCACGTTCCAACGCCGGAACTTCGCGTAACGCCGCGAGTCTGATGCAGAAGGCTGTCGAGCAGCGCCAGGCCGAGCGAGCCGCTCGCCTAAATGCGTTGACTCAGCCGCGCTCGAATGCCTCAGCCCGACCGGCGAAGGTCGATCGATACGAACCGGCGGCTCCTTCGCAAAAAGCCGAACCGGGTACTTACAGTTTCCAGCGCAAAGCGGAGTTGAAATACTCGATGAAGCTCCAGTTCGACTTGGGCGTGTTCACGAGGACAGTCGAGAAGATTGCCAACGGCGACTTACAGTCGATCGAATCGGCCATGGCCGGCGAGTTCGGCTTTGCAGCCGATCTGAATTTCTCCGGATACCAAACTCTCCAGGACAACGGTCAGGTTGACGCCGACTCCAGCTTGTTCAGGAACGCGGCTTCAGGTGTCAAGAATCAGAGCGCGGCCGCCCTGAGTAGCCGCGATGTGAGCCTTCAGGCGTTCCGAAGTGAGGCTTCGAGCATTCGCCGCAATATGGTCAGCCATCTTCGCGATGGTCACCGTCTGGCGACGAACAGCCTGAGTTTCCGTTTTCAGATGGACAACAAGATGAGCGCCCGGGTGCTGCATCAGTTCAACGCCCAGACG
>Ga0180436_10003035_pt1 | contig 15596 bp, 9 predicted proteins | sample SS_ome_2_FD_132434 | JGI IMG/M metagenome (GOLD analysis project Ga0180436, IMG submission 132434) | Hypersaline lake sediment archaeal communities from the Salton Sea, California, USA - SS_3_S_2 metaG | ecosystem: Environmental > Aquatic > Non-marine Saline and Alkaline > Hypersaline > Sediment...
CTCGGATTCACACTTCCCGGTTACCAGGTACAACACCTGGATGGAGCGGTATCGGTGCAGGGAACTGTGCTCGGCTTGCGGGAGTTTGCAATGGTTGTCAATAATAACAAAATGCAGCTGGAGGGTGAGGCACACAACCTGTTGCCCTGGCTGCTGGAATTTGATGCCGATCCTTCGTTCAATATGGCTTTCAGTGCCGGGGAACTCTCCCCGGCAACGTTGCTGAATGATTCGTCCATGTACGGACCGGTCAGGGACCTTGGATTCAGCCTGAATGTGCACGCCGGGGCACAGGAACTGCGCAGTGCGCTTTCAGAAAAAAGGGTGCCGGCATTACAGCTGGTCCTGGCCGACCTTTCAGGAACGCTGGCAGGATATGCAGCTGTTTCAGAAGGAGGGATGACGGTGGAGCTGGCGCCCGATACCGCAGCGGTCCATGGCCTGCATGCACGGATCGGGGAAAGTGACTTTACCCTTGATGCATCATTGGTGAATTATAACCGGTTCCTCGGGAAAGACAGTGCGGCCCCCCTGGTCCTGCAATATGACCTCGCTGCCGACCGGCTGGCGGCCAGCGACCTGTTCACATTCGACAACCGGTTCGGGGTGCTGCCAGCACCATTTGCTGCAGAGGAAATACATGATCTAAGGTTTAAAGGAAAGATCGAAACAACAGTTGCTGAGCTGTTAAAAGACAGCATATTACCTGATTTCAGGTTTGTTTCTGATCAAATGCACTGGCGACTGAAGGAATACCCGAATACATTTACAAACCTGGTGCTGGACATCGAGCGGAAAGACAGCCTGCTGGTGCTCCGTCATTTTTCAGGCTCCATTGGCGAAAGTGATTTTAACATCCGTGCTTCGGTGGCACACCTGCTGGATACCTCGCGCACCATCACGGGAGAGGTATGGATGGGTTCCGGGCTGCTGGACCTCGACAGGTTGCTGGCGTATCCCTTACTTGCTGTTCCCGCTGAGGAACAGGCCATGGCTGGGGTGGCTGCAGGGAGTGTTCCGGCAGGAGGGGTTATGGACGGAAAGGCCGCGGACTTGAAGCCAGGGGACGGAAAGACAGCCGAGGGAGGTGCTGTGGAGGCTGACACACTCAAGGGCGCGCCGCCGGACCTCAGCAAGATAGATTTTCCCGACCTGGCAATCGACCTGGATGTGAAGGAGCTGAGGGCAGGGGGGAATGTATTGAAAAATCTTGGCGGGCGGCTGGCCACCAAGCCTTATAAGATCGTTTATTTCGACCGGTTTTCACTGCAGTCAGAATCAGGCGGATCCATGCTGGTCGACGGGCAGTTCAATGTGTCGGATCCGTCAATGTATATGCTGAGTGCAAATTTTGATATTGATACGGTGAATATGAGCGATTTTGAGTTGCAGATCGCCATCGAAGATTCACTCTATTCGTTGGAGGATAATTTTAACGGGGTGCTGAGCGCCAATGGGCTGGCAGAATTCTTTGTCAATCCTGATTTCTCCATCAATACCGATTACAGTACGGCCATGTTCAACGTGCGGCTGGAAAACGGCAGGGTAAGGCATTTCGCTCCCCTTGGGGCCCTGGCAAGGTATACCGGGAATAAAGACCTGGACAATGTGCAGTTCGGACTGCTGCGGAACAGTTTTACGCTGATGAACGGGGCGGTCCAGATCCCGTTGATGAGCATCGAGTCCACCCTGGGGCTGATCCTGCTGGAAGGAGAACAGTACCTGGATGGGAATTTCCTGTACCTGGCCCGCCTGCCTGTCAGCCTGGTGCGGGGCACAGCCTGGAACCTGCTCACCAACCAGCAGAACAAGGAAACCGAGGAGGGAGAGGTACAACAGATGCGTGCACAGAAGTTCCTGCTGGTCACGATCTCCGTTAAGGACGGGGCCGAAGAGGTAAAGATCGGGGACAAACGCGACCAGTTCAGGTGATTTCACTCATATGCCGCATAAATTTTTTAAATTTAGTCATATTCCTGTTTTTGAGTGGTATATCCAGCACTTCGTTGTCGATATATATCCTGAATACAGGTCTTCTTGTGGCAGCAATTTCTTTAAGTAGTGCGGGATCCGGTACAAACCTCATTTGCATCAACTGGTACGTATCATGACTGCTGGTTGTGGTATAGGTTGTAGTGGTTTCTGTGATTTCCTTGTTGGGATTATCAGGATCTTCAGAGCTTGATGTGGATGATTCTGCACTGGTTGAGGACCCTCCTTGCTGATACATCTTCAGCACCTTGTTTACGGATGCGATACTGATAAGATCGTCGGATGTTTTAATATACAGGGCCGGTTCGGTCTCATAGGCCCTTACACCTGTTCTGATTCCTAAATCCAGTGTTAATGTATCACGTCCGTTCTCGTGCTGGGCGTAATAATATTTAAATGTTACAGTATAGTCCGCCAGGTTCAGCAGACCATTTCTTTTCTCATCGGAATACGCTTTTAATTCCTGGTTAAGTTTTAAGGTAGTACGCTGCTTGAACGGATCATCCTGGATGAATATCTTGTTGTTTGATCCACATGATGTCATAATTATCGTGGCTGCCAGTACTATCGGGAGGTGGGTTTTCATTTTATTAGGAGTGATTTATATTTTCAATTTAGCAAAATATGTGCCATCACTGCAAAATGGGCCGTCAAGAATTTTTTATGAATGCTTTGAATTGTCGTGACTATTTCCCAAACTTGCAGCTTGTCTTTTGGTGAAGCCATTTCCGGAATGAAGAAATATTTTTTTGCACTGGGTTATATACCGCATCGTTTATGGGGAACGATCCTGATCCCGCAATTGCTGGAGCGTGATGAGACACTTCCTTATTACGTGACGGGAGAGATCCTGCTGAAAAACGAAGACGCGCTTTCGTACCGCAGGCTGACCCCGATGCAGAAGGAAGCGGTGAACCTCATCGATGAGTACAATGACAAGCAACTGCACCGGCTTTTTTCGAAGAAGAAATCTGTGAAGGAGTTCATGGATACCGTTGATGCAGAAACAATTAAGGAGCATGTCCGGCCCTATATAGAAAAACGGCTGCACAAGGTGCTGAAGATCGCTGCGGAAAACAACTTCACGGTATTCTTCAAGGAGAAATCACGGCAGAATGTCTTCACCGACGATTTCCTGGTGTTGCACAAACGCCATGCAAAACCATTTTTCAGGTTCAAAAGAACACCTGAGGAAACATTGTACAAGCTTTCTATTTTACGGGACGATGTACCTGTGGACCTGATCCATGAGGAAGCGGCGGTGATCAGTCACTCCCCGGCTTCGGTCCTGCTGGGCAAGGATGTCTATTTTGTTGACGATATTGATGCCGTGAAACTGACCCCGTTTTTCTCAAAGGATCATGTGGCTGTGCAGAAAAGATTCGAGGAAAAATACTACAAATCCTTCGTGGCCAATACCCTGAAAGAACACGATGCAGTGGAGACGGTCGGTTTTGATGTAAATGAGACCGGTGCGGAAAAGGAAGTATTCCTCTCCCTGGAATCGGGCATCAGCAGGGACCCGGTCTGGATTGTTACCCTGAGGTATAACAATTACAGGATTTACCCGGGCGCGGTCCAGCAACGGTTCGTCAATTTCCGGAACGAGAACGACCAGTTTTATTTCGACCGGTTCAGTCGTGATCCGCAGTGGGAAGAGGAACTCGAAGTAGCACTGGAAGAAATTGGGCTGAAGAGTCGCGACCGGAACGTTTATAGTTTAAGGAAATGGTCAGTTGAGACAGCACAGGAGAAAGTATATGAGGCGGTTAAGTTCACCAATGACCATTACGATTTTCTGACGGAGAAGGGCTTTGTCCTGCAACAGAAACTGGAACGGGAGTATTTGCTGCGCACAGTTGAGCTGACCATGGAATCGAAGGAAAAGGAAGACTGGTTTGACCTGTTTGCGACAATAAGATTCGGGGAATACACCATCCCTTTTGTAAAGCTGCGCCGGCATATTCTGCACAATGAAAGGTTGTATGAATTGCCCGACGGGACTTTCGCGGTGATTCCGGAGGAATGGTTTGCCCGCTACAGGGCTGTGTTTGAATTCGGTCAGATCGACAAGGAGACACTCAGGATCCACAAGCAGCATTTTTCACAGGTCGATGAAGCGTTAAGAAAGAAACATGCTTCCACGATCGATCACCTGGAGAAACTGAACCGGATGGACGGTTTGCCTGCAGTTGCACTTCCCAGGGGATTGAAGGCAACACTCCGCAGCTACCAGGCGGAAGGATTTGCCTGGTTGTGGCTGTTGCAGGAAAACGGGTTTGGCGGTTGCCTGGCGGATGACATGGGACTCGGGAAGACACTCCAGGCCATTGCGGTACTGCAGCTGAACAAGGAAATGAGGGTGGCGCGTACGCACGAGGACACACCCGATCGTGGACAACTCTCTTTGTTTGCATCTGCACCGGAGGCGCCCACTTCGCTGGTGGTGGTTCCTGCTTCGATTATTCAGAACTGGGTGAACGAGATACAGCGGTTTGCGCCTTCACTGAAAGTAATGGCCCATGCCGGGATCAGCAGGAAACGGGACGCAGCCGATTTCAGGTATTTCGATGTGGTGGTTTCGAGTTACCATACCGTGCGGCAGGATATTGACTTCATCGGGGCTTATGAATTCCTGTATGTGATCCTGGATGAGAGCCAGATGATCAAGAACCCGCATTCGAAATTGTACCGGGCCATGTCCGAGCTGCAGGCGAAACATAAACTTGTGGTGACCGGTACACCTATCGAAAACTCCCTAACGGACCTCTGGTCTCAGATCAATTTTGTCAATGAGGGTCTGCTGGGCAGTCTGAATTTCTTTAAAAAGCGGTTTGTTAAAAGCATTGAAAAAAAGAAGAACAAGGACCAGGAGCAGCGTCTGAAAGAACTGATCAATCCGTTCATTCTGCGCAGAACCAAGGACGAAGTGGCAAAGGAGTTGCCGCCGTTGTATGAGCAATACCGGTACTGCAGCATGACCGAGGAGCAGAACAGGTTGTACGAGGAGGAGAAATCAACGGTGCGGAACAACCTCCTGGAGAACCTCGAGGAGATCGGACTGGAACGGTCCGCGCTGATGGTGCTCAAGGCACTGACGCGGCTGCGGCAGATCTCTAATCACCCTGTTATGGTGGAGGATGATTATGAATATGGATCAGGCAAATACGACGAGGTGTTCCGGAACATCGAAAGCGTGGTGGTAGAGAATCACAAGGTGCTGGTCTTCTCATCTTTCGTTAAGCACCTTCGCCTGTATGCGGATCACCTCGATGCACTGGGGTGGAAATATGCCTGGCTTTCGGGGTCTTCCACGGACCGGCCGCAGCAGGTGGAGAAATTTCAGACCGATCCTGACTGCAGGGTGTTCCTGATTTCACTGAAAGCCGGTGGGGTGGGACTTAACCTCACTGCTGCGGATTATGTGTTCATCCTGGATCCATGGTGGAACCCTGCTTCAGAAATGCAGGCGCTGAACCGGGCACACCGGATCGGCCAGGACAAAAGTGTGTTTGTGTACCGCTTTATTTCCAGTCAGACCGTGGAGGAAAAGATCCAGCGGCTGCAGGAGCGCAAGTCAGAGCTTGCCAGGACCTTTGTCACCTCCAACAACCCGTTGCGGAACATGAAGAAGGAAGAGATCCTGGATCTGTTTAGCTAACTAAAAAATACGTAGATCAACTAAAAAAGCAGTAGATTAACTATAAAATTAGATGTACGTGTAGTATTGTTGAACAGGGAATAGTACCCTGAAATGTTGGGTGTCAGCTACGTAATTATGAAGTGAATGCATCCACTGTGCGGTAGGCGTCGATCACTGCCTGTTCGCCCTCAGCTCCCGCCCTGGAGTTTCCGTGTTCCATCCCCACGATCCCTTTGAATCCCTTTTCATAAATGTGTTTAAATACATTCAGGTAGTTGATCTCACCGGTGGTGGGCTCCTTGCGGCCGGGGTTGTCGCCGCACTGGAAATACCCGATCTCCTCCCAGGCCAGGTCGATGTTCGGGATCAGGTTCCCTTCATGGATCTGCTGGTGATAGATGTCGAACAGGATCTTGCACGCGGGACTGTTCACCGACCGGCAGATATCGTAGGCCTGGCCGGCCTTGTTCAGGAAAAGACCCGGGTGGTCTCTGAAATTAAGCGGTTCGAGCACCATGGTCAGGTTGTGGGGGGCAAGGATATCGGATGCGCGCCGCAGTGCCTCCACTACGTGTGCTTCCTGGTAGCCCATGTCCTGGCGCGGATCGATATGTCCGGGCACCACGGTCATCCACCTGGCATTTACCCGTTTGGCCACTTCAACCGAATCTTTTATTTCTGAAAGAAATTGGGTCAGCTGGTCTTTGTTCCCGCTTGCCAGGCCGGGCTCTTTCCAGGAGATCGTATGTGCAACGAAAACGCCCATCTGCAGTCCAAGATTGGTCATTTTAGACGCGATTTTTTCCTGTGTACTGACCTCCCGGCGTTTCATCCCGTTGTCTTCAAAGGCTGTAAAACCCTGGTCGGACATAAATTGCAGCTGATCGAGCAGGTCTTCACCTGCCAGGTGTTTGAACATTCCGAAATGGGGTGCATAATTGAGGTTAAATGTTCTTTTGTTGGTTGGTGTACTGGCTGCCGGGAAGCTGTTCATGCCCATAACAGGGGCGATGGAGGCGGCAGCTGCTGCGGTGGCGGTGCCACGAAGAAAATCGCGTCTTTTCATGTTGTGTTCGGTTGTTTTGTTTGGTGGGATTAAACTTACTAAAAATCTGTTATCTTTTCTCGGACCCGTGCCATTCTCGCATGCATCCGACAACATATTTAAAAAGTATGACATGGTATATACCCCTGGCTTTTTGTAAGTTTGTTGTATGAATGATGCGTTGCTGAATGAAATTACACTCTATACTTCCCGGGCTTCCGGTCCGGGGGGTCAGCACGTGAACCGCACCGAATCGAAGGTGGAGCTGCACTGGAACCTGGACGAAAGCCTGGTGCTGGATGATGCACAGAAGATGTTGTTGCACCGGCGACTCGGGGGCAGGTTAACTGCAGACGGTGTTTTGATTATGACCAGTCAGGCCACCCGCTCACAGCTTAAAAACCGGGAGATCGTACAACAGCGGTTCCTGGACCTGGTGCATAAAATGCTGCAGCCCCCGAAAAAGCGGATACGGACAAAGCCGGGGAAGGGGGCCGTGGAAAAACGATTGAAGCAGAAAAAGATACAGGCGGAGAAAAAGAAACGGAGAGGGGGTGATCACCTTCCCCAGTAGCCCGGTAATAGTTCACGGCAGCAAATTGGTAACAGTTCACCGGAGTAGTCCGGCAATCGCACACCACGGTAACCTGGTAACATATATTATTGAATGGTTTTTTTTAAATGCAAGTGAGGTACGCGGAGGAAACCGGGAAACAAACGTACCTGGACCACGCAATGATCAGGCCGCTGGTAAAAAATAAAGCCGGATTCCCTGGTGATGGGTCCGGCTTCAGGAGATGAATGGTTGTTCCCGGGAACGCTTTATAATCCTATCTTGAACAGTTTCCAGCTCATTTGCAGGACCAGGTAGTTCCGGGAAATCTCTTCAAAATCACCTACAGAAATTTCGACGAGATTATCTCCCGTCACCACATTGTAGATGGCAGACAGCCGGAAGCTTCCCAGTGCCAGTCCTACCTCCGGGGCCACGCCGAAACTGGAGCTTGCAGTGATGGAGGCTTCACCGGATGAATTGGCACCGAGGTTGGCCTGTGTGAACCGTCCGAGTCCGAACCCGACATAGGGCCTGGCTCTCCTGTCGGAGACATAATACTCTCCCTTCAGGCATTGTGCTGCACGGGAGGAGAGTCCGACAGAAACTTCCGAGCCATCGGCGGAAACACTTCCACCGAACAGTACATCACCCTCGAAGCGCAGTCCTGCGGAGATATTATCATTGATGAAAAACTTGGGTTCCACGTTGGCGGAGATTCCCCCGGCTTTCAGGTCTTCCAGGGAAAGGGCAGCCCCCAGTCCCATGTCGAACTGGATGCGCTGGGCCTGGGTATTGAATGCGACGGCAACGAGTATGAGCAGCATCATTTTTTTCATAGCAGGGTATTTTTAAATGATTGATGGTGGGAAAGTACAAAAAGGAGCGCGTTGTTTCGGAAGAAGTTATCAAGATACCCATATTGCTTCCTGGTAAAGTAGAATTTATAGCCTGGTGTATCGATCTTTCCAGCTGCACTTCCTGCGGATATGATTTTAACTAAAAATCCTTCCCACTCCCAAAAGTATTTGTATTTTCACAATTCAGACAGTGGGGACAGGCTTGCAGAGGATCAACCCTAACATAACCATTTAAAGAATTGCTAAAGATGAAAACCAAGACGCTTCTTCTCGCTTTTATCCTCATCCTGACTGCCCATTTACAAGCCCAGGATAAGGCATACACTGAAAAGTATAACAGCACCATGGAAAGAACGGAGTGGCACCGGGATGCCCGCTTCGGGATGTTCATCCACTGGGGCGCATACGCGGTTGCGGCGGATGGTGAATGGTTCAAAAGCAGGCAGCAACTGACCACGGAGGAGTACCAGAAATATGTCGATGCATTCCTGCCACGCAACTACCAGCCGCTCGAGTGGGCAAAACTCGCAAAAGAGGCGGGAATGAAATATGCGGTGATGACTGCAAAACACCATGATGGGTTCTGTTTGTTTGACAGTGAGTATACAGATTATAAAATCTCCAATTATGTTCAGGGGGCAGATTACACCTGGGATTATATTGATGCCTTCCGGTCACAGGGTTTGAAGGTGGGATTATACTATTCGCTGATCGACTGGCACCATGAAGATTATCCATATGTTGGGAATCATCCCCTGGCAAAAAGAGAAGGCTTTTCAAAGGAGGACTACAACTGGGAACGGTACCTTGAGTATATGCACAACCAGATTGAGGAGCTGATGACGAAATACGGTAAGATCGATATTCTATGGCTGGACTATTCTTTTGACGATTACAGCGGGGAAAAATGGGGAGCCAGTGAGTTAATTAAAATGATCAGGAAGCACCAGCCGGAGATTATTCTGAACAACAGGCTCGTGGTGAATCATGGTGTATCGACGGATGCCCGCGAATTTTCAGGATACGGCGATTTTGAGACGCCGGAGCAAGGTATTCCCGGCAAAAAGCTGGTGGACAAATATGGAAACGACATCCCATGGGAAACGTGCCTTACACTGAATAATTCCTGGGGGTTCCGGTCTACAGATGAGGAGTGGAAGTCGCCGGAGCTGATTATCCATGCACTTGCAAGCTGCGTAAGTAAGAACGGCAACCTGTTGCTGAATGTAGGGCCTGATTCCCAGGGAACGATTCCCCTTGAATCAAGGAAAACGCTGCAGGCGGTTGGGGAATGGATGAAGGAAAACGGTGAAAGCATTTACGGATGCAGGGATGCTGAACTACCGAAGCCTGACTGGGGATATTACACCCGGAAAGGAAATGTGGTGTACGCGCACGTTACCAACAAACCCATCGGTCATATCAACATCGGGCACCAGGACAAAGAGATCGGGGAGGTGGTTGTTCTGAATACCGGGAAGAAGGCATTTTCGAGTACAACCTGGTGGGGAAACCGGGCCGAAGAAAATTTCTATTTAAACGTTCAGGCGCCAACGTATCAAACATACAATTTTCCAGACGACAGGAACACGGTTTTTAAGATTGTTTACACAGAATAACCAGTGAGCACTGTTCAGGGGGCCTGGAAAATGTAAGCAGTGACACTAATATCTGGATGGGAAACACAACTGCCTGGCGGATTTCCAGGGTATTGGAGGGGAACATTTCTACAGGAAATACAATAAATTTTGCGACATGCCATTTTTAGACTAAATTTGCATCCCGAAATCGATGGGAAGCACGACGCTGGTTGATGGATTTTGTTTATACAACCTTGCACCAGCAAGAATCAAGCTGACCATGATTTCGGAATACAAGGCTCCATAGTTCAAGGGATAGAATAGCGGTTTCCTAAACCGTAGATCCAGGTTCGAGTCCTGGTGGAGCTACAATTTCATATTGAATATCAATCAGTTACAAATATTTTGAACTGATTTTGTACTGGAAAGGCCCTTATTTAAGGGTCTATTTGTTTACATTAAGTAATCTCAACAGCATTCAGTTAGACGTTTTCTCTAAATTAAATCATTTTCATTTTTTCCAGAAAATTTTTTCTCCAAGCTGAGAGGTGTGAAGGAATTCACTCTGGTAAGCCAGAGAATAACCGTACCGACAATGGCACGGAGTTTCTTGCAAAAGCTTATGAGGGCTTTTGCAAAAACTCCCAGATCACCCATTTTAGGATACAGAAGGGTAAGCCAATGCAGAAAGGATATGTTGAGAGATTTAACAAGACCTTCAGGGAAGATGTCTGGATGCAATCATTTTTGATAACCTAAACCTGATGAAAGGACACATTGAAGACTGGATGGATGATTACAACAATGATCATCCCCTTTCAAGACTGGGAGATCATTCTCCAATATTAACTCTTTCAAACGCGTAAGACATATAAATGAATGGTATTTCGTGTGAAAAGCAGATCTCATTTAATGGCTTTCTGAGTATTCTGACTGGATCGTAAACAAAAAATAAAACATAGCCGTGGCTGGATAATTCTGCAGAAAAGATGTTTCACATCTTTAATATTTGCTATGGGAAGATTTTTATACTTTTACCATAGCGTTATCTGGTTGCTGTGTTTTCAGATCCGCTAAAATATTAAGAGTAAATGCCTGCATAACGGATCGTAAAAAAAAAAATATAATGAAGCATTTTATCATCTTCTCTTTTCTGCTCCCCATTTTCATGAGTTGTTCAATGCATCAGGAGTCAAGAACAGTGGTTCTTCTGGATAAAGACTGGAAATTTATCAATGAAGAGGTATCCGGGGCTGAAGAGCCGGCAACCAAAACATCTGGTTGGGAAACTGTTTCCATTCCACACGACTGGGCCATTTCAGGCGAATTCGATAAAACCATCGATGTGCAGGAAATCACCGTGATCGAAGATGGAGAAAGGAAACCAAGGCTTCGCGTCGGGCGTACCGGGGCATTGCCGCACATCGGGGTGGGCTGGTACCGTAAGTCCCTGGACATCCCCGCATCCTATAAGCATAAGCGTATTCACCTGGAATTCGACGGGGCCATGAGCCACGCAAAGGTATATCTGAATGGACAATTTATCGGGGAGTGGCCTTATGGATATGCCTCTTTCGGTTTCGATATTACTGAAGCTGTAGATGTTGGCGGTGAAAATATTCTTGCCGTCAGGCTGGAGAACAAACCCTATTCCTCGCGCTGGTATCCCGGGGCCGGCATCTACCGGGATGTCAGGATGGTTGTAACCAATCCCGTTTTTGTAAAACAGTGGGGCACGTATGTGACCACACCCGAAATTCAGAACGGGAAAGGAACGGTTCAACACAGCACAACGCTTGTGAATACAACCGGCAAGGAGACTGAGGTGACTCTGGAAACAGAGATATATGATACCGATGGCAACAGCGTGGCTGTTACTTCCGAAGAAGTGACCCTCCTGGAGGAGACGTCCCTAGACCAGACCCTGGAAGTCATTTCACCCCGGTTGTGGTCTGTGGAAACCCCTGTCCTCTATACAGCGGTTACAAAAATATATAAGGACGGCAAAGTGATGGATAGTTTCAAAACACCCTTCGGATTCAGGTATTTTGAATTCACAAACAACGACGGCTTTTTCCTGAATGGCGAACGGGTGCAGCTGAAGGGGGTATGCCTGCATCACGACCTTGGCCCGTTGGGAGCAGCTTTCAATATTTCTTCAATGCGTCACCGCATGATCCTGTTGCAGGAGATGGGTTGCAATGCCATTCGCACCAGCCACAACCCGCCGGCTACCGAACTGCTCGATCTGGCCGATGAAATGGGCTTCCTGGTCATTAATGAATCCTTTGATGAATGGAAATATCCCAAAACGGAAAACGGCTACAATAAGCTTTGGGACGAGTGGGCTGAGAAAGACATGGTTGCCTTTATCCACCGCGACCGGAACCATCCTTCGGTAATCGCCTGGAGCATCGGCAATGAAATCAGGGAACAGAATATCAAAGGAGGGGCTGAATACTGCCAGTTCCTGGTGGATATTTGTCATCGTGAAGACCCGACCCGCCCGACCACGGCAGGCTTTAACAAATGGGAGGCAGCCATTGAAAACGGGTTTGCCGACATTGTGGATGTGGTGGGGTGGAATTATAAACCCCAGCATTATAATTTTATCCACGGGAAATTTCCGGACTGGAAAATGTACGGAAGCGAGACTGCCTCTACTGTCAGTTCACGTGGCGCCTACTTTTTTCCTGCCATAGAACGGGTACACTTTACCCGGGAACCCTACCATTCCAATTCTTTTGACATGGAGTTTCCACGGTGGGCCACTTCACCCGACCGGGAGTTTGCAGCACAGGATTCCTTCAGGTTTATGGCCGGGGAATTTGTCTGGACCGGGTTCGATTACATGGGTGAACCTACTCCTTTTAATGTGGAATGGCCTTCGCGGAGTTCCTATTTTGGCATTATCGACCTGTGTGGCATTCCGAAAGACAGGTATTACCTCTATCAAAGCAAATGGACCGATAAAGAGGTGCTGCACCTGCTGCCACACTGGAACTGGGAGCCGGGTCAGCAGGTCTCGGTGCATTGCTATACCAGTTTTGACAAAGGGGAACTGTTCCTGAACGGAAAAAGCCTGGGGGTGCGGGAAAAAGATCCTTCTGGTTTATATACTACCTACCGCCTGGTGTGGGATGATATCCCCTATGAACCCGGCGAATTAAAAGTCGTTGCACTGGATGAAAACAATAACCCGGTGAAAGAGACATCCATCCATACCGCCGGGGCACCTGCGAAAATTGTATTGGAGGCAGACCGGACAGAAATATCCGCCGACGGAAAAGAACTCGCATTTGTCACTGTATCGGTGGTAGATGAAAATGGAATACTTTGCCCGACAGCCGACAACCTGGTTGAATTTTCAGTATCCGGAGAGGGCGCAGTAAAAGCGGTGGGAAATGGAGATCCTACAAGCCTGGAATCATTTGTCGAACCCAAACGAAAAGCATTCAACGGGAAATGCATGGTACTTATTCAGTCTTCTCAAAACGAAGGAGATATTATCCTTAACGCGACAAGTAAGGGATTATCCGGTGAGCAAATAAAAATTGCCACGCAAAATTAAATTCCAAAAAAGTTGTTGTTAAAAATTCCAGGCCAATTGAACAAGTAGATAATACATTGGAGAAAGATGAAATCACAAACTATCGGAATTGTCCTGTTGTTTTTTGCGATGACCATTTCCTGCACCAACTCACTATTGCTCCTTCCGGTCGATCTCATCGGCGACTTTCAGCAGTTTATTGGTATCAATGATGTTCACCAGGAAGAGCACCACGACTACTGCAGCAGCCATGTAATACAGGGAGCCGGGTAGCAATACCTCTGTGATCAAAAGTGTGCAGATGACAAGCCTTACCTCCGTGGGTCCCATTTTTCCCGAGTCGATTACATATCGACCTGTGAGCCTGTAACGGGTCAGCACCAGGATCATTTCCCAACCATACATCACCACGAATCCATACCCCAGGAGTGCCCAGGCGCCTTCTGCATAGATGATGTATCCAAAACCGACAATAATAATACTGATCCAGTCGATCGTGATATCGAGGGTGAAGCCATAGTTTTTTCGCGGCACATTCCTGTAATAGGCAAGCCTGCCATCCAGGGAATCTCCAAACCAGCTGATGAAAAATCCGGCCAAGCCGAGCAACAGAAAGGAGTTGCTGTAAAGCGAGGCAAGAATAAATGCAACAGCGACGATGATATTTCCCGACAGTCCGATCCCGGTAAGGATATCGGGATTGATCCACCCGGGTACCCTTCTGACCAGCCAGGAGATCGCCCTTTGCTCGTGTCTTTTAAGCAGGTTCGATCTCGGGCGGTCCCTGAAGATCGCTTTGAGGATTTCATTGTTGTGGTGGGATTTCATTGCTGGTGGGTTATATTGGTGGTGAAAGTATCCTGTTGCTGCAAGGTCCGGATCACAAAACTTCCCGCTGTGAATGTATGCGGCAATGGCATTTCATACACCGTTTTTCGGAGAAATCTGCCGAGTGTTTTGGGATCAGTGAATTGTTTCTGCTCCTCCGGGGAGATGATGTTCCCGATGGCGATACGTGGTTGTTGTCCTTTTTTATTAAAGACTTCAGTGGGGAGCCTGAGTAACCGGATCCTCCAGTTGATCAGTCCGAGAAGATAAAAGAAAATTGAATTCTGGTCGAAAAAGCGGATAGGTACGATAGGCACTTTAACGGAGCGTATCACGTGCAGGATGCTTTGTTGCCAGTTGCGATCCCTTACCCTGAACTCTGTAAGACTGAAATCGGATACGGCACCGGAAGGAAAAAAGCCCACGGGGTGACCCTTCTGAAGGTGCCCGATGGTTTCGCGGATCCCCCTGATGCTGGCAGCTGTAATCCCTTTTTTCTTGTTCCCGGTGGGGGTGACCGGGATAAAACTGTCCTCCAGTGCCGTGATCCTGGCCAGCAGCTGGTTGACCATGAATTTGTAATCCGGACGCAGTTGACCAAACAGGTCGATGGTCATGATCCCGTCGAGTCCCCCGTAAGGATGGTTGGATACGGTGATGAAAGCTCCCTGCGGCAGGTTTTCCAGACGTTCAGCATTCCCGATGCGATAATGTACACCAATGTCTTCAAGGAGCATGGAGGTGAATCCTGCTCCGTGGTGAGTTCCGTATTGCGCGTGCACCCGGTTCACCTGGTCAATGGAGAGCAATCGCATGATCCACTCAGCAAACCTATGGCCCCTTTCTCCCCTGAATACCAGCGATGCAGCTGCAAAGTCAGCGGGATCAACAACCTTCATGCGGTGCCGGATATGTTGTGTGTTGCTGGTGGTGCCCATGGGTTCCTGGTTTGGAATTTATCACAAGTTAGTGAACCTGTCGTTCAATGTCCAGTGATAATGCTGTGAAATCCTGTTTTCAGGGTTTCCTGAAGAGAAAGGCGCACACCAGGTAAAAAGCCGGGATCAATCGATGGCAAAGCATCATAAAAAAGGGTGGCTCCACTGAAGGAGTCACCCCTGGTTTGTTGCAGCAGGCTGTAACTGCTATTGCAGTGCGATCAGCACCATGATTTTGCCAGTGCCGCCATTGTGCGCTTCCAGCGCTTTACCAATCACGGCATGTCTCCTTGTTTCATTTTCCGCCAGCATGCTTTTCAGTTCGTTGAAATCCTGTGCCTGGTTCACATCCAATGGGGTCCATTTCATGGCATGACCCGGTGTGGATGAAGTGGTCAGCAAGTCACCGGGCTGGATGGGACCATTCTCATCAGTTACCTTGCACGGCACACGACCCGTCAGGGCCAGGCGGGTGGCCTGGACACCAGGAATTGGGGTGCCTGTTTCTTCATCCATCACCAGTTCCATACCCATCACCAGATGCGGATCTGTGGAAACAACTCCAACCACTGATGTCTGGAAGGCTGCTTCGGAGACTACAACACTC